>Ga0180009_10002935_pt1 | contig 19765 bp, 19 predicted proteins | sample OS_PC_MetaG_FD_123537 | JGI IMG/M metagenome (GOLD analysis project Ga0180009, IMG submission 123537) | Groundwater microbial communities from the Aspo Hard Rock Laboratory (HRL) deep subsurface site, Sweden - OS_PC_MetaG | ecosystem: Environmental > Aquatic > Deep subsurface > Groundwater...
AAATAGGTGGCAGGTTGCGATTCTGTGTCCACATTGATGGTGATATCAGCCACCAGGATTATCCTGATCCCCGACATAACTCGTGGATTAAAGTTCAAATGCGAAGACGAATGGCAGGTCTTGACTGGCGAGATTACATGTTTACGATAATTATAGTTTGGGTGCTCATACCTGCACCCGTCCTGCGAGCTTCTTGGCTATTTCGCCAACGTGCAGAAATCCAATATCCGCTATTCCCAGTTTACGGACATTGATAGCCCAACTGACGGGTTGAATCGGATCTGTTTCTTGAGGTGAGTACCGAGAATGCTGAAATTGCTCGGAATGGTCGACATCAAGGCACGTACGAATGATCGATCTCATTACCTCGAGCCCCCATATGACAGCCCACTACAGCAACATGCACTCGAGCAACTGAAAAGGCAACTGCTGGATGAAGAGCGGTACCAGACCATCGCAGCCCTGCAAAAGAAACAGTTTCTGGCAGCAGGCGGCGATCCCGATGACTATCAGCGATACAGAACAACCGTGGACAGGCAGATGACCATTTTCCGCGAGCAGATCGAAGCAGGCGAATACTACACTTGCTCGTCCGGCGGTTTCTTATATGCTGTGCGAGCCCGGAAGCCATCGGAATAGAACTCGATTGTTGTGTTTGACGTATTCATATCATTGGATTATGTTCGCTTAATCTGTGGATTGATTAGATTTGATGAAATTATCCGATCTGACAGACCGATCCTGTATTAATAAGAGAAAGGAGCTACACCATGAAAATCCGGGGACATATACTGCTGGCCGCATTCGCTGTTTTCCTTATGGCAATCACGGGAGCATTTATCGGATGCGGAGATGATGAGACTGTCAATCCGCCTGTTGTCACTCCACCGGATCTTCCGCCACAATCGACATTTGTGATGGATTTCGACGATTTCACACAGTACGTGCTTTGGTCTTCAAATGCTGGAGATAACACTGAGGCATTGACAAAGCAGAACTGGGGGCAGTCGGCAGTTCGCGTCGCGTTCTGGAATATCGCGCTGACAGTCACTCTTGCCGTGCCGGTTGCAGCATTTGTCGAAGCATTCCAACATGATCCGATGCAGCTTGAAGATGGCTCATGGCAGTGGACGTACAGCGTGACTGTAGGCGTCGAACACACATGCCGTTTGGTCGGAAATGTCGAAGAAAACGAAGTTTCGTGGAGCATGTATCTCAGCAAAGAGGGCGAATTCACAGACTATCTCTGGTACAGCGGCACACACAATCTTCCGGCAACCGAGGGTGAATGGACCGTCAATCGCGGCCATGATCAAGCTAACCCCTTCCTCGGCATCGAATGGCATCGCAATGTCTCGACCGCTACGGGCGATCTGAAGTACACCAATATCATTCCAGGTGACGCGGAGAACGGCGGCTACATCTACTATGGATCGACAACGGATACTGACTATGACCGATTCTATAACATATACAATAAGGGTCAGGACAACCTCGCAGAAATCGAATGGAACTTCACAGACAAGAATGGCCATGTAAAAGATGAGAACTTCTACGGCGACACCGACTGGCATTGTTGGGACACAAACCTCGATGATGTTGATTGCCCGTAGATTGTAGTATGCAGGTCAGGCCCCGGCGAGATCTGCCGATTACCGGGAAAGTGGTCGGTGTTCACCAAGTGTGTCGACTTGGGATTCTTGCCTACCCCTATTGCGAAGGCCCGCAGGCATTGCCTGCGGGCTCTTATATTTCGTGCCGAGGGCGGGATTTGAACCCGCACGAGTTGCCTCACTACCCCCTCAAGATAGCGTGTCTACCAATTCCACCACCTCGGCTGAGGTCTCTATATCATCAGGCCTGTCTTTATGCTTCCCTGCATGCAGATTCAGACCCGTGAATATCTACTATTCTCCGCCAGATCCTTCCGGCGGTTTCTCCTTCTGCTGACCCTGGTCGGTTTGACCTGTTGGCGTCGGCGTCACAGTGATCGGAAGATCCTGCTGCGGCTGGCCTTCCATCGGCTGTCCAACATTGACCTCCGGTACGTCAGTCGGCGTCACCTGTCCCGCCTGGTCGCGTGCATAGTCCTGCACTGCGGATGAGCCACCGGCAACAGCTTCGCTACTACGCCCACCACCTGTGGTCAGCGTCAGCAGAAGACACATCCCCATGAACATGATCGCCAGGGCAGTCGTAGCTTTCGAAAGAAACGGCGCCGCGCCGCGTCCACCGAATACCGCTCCGGAAACACCTCCGCCACCGCCGAACGCTCCAGCCAGGCCCTCACCCTTGGAGGACTGCATCAAAACGCTGATGATCAGCCCAAAGGAGACGAGAACATGAATCGTAATCAGAATCGTGAACAAGAACTGTTCCTCCTCATGCGCCCCGCAACATGCGAATGCGCTCTATTTTATCGTAGATGCAATTCCAAGAAAACTATCGGCTTTCAACGATGCTCCGCCGATCAAACCACCATCGATGTTCGGCTGCGCCAGAAGTTCGGCTGAGTTTGTCGGTTTCATCGATCCGCCGTAGAGTATCCTCATCTTCTCAGCGCTGTCGCGTCCGAATCTCTCCTCCACCTTCCCCCGTATGAACCTGTGAACATCGTCGGCCATCTCGGGAGTTGCGGTCTTTCCGGTGCCGATCGCCCAAACCGGCTCGTAAGCGATCACACACTTATCAAAACCAGCTTTGTCGATATTGGCAAAAACGCCGTCGAACTGACCGCCGACGACATCCTCCATCCGTCCCGATTCGCGCTCATCAAGCTTCTCGCCGACGCAGACAATCGGAACGAGTCCTTCCGACAGTGCCAGTTGAACCTTCGTGCCAATCAACTGGTCACTTTCCGAGAGATATTCCCTTCTCTCAGAGTGGCCCAAGATAACATATTTGCATCCCGCTGTCAAGAGCATCCGCGCGCTCACTTCGCCCGTAAAAGCGCCTTCCGCCTCCCAGCAGATGTTTTGTCCCCCGATGGCGATATCTGTGCCTTTGACCGTTTCGACGGCACTGGCGATCGACGTGAAGGGTGGACAGATAACGAGTTCATAACGATCATCCGGCTTGTAGCCGCTCCTGATAGCGTTGCAGAGTTCAACCGTTTCGTGGTCATCTTTCTGCATTTTCCAGTTTCCCGCAATTACGTATCTTCTCATTTCTAATCTCGTTCCTTGAGATGAATCCTATTTGTCGCTGAGTGCGGCAAGTCCCGGAAGAGGCTTGCCTTCGAGCAACTCCAGGCTGGCGCCGCCGCCGGTGGAGATGTGCGTCATTCTATCCTGCAGTCCGGACTTGGCGACCGCCGACGCAGAGTCACCACCGCCGACTATGGTCACCGCACCTCGACCGGTAATGTCGGCGAGTATTTTGGCGATCCTGTATGTTCCAGTTGCGAACTTATCGACCTCGAACAGACCCATCGGTCCGTTCCACACGACGGTTTTCGCACCGGACAGAATCTTCTCGAATCGGGTAATGCTGACCTCCCCGATATCAAGGCCCTTCAGGCCTGCTGGAATCCCATCGAATGGTACTGTCCTGATTTCGCCACTTCCGTCCGCAGCGTTTGAGACAACAATATCCACAGGGAGAGTCAATTCAACATTCTTAGCTTTAGCCTTGGCGAGAACCTCCCCCGCCATCTCGACTCTATCCTCTTCGAGTAGTGAATCGCCAACCTCATATCCCATGGCTTTGAAAAAAGTAAACGTCATTGCGCCACCGATGAGAATCGAATCAACTTTATCGAAGAGGTTCTTGATTACATCTATTTTGCCTGAGATCTTCGCCCCACCGAGGATTGCGACAAACGGTCGCGCAGGATTCGAAAGCGCTCCGATCAAATACTGAAGCTCCTTCTCCATGAGATATCCCGCTGCGCATTGATCGAAGAACTTCGTGACTCCCTCGGTTGATGCGTGCGCTCGATGCGCCGTTCCGAATGCATCATTGACATACACATCACCCAACTTCGACAGCTTCTCTGCAAAGGCGGGATCGTTCTTGGTTTCCTCGATGTGGAATCTCAGATTTTCGAGTAGGAGAGTTTCGCCCGGCTCGAGCAATCGCGATTGCTCTTCGACATCAGTGCCAACACAGTCAGAAGCGAACTTCACCGGACTGCCCAGCAAACCAGTGAGACATTGCGCCACCGGTTGCAGGCTGAACTCGCTCTTGCGTTCACCCTTGGGACGGCCAAGATGCGACATCAAGACAGGAAAGCCACCGGAAGAAATGATCTTCTTGATAGTCGGCAGTGCAGCTCGAATCCGAAGATCATCGGCAACCATGCCATCAGGAGTCAGCGGAACATTGAAGTCGACCCTGACTAAGACTCTCTTGTTTGATAGGGACAGATCATCTATGGTTAGCTTGTTCATGATCTTTCTTCTCCGCTTCGGAGAGCAGTCAGATTACTCTCCGATTATATATCTGTGAAATACGGTCTATTCTACAGCATTCTCTCCATCATGTCGACCATGCGGCAGGAGAATCCCCACTCATTGTCATACCACGAGAACACTTTCACCATCCGCTTCGCCATGACAGATGTCAGCAGCGAATCGAAGATCGACGAATGCGGGTTACCTACAATATCGATCGAGACGATTGGATCGGTGCAGTACTGGAGATATCCCTTGAGTGAACCACTCTCTGAAGCCTTCTTCATTGCGGCATTTACTTCATCCTTCGTGACATCTTTGCCGACTGTGGCGACCAGGTCCACTATCGACGCATCGGGTGTTGGAACACGAATCGAGAGACCGTCGAGTTTGCCTGCCACGTCCGGGATCACAAGTGAGATAGCCTTTGCCGCGCCTGTCGTGGTCGGGATCATAGATACCGCCGCCGAACGAGCACGGCGCAGGTCCTTATGCGGAAGATCGAGTATGCGCTGATCATTTGTGTAAGAATGGATGGTCGTCATAACACCGTGCAGGAGGCCGAAATTATCATTGAGCACCTTCACAACCGGCGCGAGGCAGTTCGTGGTGCAGGAACCGATCGAGATTATGTGGTGTTTTGATTTGTCATATTGAGCACAGTTTACTCCGATGACGAATGTGCCATCCGGATCCTTTGCCGGTGCTGAAATCAGGACTTTCTTGGCGCCGGCTTGAATGTGCTTACCGGCACTCGCTTTGTCGCGAAACAGACCGGTGCATTCTATCACTATGTCCACACCATGAGCCTTGTGAGGAAGCTCCGCGGGGTCCTTTATCGCTGTCACAGCGACCTTCTTGCCATTGATGACCAGGTTATCGCCGTCAACCTTGACCTCGCCGTCGAAGATGCCATGCACTGAGTCATACTTGAAAAGATGTGCAAGCGTTTCGGCGCTTGTTATATCATTGATGGATACGAAATCGAGTGCAGATTTGTTCTTCATGGCGGCGCGCAGAACGAGTCGTCCGATTCTGCCAAATCCGTTAATAGCTACCTTCGATCCCATGGTCTCCTCCTTGAGTTTACTCCTATTTCTTTCTGAAAATATAGGCTATCCCTACGGATATCTGATAGCCGGAATGATCTTTGTATCCTGCGATATACTTGGAGTAGTCGATAGAATAGTATTTGAAATTCGATGTCACTGCAATTGTCGACGACACGTAAGACTCGAATCCGCCTCCAGCCCACCAACCAAAAGCGGTTCTCGATTTTGATCCGAAATCGTAGTATGCATACTGATCAGTGTAGAGAGTTCCCCCCTCGAATATCTCTCGCGTGACAACGAGAGAGCCGCCCCCATGAATATACGGCTGATAATGACCGCTGACAATCCCCGATAGCGGCGTGATCTTGAGACCTAACGTCATCGGATAGACGCCTGCCGATCCGAAGAGCCTCCCTATCGATTCATTCTCGTACAGAATGTCCCCGCGATTTGCATTTCCGAGAGAGACTTCAAGCGCCGTCTGATCAAGGAAGAAGTAATTGAAGAACACTTCTGCTGCAAATCCGTTATTCGTGGTGCTTGACGATATGAGGTTGTCCCCGAAAATCGATTCCTCGTTTGACGTAAAATGATAGATGCCAAGGCGCACGCCTACAAGCTGATTGCCTCGATTGCCCTTGATGGTGTTGTGGGAATCATCTTGAGCCCAGGCAGCTTGAAGAAGCAGGGTGAACAGCAACGCTGTCATGAGTCTCAATCTCAAGAAATACTCCTAACCGAAAAACACCGCAGCCGTCTCATAAAGCTCGTCATCAATTGTTCTTGTCTCATACACAGCCTTTCCGAGCTCGACCGCTACAATATCTTTGCCGCGCAAAGCGACCATCTTGCCGAACTCTCCGCGCTCTATTAGATCCACAGCTTTGACCCCGAATCTGGTGGCGAGAATCCTGTCAAATGCCGTCGGCGATCCACCGCGCTGAATGTGCCCGAGAATCACCATGCGACTCTCGAAACCGGTTCGCTTCTCTATCTCGCGAGCAATAACATTTCCTATGCCGCCCAGACGTACATGTCCGAATTCATCCGTGCCGAGCTCCTGGACAATGAATGAGCCATCTCTGTCTTTCTCTTTCTCCAGCGATATTTTGGCACCCTCGGCCACGACGACAATCGAGAAATCTTTCCCCCGATTGTGACGCTTCTTAAGCAGTTCACACACGTTGTCCATTTCGACCGGACGTTCAGGAATAAGAATAACATCTGCGCCGCCCGCGATTCCGCAGCCAATAGCAATCCATCCGGCATGCCTTCCCATCACCTCACAGACCAGAACTCGGTTATGTGATTCCGCTGTTGTGTGAAGCCTGTCGATCGCTTCGGTCGCAATATTAACAGCCGTATCATATCCGAAAGTATAGTCTGTCCCTGAAAGGTCGTTGTCGATTGTTTTCGGAATACCGATCATATTGACACCTTTGTGGAATAGCTTTTCGGCGACTCCCAGCGTGTCCTCTCCACCCACTGCGACGAGGCAGTCTATTTCAAGCTTCTTGATGTTTTCCAGAACCCGTTGCTCACCATTCTCGATCTTCTTGCTGTACGGATTTGTACGGGACGTCTTGAGGATTGTCCCTCCTCGGTGGAGTATTCCGGACACTTCCGCGAGTGTCATCGGACGGGTCAGGCCTTCATCGATGAGCCCACGCCAGCCCTCGAAAATGCCAATTACTTCCCACTGTTTCTGAGAGATCGATTTGCGAACTACTGCCCTGATGACAGCGTTCAACCCTGGACAATCACCGCCACCCGTCAAGATTCCTATCTTCATACAATCCTCCGACTCAGATAAAGGCCGAATATAGCCGATTTCAAGCACCTGTCAAGCATGTCGGTCTATGCCTGCTCCCACAATCAGTTATCGGCCAACTTCGGTCAAACCAAATGCCTGATTTGCCGAGGGTTTCAATATAATGGCGTGCTCTCCAGCTTCACCCTCGTCACGATGCCATCCCGTTCTATTTCAAGTTCTATTACAGCGTCGTTGTCTGAATGTAACATCTCGTTGACCTGATAGAGTTCCATCGATTCTACAGAGATGCCGTTGACGGCAATAATAATGTCCCCGACCTTCAATCCATTCTTGTCGGCAGGGGTTTCATCCAAGACAATATCAACGATTATCCGATCATCAACCTTCCTGAGGGATATCCCGGTTGAAACGACTTCGTCCTTTTCGCGGATACTGGCATTCGGCGTCAGAAACAGCAACTCGTGAGGATAGTCGAAGGTACACGTAAACTTGGCAAGAAGCCCGCCACCGATGTTGCCGTCAACACCTTCGATCGCCATAATTCCTGAGTCGACAGTCGTGAAACTGCATGGGACATCACGGAGTATCTCTGTTCCAAGACGAAACGATTCGAGTCTCCCGCTCACAGACATGACGGTCGCGCCGCCGATACCTCTTAGCTGCATTCCCTCCCGCGTGCTGCGGGATTCTTCGATCAGATTGTATTGATTCACTACATCAAAACCGAGATCGAGATAATTTGCCGAGCCAGTATCGATCCTGAATCTCCGCAGAATCGTATCGTTGATCGTCGCGGCAACCATCGGGTGGTTCGACTCGATCTCCAGAGCAAGAGTATCCCTGCCACCGTATGTCAGTGAATCATCCGGAAGGAAGAGGGTCAGAAGCGAATCATAATAGTCAATCTGCACCACAAAGCGAGCGAACAAACCGTAACCGAGGATGCCGTCGATCGGCTCTTGTGCAATCTCATTGATCGATGACAGATCAAGCTCTCCGGCAACCAGGTTGCGCATCACTGCCTGGCCTACAGACAGCGAGTCTATTGCAACGAAGCTCCCGGCTTCCACTCCGCCGACACCGACCGCAGGAAGTTCTCCTGTTCTTTCAAGAACAAGACTAGTGGCAGCATCCCTTCCGATAATCGTCATGCCCGCACCGCTGTCGAGAAGGAAATTGTAAGGTCCGTCGGCACCGATCATCACCGGCAAGTAGATGTGATTCGAACGAATCTCCAGATCAACGGTCGTGAATTTTTCTCTATAGATTCCAAAATCGGGACGATCCGCTCCCTGAAATTCAAAAAGCTCATCATCGATAGAAACATTGAATTCTTGAGAGATTGTGACGGCCTCGGCATCCAGCATCGCGACACCGGTCTCCTGCCTCGTGCGGAAGGCAACCATAAGACCGTCGACATCTCTGTAGTCCTCCTGCCAGGATCGGACTTTGAACATCTGAACAGTTTGCTCTGAGAATGCTATCAGATTTGTCTCCGGATCGATGAAGAGGGTCATATCGAGTCCGCCATCAGGGGCGATAAGAAGCTTGTGATAGCTCACACCCTCAGATTCCTGGTCGCCGGTATAAGTAACCGCTGTTCCGCGATACTCTTTCCTGATATAGCCGCCGGATGTGACAAACAGAGTAGTCACGAGCTCCTTTGCTTCCTCCCCGGCAGCACGTCTCTGCTGGCCGTTCAAATCGACCATCCAGAGATCATCGCCATCCGCAGCTTGGATTATGGTTGCCATCGGAAGCTGCACTTCGCTGCGGAACTTATCAGGATGCTTGTAATAGATGGTAGACGTTCCCTCCATTCCGGCAACCTTGATCTCGGACACAGTCCGGGAAGACTGAATGTTCTGTATTCTATCGAACCCACCCATAGCCTCTATGTGATTCTCCAAGATCTCATCAAGTGTAACAGCGCAGGAATCTCCAGCCATCGCCATCAAGATCAGACAAAGGAGTATTAAAACCGCTTTCATTCCATATCTCCTTCAGACAATAGATAATCTGGCTCCACAGACATCATCAGCAAGGACGCGTGATAAGGCCTTGAGTGAATCATCTTCGTTCCGGCTGCTTCCGGCATGTCAGTACTCCTGCCAATTCAGCTCAGCGTTGAACATAAGGCCGAGGATGATCCAGCACAGTAGCAGGGATGAACCACCATACGACAGAAATGGCAGCGGCAGCCCCGTGACAGGCATTAGTCCAAGTGTCATACCCATATTCACTACGACCTGAAAAGCGAGAATCGTAATTCCCCCGATCGTCACTAATGATGCGAAGCGATTGCGGCACTTATATGCAATCCTTACTCCGACGAGGATTATCGCAAGGAAAGCCAGCAGGGTTAATGCTCCACCCCAGAACCCGAATTCTTCCCCCAGAACCGAGAAGATGAAATCGGTGTGTCGTTCTGGTATAAACGCAAGACTTGTTTGAGTTCCTGCCATGTATCCTTTTCCCCACAAACCGCCGGAGCCGATTGCGACTTTCGACTGAATAATCTGGTATCCCGCTCCCAACGGATCGCGCGATGGATCAAGGAACGCCAGGATTCTCAGCTTTTGATAGTCCTGCAGCTTGTTCCAGACAAAAGGCATGATCATTCCGGAGCCGAGGTTGGTAGTGATCACAAGTGAACTGAACAGTGTTCCCGGTTTGATGACCTGCAGCAATACCAGCAGCAGAACAAAGAATACTACCCACGATACCCAGTGAGAGGATGCCACCAGGCTGACCGCCGGAGATATCAACAGCAGCATATAGGTAGCGGGCAGTCCCGACCAGAATAGTATCAGAACAAGCACCGCAAGAAAGACGAGAGAAGTGCCGAGATCGGGCTGTCTCAAGATCAGGAGCATCGGTACGAGAACCAGAAACAGCACAACTGCGAGCTTCAGGACAGAATTGGGCAGTCTCCTCGAGTAGGATAGATACCTTGCGAGAACGAATACCACTACGATCTTGGCCAACTCAGAAACTTGAAAATTGAAGAATCCGAGACTGTACCATCTCCCGGCCTTTCCGGAACCGACAAACAGCAAACCTATCAGAAGCACCACTGTTATTGCATAAAATACGTAGGAAAATACTTCAAAGAAGCGCATCGGCATCAATGCCACCACCGCAAAAGCTACCAGTGAGGCAACCAGCCACACAATCTGCCGCTTGTAATAATCCTGCTGGTACTTAGATGACGCGTCGGACATGGCGCTGTGGATCGTCAGCACTCCGGCAATACTGAGAAACAGGCCGCATGCCAGAATGATCAGAGCCATCCTTGACACTCTTCCCTCAAGGAACGGCATTGGCAACCTCCGGGACTATCAAACTTGTAGGAATTGTATCTTGAATGATCCCCTTCGACTTGAGATACTGATCGATCATCTTTGCGACCAGAGGAGCCGCCACTGAGCCCCCATGCCCGGCATTCTCGACGATGCACGCGATGGCTATTACCGGATTATCAGCGGGCGCATAGGCACAGAACCATGCATGCTCATTGCCGTGTGGATTTTGCGCTGTTCCAGTCTTACCCGCGACAGTGGTCCCCTTTACCTGCGCCAGATGCGCAGTCCCGAGCTTACCATTCACAACTTCGACGCACGACCTCCGCAGGATACGCATGGTCGATTCCGAAAATGGTAATCCGCCGACTTCTTCCGGCTCCTTGAATATCTCTTCTCTGCCGGTACCGAGGCTGTACAGAACATGCGGCCGCAGAATTCTGCCACCATTAGCAAGTGCAGAATAGAAAGATGCCATTTGAAGTGGAGTAACAAGGATCTCCCCCTGACCTATCGCCAGGTTGAGAATCAGAGCCGACGACCATTTTTCCTCTCCAAATCGCTTGTCATAATAGGCCACGTCAGGAACAAGTCCGGAGACTTCGTCGGCGAATTCTATGCCGGTTTTCTTGCCGAATCCGCAGGCGCGCGAATACTCCGCCCATCTGGTGACTCCAAGCTGCCTCCCGAGCTGATAGAAGTAGACATCGCAGGATGCGGCAATCGCGTCGACCAGAGTAAGGACCCCATGTCCCGATTGCTTGTGACAGCGAAAAGTCCTCGTTCCGTAGCGATAACCACCGGTGCAAGAGAGAAACCGCGTGTGCTCTGTTATTGTACCCGTTTCGAGCCCGGCCCCCGCCACAATAAGTTTGTACACTGAACCGGGAGGATATGTGGCCTGAATACATCTATTGAGAAGCGGGTGTCGCTCATCCGTCGACAGCATATTCCAATCCTCAGGAGACAAGGGTCCCGTGAAGAGGTTTGCATCGAAGCTGGGCTGCGAAACGAATGCCAGCACAGCCCCGGTGTTCGGATCCAGCGCGACGACAGAGCCCGTTAGCGTATCCCCAAACAGAGACTCGCCAAGCTGCTGCAAATCGTAATCAATTGTCAGCTTGATATCGTAACCGGGAGATGGGTTAATCGGAGCACGCTCCTTGAGGGGACCAAGAATCTGCCCTTTCGCAGTCACTTCCAGATATGTGGTGCCGTCCGCGCCTCGCAAGTAATCATCAAATGCTCTTTCCGCACCCTTCCGGCCGACCAACGAACCTGAGTGATACCCTTTGCTCCGAAGCTTCTCCAGCTCATCACCCGTAATTTCGCTGAGATAACCAAGGAGATGTGCAGCCATGCCCCCTGACGGGTAGTTCCTCGATTGATTCAGTTGAATCACAACCCCTGGATATCGGCCCGAAGTCTCTTCGATGTTGCACACAACTTCGAATGGAGCGTCGCGCTTCAGCCGCACAGGTTCGTACCTTCGGAATCCACTTTCGCTAATTTTCTTCGAGATGCGCTCCTGTGGCATTTCAAGGAGCTCCGAGAGGTTTCCAGCGGTCGAATCGAGATTGGTTATCTCGCTCGGCACAGCCGCAACTTCATAGGAGGGCCGATTGTCGATAAGCAGTCTGCCGTTGCGATCGGTGACTCGTCCTCGCACGGCCATCTCCGGTACTATTCGAATGCGGTTCTCTTCTGAGATCTCCAGATAGCTCTTATGCTGGAATACCTGCATGTAGAACATTCGTCCGAGAAGCAATAGCATCAGCGCCGCGAGGATACCTGCCAGCAGGTTCGCTCTCAACTCTTGTGAATAGTGACTCTCCATCAGGACTCGAATCTGATTGTCAGTTGACGCTCGGACAAGTACAGCACTCCCGCCGCGACCAGAGACGTGTAGAGTGCGGATGGGATTATCATATTGAGAAGCGTGATCAATTCAAGATGAGGGTCAAACGAGTAAACAACAAGGAAATACAGAATATCATGTGCGGTCACGACACCGGCGACGAGTCCGATACGAATGACAAGGCTTTCGGTACGAACCCTGTGTGAGATCAGGAAAACCGCGATCGCTGCGAAGACTTTCAAGAACGCACCCAGACCGAGGAACTGTGGGCTCTGCGAATCGAGGAGAATTCCAGCTCCAAAACCGAACGCAACTCCCCAGGTGAGATCACGTGTGAGCGTAAGCCACACAATAATGATAATGATCAGGTCAGGCCTGGCCAACCCAATGTTGACAACATCTACACCGAGCGTCTGGTAAAACAGAACGACCAGGATCAGTCCCAGGAAAAGTAGTATGTCTCTGACCATGCTATCAGTTCTCACTTCGCTTCAAAATTGTCAATTCATCCAGTGCCCTGAATTCTACGAACGGCCGGATATAGATCGACTTGAAAAACGGAGATTTCCCCCGGGATATCGAGACGATCGTGCCAATCGGGAGATTCTCCGGGAATACCCCGCCCAGGCCGGAAGTAATGACGGTGTCGCCCATACACACGCTGTCAGACAACTCGACGTTGTCGAATAGCAGATGCCTGCCACCATCCCATCTTACGATTCCAAGCACACGTGTGTTTGCATCGCGTGCGGCAGCCCTGCAATCAGGTGACGTCAGCAGTTCTATGGTCACTACATCGCCCATCGTCGACATCGTCTTGCCCACCAACCCTTCAACATTCACGACAGGCAGATTCGGTGTGACAACTGCGTCTGAGGCTACTTCGGCAATTACCGCATTCTGCCGCCTCTTTGGATCGACAGCGACGATTTCCGCGGGAATCAGCTCGTATTCGACAGATTCTTTGAATCCGAGTAGGTCTCTGAGCCTGATATTCTCTCTCTCGTGCGCACGTAGCGTCGACAACTCGAGCATCTGCCCGGTAATCGTACGCTTCAACTGCCGATTGATCTCATAGACCTCAAAGGCGCCTGTCAGCTTGCTTGAAATGCCCCAGAAGGGCGTGTAGACGATGTTGAGATTAGAGGATATGAACGCCTTGACACCGAAAGGCAAGAGCAGACAAGCGAGGCTGACTCCGGCCAGAATCAGGCTCGTCCTAAACGGTTTCTGCTTTATGACAAAAGGCGAAATCCATTTCATTCCATTGTCATTCTACTGTGTCGATTATCTGCAGTAGTTCTCCCGGGCTCTTGACATTCATCAGCTTCTCGCGATTCTCCTCGCTTTTCATGATGAAAGACAAGCGAGCCATAACATTTAGATGCGCTCCGATGGCGTCCTCGGGAGCAGCAATCAGAAAGAAAAGACTCACGGGTTTCTTATCCATGGCATCGAAATCGACTCCATCGTCTGATCTTCCGAAAGCGATTACGATCCCGCGGGTGGCTCTGGTCTTGGCATGCGGAAAGGCGACACCATAGCCTACTCCGGTCGTGACAAGATTTTCTCTCTCTATGACATCTCGATACAAGTCGTCTCTGTCTTTCACAAGATTCGATTTGGCAGCTAGATCGACAAGTTCTCGGATCACTCCTTCTTTGTCCGTGCTTTTGATCTCGAAGGTGATCAACTCCTCAGAAGAGAACTTGGATAACTTCATCGCAAACTCCTTGGGCTAATTTAGAACTGTTCCGCTTCATCAATGACCATGACAGGAATGTCGTTCTTAACTCCATATTTGAGTCTGCAAGCGTCGCAGATCAATTGGTCGTTGTTTCTATCATATTCAAGACTGCCCTTGCATTTAGGACAGGCTAATATCTTCAGTAGCTCATCGCTTGGCATTCCGCCACCTACTCATGGTAGAAGACTCCCATATTACGGAATTTCTCCAGCCGTTTGTCCAGGAGTTCTTCGATACTGAGTTCCACTAACATGTCGAGATATTCTTTGATCGCAGAGCCGAGAACTTCCGCAACGCCCTTGTGGTCTCTGTGGGCGCCGCCTGCCGGTTCCGGCAATATCTTGTCTATTATCTGCAGCTCTATGAGATCATCCGCGGTGAGCTTCAGCGACTCGGCCGCATCCGGAGCTTTGGCAGCGTCACGCCACAAAATTGCTGCACATCCCTCCGGCGAAATAACGGAATACCACGAATTCTCCAGCATGAGCACCACATCGCCGATCCCAATACCGAGCGCGCCCCCTGATGCACCCTCACCGATAATAGAGATTACGATGGGGACCCTGAGCCTCGCCATTTCCTTGATATTGCGAGCTATTGCCTCCGCCTGACCCCGTTCCTCGGCACCCAACCCTGGGAATGCGCCGGGAGTGTCGATGAATATCAAGACGGGAAGACTAAATTTATCGGCCAACGTCATCATTCGCAACGCCTTGCGATAACCCTCCGGATGCATCATGCCAAAATTTCGATACAGTTTTGACTTGGTGTCACGCCCCTTCTGCTGACCGATAATCATCACCTTCCGTCCCCTAAAGTACGCTGGGCCGCAGACTACCGCTTTGTCGTCGGAGTAGCCCCTATCGCCGTGCAGCTCCACAAAACCTTCCGTCATGTGCTCGATGTAATCAAGCGTGTACGGTCGCTTCGCGTGACGTGCGAGTTGCACCCGTTGCCATCGCGTGAGATTCGAGTATATCTCTCGCGTGAGCTTAGCGAGCTTGCGCTCAAGGCTCTCTATCTCTCGTGTGAGCTCAATAGATTCCCCCTGCGCGAATTCGCGCATTTCGAGAATCTTCTTTTCAAGCTCCACGATCGGCTTCTCAAAATCTAGTAATACACCATTTGCCATTTCACCGACCCTGGCTGCGTTTCAGCTTTAAAACAAATGACGAAGCGAACAAAATCAAGATAAATGTTGCGAAGATTGAAAATACTTTGAGCCGATCAAACCAGAACAGCGCCGGAATGAACGCCGTAAACGCAAGCGATACACCGGAAAGGATTGTCAGAGTTGTCTTCTGGCTGAACCCGTAGTCAAGAAGGTAGTTATAGATATGCCGGTTGTCCGCCACATAAAATCTCTGCCCGGTCACTGACCGTCTTATAAATGTGACAAGAACCTCAGTAAGCGGCACACCGACAGCGACTAAAGGAACAAACATCGCCACTGCGGTGAAGCTCTTGATCGGGCATATCACTGCAAGCATTGAAAACATGAATCCGAGGAAAAGCGAGCCTGAATCCCCCATAAAAAGCTTCGCAGGAGGCTTGTTGAAGAACATAAAGCCGACTATTGCTCCCGCAAGACACACAGTGATCGCTACCACCGACTCGACTTCAAGAAGCACACCAGTCAGAAGCATACCGAAGCAGACTGTCAGCGATACCGAGCCGGCGAGCCCATCCATCCCGTCGATGAGATTCACGCTGTTCGACAGAACTACAATCCAGAGAGTTGTGACGGGATAGGCAGCCCATCCCAGTTCGACAGCCCCAGAGAACGGAATGTGAAACATCGGGATCGTAAAACCGCCGAGCATCACTATTGCTGCCGCGACGAGCTGTCCGAGCAGCTTATGTACGAATGAGAGATTTCGCAGATCATCCACAAGACCGGTGAGAAACACCACAAGCGATGCCAGAAATATCACAATCAGTCGACCGGACAGTTCCTCCTGAATGGTAGCAGAGGCCTGGAAAGCTACTGCGAACACTATCCAGAACGAAATGAATATAGCAGCGCCGCCGAGATGCGGCATGGGCATCTGATGCCGCTTGCGAGCAGTCGGCATATCAAACACGCCGAGACGCCTGCAAACCTGTATCGAGACCATTGACAGAAGAACTCCGCCTACGAGAGCTGTAGCGAAGTACAGCGGATATGTGCTCATCTCGGCCTCCGTAAGATGGAGAGAATGATCCTCACACCGAGGCCCAGAATAAGCAATAGTTCCAGAAGGACAAGTTTGACTCTTTGGTCAGGGAAATGCTTTTGAAATAGACGATTGACCGAGCTGTGGTGATGGTAATAGCGAGTGTGAATCGACTGCCGCCAACTCGCCGCCCACTCGTGCACAATTTCCGCTGCGGGAAGAAATACGACTTTCCATCCCCTCTCTGCAAACCTGATGCACAGATCAGTATCCTCGCAGTACATGAAAAACCGGGCGTCAAACCCGCCGACCTCCTCGAAACAACTCCGTCGTATCATTGTGTGAGTACATGAACAGGCTTCTACCGACGTCGGTTGACTGTAATCCGGAAGCGTGTAATCATGCCGAGATGACCAAACTAATGATAATGGCGATTGCCGGGAATGAAGCACGTTGCTGAAAGTCGGAAATCGTCTGCAGGATGCCTGAAATGAACCATCATTAGAGACAAGCCTACCGGCAACCGCAGCAGTGTCGGGATGTTCGTCAAGATATTCCGTCATGACGATCGATACATCGCTCCGCAGTCTGCAGTCGCTGTTAAGCAGCCACAAGTACTCGCCGGTGCATTCTGATGCTGCAAGATCGACAGCAATTCCGAATCCCAGATTCGTATCTGAAGAGAGAAGCTTCACGTCCGGGAATCTGCGGCTTATAGACTCCACCGAACCATCGCAAGAATCGTTGTCGATGACGCATACTTCGTACTCTGGCTGCCTGACATGCCGATAGATCGAATCGATCAGCGCGAGCGTGAGCCGACGTGTATTATAATTGACAATTATGATGGAGAACACGCTATTGGGCCTACTTGAGCTTGCCAAGAATGCTCCAGATTCTGAGTCGCCACACCATTACGACAGCTTCGCGAATAATCTTCTTCGACATTTTCGACTGGCCCGCCGTGCGGTCATAGAAGATGATAGGTATCTCCTTGATCTTGAAGCCCTTCTTATGTGCACGCAAACTCATCTCTATCTGAAACGAATAGCCGTTTGACTTCACATCATCAAGGTTGATCGCCTCGAGCACTTCCCGTCTGAAACATTTGAACCCGCCCGTGGCATCTCGCAAAGGAAGCCCTGTCACAATTCGTGAATAGACATTGGCATAGTAGGATAGCAGCAGCCGCATGATCGGCCAATTGACTACATTGACGCCGGAGATATAGCGCGATCCGAGGACAATGTCATATTTCTTGATACTTACCAGAAAATCCTTGAGATATATAGGATCGTGAGAGAAGTCGGCGTCCATCTCGAATATGTAATTATAATCACGCTCCAGAGCCCACCTGAAACCTGCAATGTATGCCTGCCCGAGGCCCTCTTTCTTCTCCCTGTGCATAACCATCACGCGTGGGTTTGCACTCGCGATTCGATCTGCAATATCGCCGGTGCCGTCCGGGGAGTTGTCATCAATAACGAGCACATAAAGGCGATCATCCTGTTGAAGGATCTTCGGGATAATCCTCTCAATGTTTTCCTTCTCGTTGTAAGTCGGCAGAAGAACCAGCGCTTTGTCAGCCATGTCTCTCTCCTCGTCTGGTCCGTGAAGCAACAAATCCTATCACCAGCGACAGTGCGACAAATATGACAGCACCGTAAGTCACTGCCCGGGACGTCTCATATATCTCTGACTCATAGACAAATTCAACAACATGCTCACCTTTCGGAACACCGATCGCCATGAGTGCGCTGTATGCTCGATAGACTTTAGTCGGCTCTCCATCAATGAAGGCCTTCCATGCCGGGTAATGCGGATCGGTGAGACAAATGAACGCATCTTCCTTAACCTGAGTAGCAATCTTTGCATAACCCGGTTCGTACTCGATCAGCTCGCAATCCTCGACCTTGTCATAGAGGGGCTCCTTCGGCTTGAACTCCGGCTCTTCATCGAGCAGCATGAATCTGCGCGGATCGAATCTCTGATCACCTACTATTGCAACAGTGGAGTCAGGGTCGGCGATCACTCTGTAATCGTGAACCAGAAACGCGCGCGGCAGTGCTGATCTGTTCATATAGATCGTGACACCATCGGTGTCGTAGACTCTCGATAGAGTTGTATCCGATACTTGAAATCCGGCTCTGTACACAAGAAACTTCGTGCTAAGCAGATTCAATACCGGCAGTTTCGGTGCACCTCTCCGGTCATAGAGGTTTGTGAATGACAAACCACCGATCAACCTGTCATATGCCGCAATCTGGTTGCCGTGATATCCGGTCACCTGGGGAAGATTGAAATAGGCATAGTAGTCCATCGATCCGAACATCCGGCCGGTCATGTCAATCAAGCGATCGTTTCCTATGTTCCTCTGGAGATATGCCACCGACGAATGCGGTGAGAATCGCAGCGTCGGGTCCTCAATACTGATAAACTTGAAATCTACGCGCCAAGCCTCGGCCACAGAGAACAATGCGATCAATGCCAGCGCGGCAATCCCAACCTTGCGTTCGCCAAACATCTTGATCAGGAGAAACGTGCCCGCGACAAACAGCGCAATCAGCCAGAGTCCGCCCTGAATCGTGCCGATATTCGCCGATGATGCCGCAAACTTGTTCTGGCTCATCGCCGAATACCGCGCGATATCCATAAGCGTTTCGCCGGCAACCGTCCAGAACAGCGCGAATGCAGCATAGACTCCTGTCACTACGAGCAGAACCGTCAGCAGCTTCTTCCGCCTAACAGACTTATCACCCCGGAATTCCTTCACAAGATACTGGATTCCCATCGCACCGAGCAGTGCAAACGAGAATGACGCCAGAAACATAATCATACTCGGCGCGCGCATCGACTTGACATTCGGCACCAGGTAGTAAAATAAGTAGAACAGAGGCGTGGTGGCGCCAAGTGCATATATCAATGCTATGATCCCGAGGCCGAGAAAGAACCATTTCCGTTTGTCATGGAAGAAAATCAGGCCGAGAACACCGAGCAGCAGAGGGAAAAATCCAATGTACTCCGAGTTGTCTTTAAAAGGATTCCTTCCCCAATATGTCTGCCCTGAATGACCATCGACACCGGCATACAAAGGCACGAACATCCCGACGAGCTCTTCGGGATGCATCGACCACGATGTTGCCCACTCGTATCCGCCTCTCCCCTCGCCCGCTCTCGGAGAGTACTCTTTGACATACTTGTAACCGGGATAGAACTGGATCGCGGAGAGCGCAAGCCCGATTATAATCGCGACCAGGAAGAATCCGGTCAGGACGCCCCCAACCGCGAGCGATCTTTCCCTGATATATCTCGTTATTAACTTGAAGATGAAATACGATCCGATTGCCCAAAGAGAGAAGTATGCCATCTGCGGATGTGGTGTCAGAATTATCAACCCGATGACTGTACCGAGGCCGACAAAATCAAGGTATGATTTCTTGTCCATTCCCCGTTCAAGAAACATGATCGTAAGTGGGAAAAGT
>Ga0180009_10002936_pt1 | contig 19760 bp, 25 predicted proteins | sample OS_PC_MetaG_FD_123537 | JGI IMG/M metagenome (GOLD analysis project Ga0180009, IMG submission 123537) | Groundwater microbial communities from the Aspo Hard Rock Laboratory (HRL) deep subsurface site, Sweden - OS_PC_MetaG | ecosystem: Environmental > Aquatic > Deep subsurface > Groundwater...
AGTAATAAAGGAGCAGAAATATTAGAAGTACTTTTGTCCATTGTTGAAACAGCAAGATTACAAAAGCAAAACCCTTTATTTTTCATGCATAATATTTTAGCTTCAGAAAGCTAAAGTATTACGTAAAAAGATTAGATGTATATACAATAGTTCCTTTTACAAAATAATCCTGCCCACCATCAGAATCTGTTGTGCATTCTCCTTCCAACTTTGTTACCTCTACTTCATCAGGAACTTCTTCTGGTATTTCTACTTCATCAGGAACTTCTTCTGGTATTTCTACTTCATCAAGAACTTCATTTTCATCTATACACCTGCCATCATAACAGCCATATGGACAATCATATTCCTCAGAAAATCTTTTATTCTGTGTTATCGGATCCATTACTCTTGGACAGAACCACTCTGTTAGCATATTTCCATTACAAGAATCTGTCTCTATTCCTTCTTCAATCTCTTCAGTTTCAAGATTTATGATTTTATACTCTACTGTTCCTGTCCTATAATAATAATCTAATATATGGCCTGTATAATCTTCAAGACCCTCCATTAATTTTTCAACATACTCTGGTGAATAAGTTCCATCAGAATCATCACAACACCATTTTGTTTCACGGTTAGCATAAGACCCAGAAAAACAACCATGGGGGTCTGCTAACATCTCCTCACGACTCACTTTACGAAAAGTAGCAGTTAAAGCTCCACTTGAAATCATTTCCTTACATTCTTCTACTGTTGTTGCTCCTGCTTCTTCACAAATTACACTAAGTTTAAATGTTGCTTCAGGGTCTAAATCTTCTGGAATGTTCACAATCACATTTTCTACTTCTTCCAGTATCCTTATCGCATCAGCTATTGCATCAGTATAATCCGCCGGTTGACCATAGTTCATCATTCTTCGCTTCCGTTCTTCTAATCTTACATTATAATTCTGCATATATGCATTTAATTCAGGAGCATCCTTCTTCTTTATCTTTTCTACTGAACTCTCAAATTTTTGCATCTGTTTTTGTCCTTGTAATTCTGCCCTTTTTGCCTCTGTTGTTTTGTTCTTACTAACCATTTCCTCCATCTCAGCCATTCTTTCCCCCATTATATCTAATCTAACTTTGGCTTTACCTAAAGGGCTTGGTGTCAAAGTTGCTCTTGCATTATCAACAAAAACATCCACCCCATAAAATGCACTGTCAGGAGTTATACCAGCCAGTTGTTCTTCAGCCTGTGCAGATACAATTGGAATAAGAAGGGTTAAAATCAGAATTACTATTATTTTTTTCATATTCTACCTCTTTTGTCTATGATAATAGGTAATCTACTATTTAAATACTTCCCAAAACGCCCCGAGATATAATTTCTTTAAGAGCCTTCGGCTTTGAACGGAAAACTGCCCTTTACTTCTTGTTCTTGATTTATCGTTTCACTCTCTAGATAGAACGGACTTCAAATTTACTTTGAATTTTTCCCTTCGGGAACGTTGCACTAAAATTCAATCCCTAACGGGAGAGTTTAACAGCGATTAAGAGATTCCGAAGTCTTGCAGACTTCTCCATCCAAATTTGGTTTTGTGGGTTGCCTCAAAACCGAACTTCTCTTAATCGCGATGTTAGTTTCAATTGAGAAAACGGCTTAATCTATATTAGGGGTTTGGGGTTTATTAGAATACTTTGAGGCTAATCCTACTACAAGCGTTGTTAATCCACCTAGTGCAAATCCAAGAATATCTTTTTCGTCAAAAGTGCCAGGTATTACTCCATATTTTTGACCCAATTCACTCAAAGTATATAAGATGGGAATTGCTGTACTAGAATATACTAAATCATTAACAGAGGATCGTTTTTTAAATGCAAGCATCATAGAACTAATCCATAATGCACTCCCATAATCAGGTAATGAATCTGAAATAGCAGGACACACATTTGGATATAATTCTTGAATAGTATCGCCTATCATAGCTATAGCAAATCCACTTGCTGCACCTATACCATATTTTACCCTTTCAGTCAGTTTCATAAATACAATAGATGTGAGATACTTTATAAATCTTCCCATTTGTTACTACTTCTAAGTGTCCATGAATAAACCCCAAAACCCCTGATATTTTATTAGAATGTGCTTCGCACTTGAAGACGCCGTTTTCTCAACTTTGATTTTTTCCTCCGCTTCGCTACAGAACGTTGCACTAAAAATCAATCCCTAACGGGAGAAACTAACAGGAATTTAACGGTTCCGAAACCTTGCAGGTTTCTCCACCCAAATCGCCTTCGGCGACTTCGTTAAATTCGGATGTTAGTTGCAATTGAGAAAAATACTAATGACATCTATGTGGGCAGGACTTTTTTTGCACGTACTACTAAAAGTGGAGGCTGAATCCTTTCATCTCTCCAAAAAGTTTCATGAGGGCAATTTTCCACTACAGGCTCCTTTATCACATCTACCTCAAATCCTACATCATTAAGAATTCTAACATAATCATCTTTTGATCTCCAATAATCATAAAATGGAGTATCCATTCCTGTTAATTGGACTTTAATTGGTGTTCCGCTTTTTACTTCTTCTGGTCTTTCTCTTTTCATTGAAACAAAATTATATCCAAGAGAATCTGGGTGTGGTTCTAAAACAATAAAATACCCATCGGGACTTAGTTTCCCATGTATTTGTTGAGCAATATTTCTTATTTGAGCATCTTGTTGCATTGTACAAAACACAAAAGCTGCAACTGCTTTATCAACTGATTTTTCATCTAAAAAAGATAAATCATCATTTTCTATAACTTTATAATCAATATTGCTTCTGTCTCTTTCTCTTGCTCTATTTATCGCATTTTCAGAAACATCAACAGCAGTAACCAATGATCCTAAATCCCTTAACCTTCGACTAAACTTACCAGAACCACACCCATAATCTAAGATTCTCTTTCCGCCAATTTCTTCTAGTAAATTTTCTACTACCGAATAACCCAATCTCCAATCCATAACAGCATGATATTGGTTATCATATTCCTGTGCAAGTGCGTTCCAAACTTTTCCATTTGTCATAACAAAGTAGTATCAGAAAGAGTATTTATTTGTTATTTCCTCCCTAAGAGGATAAAGTAGAAAAGTTTAAATAGAAAGACGCACTTTAATCACTTATGGATACAAAAATACTAGAAGAAATTGGTTTTACAGCAGGAGAAACTAGAGTATATATCTCATTAATTGAATTAGGAGAATCTACTATTGGCCCACTTTCAAAGAAAGCAAAAGTTACTCCTGCAAAAGTTTATCCTATACTAGACAAACTCAAAGAGAAAGGACTCATTACTCATGTAATTAAAAGCGGAACAAAATATTTTCAGGTCTTAAACCCAAATAGAATTCTTAATTATCTTGAAGATAGAGAGAAGAAACTGCATACTCAAAAAAAAGAGATCAAAGAGTTAATTCCTGTTCTCATTTCACAACAAAAATCAGAAGCTAAACAATATGCTACTGTCTATGAAACATTTAACGGAATTAAAACTCTTTATGATGAGATATTAGATGTTCTCTATAAAAGCAAAGATGATTTTATTGGTTTTACATTAGGAGAAGAGTACAAAAATAAACAAGTAAACATTTTCTTTAAGAATTATGATGCTAAGCGGAAAGACTTGAAAATAAAAACTAAACTCATCGGTTTAGAGCATCAAAGAAAATTCTTAACTAAAGAATATGGCAAAAATCCTAATGTAAAAATCAAATATCTAACTCATGCAGTTCCTACTGGCCTAATAATCTATGATGATAAAGTAGCCACTCTTCTTTGGCACGACACTCCAACTGCTTTTGTCGTTCATTCAAAACAAAATGCTGATGCTTACAGAAGATTCTTTAATGATATGTGGAAAATTGCCAAGCCGTAGTCAAAAAGTCCTGCCTTAAACTAATGTGTAAATAGATGTATCGCATTCGCTCTCTGGACGTATTTTTCTCAACTTCTCCTTCCCTTCGGTCAGTCGACCACGTTGCACTCTCCTCCCTTTGGTCGTCGGGGTATTTAACAGCGATTAAGAGGAAAGCTCGTTGCACTTCGCTTTCCCAAATTTTGCCTACGGCAAAACTTCTCTTAATCGCGATGTTACGTGCAATATTACTCGGACAAATTTATTGCCCACCAATCCCCTTTTCTTTCAATTTTAATCTACCTTCAACCCTACCAACTAAAATTTCATAAAATTCCTTTTCATTAGGAGACAATTTATCAGCATCCATCTTCTTTAAAACTCTATGCAAAAGAAGTAAATCGCTATCAGAAAGTCTTATTCTATTAATTGTCTCTGGCACTATATCCATTTTACTTAAAGAACATTATACTCATATATAAATATTTGTCCTGCGTCATACAACTTATAACAAGGATTTAAGAGTTCCACTTCGCTTCGCTCGTTCCACCCAAATTGCTCGCCACCCATATGGGGCTCACAACTTTCTTAAATCCCTATGTTACGTGCAATTTGAGAGCCCTCGCAAAAGGGTGCCCGTTTTGAAGTAAGTAGTATAAATCTTTAGAATGGATTTTCGATTTTTTTAACTCCAATGCAATAATCAGATAATCCACAATATAGAATATACTTCTCATCTATACCAGCAGGAAAAATTATATCACTTAGTTCAGGGGTTCTTTTTGAAGGTGAATTTGGAAAATCTTTTCTTTTTGCAATAATTCTACAATCTAACACAATTTTTGTCACTGGATTGAATATAAATGAAATAGCATAATAATACTTTTTTAATACGCTATTATATTCAGTTTTGTGAGCTTTATGTCCTATTACACCGATTGTTTCATCAGGTAATTTTAGTGCTTGATTGACTCCTCCCCAAGTACTATCTTCAAACAAACCATCAATCAATTGTGCACTATACCAATCAGTTTCTGATAGTTTTTGCAATTCATCAATTCTTCCAATTTCTAAATATCCAATTTTACCTAACCCCCCAATTTTTCCCCGAGGTCTTGTAAAAACTCCAATTCTGTCTTTCAAATCTACTAAACGAATATCTTTCATCCCTTGAGGACCTGAAAAGAAATGTTCTAAATTTTTAATTGAATCCCCTCTATAAAATTCTTGATTCCACAAGACACCATTCGTAGTGTTTTGAACCTTCACGCCTGCAATATATAATTCATTACCTATTTTCATATATGCTGGATCCTGAAGAGGAAAGGATGGCAATGAATCATTAATTTCCCAGCTACCATCTCTTAAATTATGTGCAAAATATGTTCTGGAATCTAATTCGCTCTCAAGAGATTCAACTCTTACCCCCATATAAGTTGTCCCCTTATCTTTGAAAGGAATTGTTGGATTGTAAGTTGTTTTGTCCTTCACATTCTGAATTTGTAAGATTTTGGAATTCATTTTTACCTAATAATCAAGATAAATTCAATTTTTATAAATCTTTCCATTATCTACTACTAAATAGTTATCATTATAAAAATTAGCGGGCACCTCTAAAATATTGTCTGCTTCGCAGATTATTGATGAAATCTCGGGCTCTCAAACTCAAAAATTTTCCTTCGGAACGTTGCATTAAATTTTAAGTCTTCCTGTTGGTCAGACGAATATAACAGCGATTAAAACTCCTTTCAGTCGCACTTCGTTAAATTCCGATGTTAGTTTCAATCAGAAGTTGGCTAAAAAGGGAAGGGGCAAAAACAAAAACCGACATATTTATATACTACTCTAAAGTTACAAAGGCATTATGTCAACCGCATACGATGTTGGATTTACTAGAAAACCAGAATTAACAGAATTAGATGGATTTATGAAATCTCTTGGTTTCGAAGTAGAATCTCCCAGTCAAAGAAGAGGAGATTTTATTAGAGTTTATGTATTATGTGATGATTCTGCACCCAGAGAAATTGAATTCTTTTATGAAGATGGAGCGGGAGATTATCGAGATTTGTTTGGTGAAAGAGGAAAAGAAGTTTATGCATATGGAAATCTAAAAACATTTTCCACTGAAATGACTCATCCCGATTTGGTTGAAAGATTAAGAATCATTGAAGAAAAATGTGTTAGAACACAACATGATTATTACAGACATTTAGATCCTGAACGTTTAAAATTTTATGAAACTGCTTTAGCTTTAAGAGACCAATATGATGCTATTGTTGTTAGTGAACAAACTCGTGAAGAAATAAATCCAGATAAACCATTTCCTGAGAAACAATAATTTCTTTTAAATTAATATGAAAGAGAAAAGGCCAACAATAACATTAGCAACTTCACTTTTTATAGTTTTTATCTTATTATCTATAATTCTTTATTTTGTTTTTAATGATTAAGATTAATGATTTTTTAATACTTAAACTTTCGTCCATAGCATTTATAATCAAACCAATCCAGTATTGCAGAAATTAATTCTACTTCATTTTTAGGTGTTACTGTATAAATAAGTCTCCAAGCATTAGGCAAATTATATTTCCAAAGATTATTTACCCCATATTTCTTAATATATTCCTTTGGAAAAAGTCTTTTAGGAATTTGAATACCAACAAAGGCATTTTCTTTAAGGTCTTTTATAGCCCTTATTATACCTTTCTTTAAAGGGTCATCAGGTTTTAGATTATTGAAATTATTTTCTAGTTCATCAGACATAAAAACAATCTTTGATATGGAATGCCTGAATCCCATGCTTTAGCTACTATTTCTTGATACTGTTGTAGTGCTTTCATCATTTTTTATCACTTAACAATAGTTAGACTAAGCTTATATATAAAACTTTTTCTTAATAATTTTGACATATTAGTAAAATTTATAAGGAATAAACCTATTGACTATCTAAACTCAAAATAACCAAAACATTTATATATAAAATGTAACAAACATTACTCATCAAGTAATAATGGCGACAAAAAAAACAGAAAAACGTCTTGGACTAGGCAAAAAATCTTCCAGACTCCTCTCAGAACTGGCAGAAAAGAATAAATCTATCTTTACAGTAGATGACGCTGTAAAAATTCTCAAAGAAAAGAAATCTTCAGCAACTAAACTCCTCCACGATCTTACAAGAAAAAAATGGCTATTTCGTTTAAGCAGAGGAAAGTACTTAATTCTCCCTTTAGAAGCAGGAGTAAAGCCAGAATTTACTGAGCATGAATTTATTATTGCTTCTAATTTAATCAAACCTTATTACATCTCCTATTGGTCTGCACTTAATTATTATGGATTTACAGAACAAGTTTCTAAAACCGTTTTTGTTGCCACAACCAAAAGAAAAAGAGAAATGAATATTTTAGGAATAAAAATTAAGTTTATCACAATTAAAAAGAATAAATTTTTTGGTTCCAAAAGGATTTTAGTAAATAATCGTCCAGTAAATATTGCCGAGAAAGAAAAAGTGATTATTGATTGTCTTGATTTGCCCAGAAATTGTGGTGGAATTATTGAAGTTATTAAAGCGATTGATTCTGCTAGAGAAGAACTGGATTTTAAGAAATTGGAAGATTACGCAAAGAAGATGAAAAATTCTGCTATCATAAACAGACTGGGTTACATTCTAGAACTTCTGAACATAAAAACAAGATTAAAACCCAGTAAGCATTATATTTTTTTAGATCCTTTAATCAAAAAGAAAATAGCTTATAATGCAAAATGGAAGATTATTGAGAATATTCCTAAAAAAGATTTATTGTCTTGGAGGGAACACTGATGATCCCATTAAATGAATTGAAAAGAATCGCTGCCAAGCAAAAAATGGCCTTAGGTGTAGTTGAAAAAGATTATGCTCTTACTTGGGTTCTTTATGGTTTGTCTAAAACAGAATTTAAGAAAAATTTTGTCTTCAAGGGTGGAACTGCCCTCAGAAAAATTTACTTTCCAGATTGGCGCTATTCGGAAGATTTAGATTTTACTCTCTCTAAGAAACTTAGCGACGACAAATTAAGAGGGGCAATAGATAAAATAAATGATTATCTATTAGAAAAAGTAGGAATAACTCTTAACATAAAGTCCTTACATTCAAATCCAGAATATGCCCAGATAAAAATCCAATTTCTTGGTCCTTTAAATAACAAAAACACGATCAAACTTGACCTCAGTTTTAACGAGTCAATTATTCTAACTCCAAAAAACAAACCAATCTTTTCAGAATATTCCGATACAGAAAAACATAACTTGTTAGTTTATCCATTAGAAGAAATCTTAGCAGAGAAAATTAGAAGTATTTTACAAAGAGCAAAAACTCGTGATTATTATGATGTTTGGAAAATATTAAAACTTCACCATGACAAGATAAATATGGATTTGCTCCATGACGTCCTAATCAAGAAATGCCAGGCGAAGAAATTGAATTTCAAGAAAGATCATTTATTCAGTTCTGAGAAAATTCATCCTGCTCAACAATATTGGGAAAAATCATTGGCTCATCAGATAGATAATCTCCCTGATTTTAAGACTGTTGTAGAAGAATGTAAAGAATTAATTCATAAATTCCTAAAAATATAAGATGAAACTTGACTTCAAAGATAAGAAAATCTTGTATAATCTTGATCTTAATAGCAGAGCGACCCTTAATGAAATTGCTAAGAAAGTTAAACTCTCTAAACAAGTTGTAGATTATCGTCTCAAAAATCTCCTAAAAAATAAAATCATTAAAGAATTTTACACAGTAATAAATTTTTCTAAATTAGGCTATACCCAACACAAACTCTACCTCAAATTTCAAAATGTGAATATAGAGAAAGAAAAAGAAATTATTGATTATTGGGAGAAAAACAAACATTCTATTTGGGTTGCTTCTTCCCGAGGCAGATGGGACTTAGCAGTTTCTCTCCTTGCTAAAGATATTAATGATTTTGGAGAAATATTGAGCAATTTCATTAACAAATATGGTCTTTTTGTCTTAGAGAAAGATGTTCTCATCACTCAAATAAGCCCTGTTTTCACTAAAGCATATTTGACAGAAAAGAAAGAGAAGAAAAAATTTACTTATGGTGGAAAAATAGAAAATTATGAATTAGATGAAACTGATGAAAAGATTTTGAGAATTCTTTCAACGAATGCCCGCCTAACAATTCTAGAAATGATGGAAAAACTGAGCCTAACAAGAGATGTGATAAATTATAGGATGAAGAAATTAACTAAAGATAATATAATCTCACAATACAGAATTTTAATCAATCTTGATAAAATAAATCATAAACTCTATAAGATAATTCTTCGTCTTCATTCTCTAACACCTGAAAAAGAAAAACGACTTATCACTTATGTTGCTTCTCATCCTCATGGAATGCAATATCTCAAACTTGTTGGCTCTTGGGATGTAGAATTAGAATTTGAAGTTAAAGACGATGAACAACTACATGAAATTCTATTAGAAATTAGAAATAAATTCTCAGACATCATAAGAGATTATGATACTCTATTAATCAATCAAGAACATAAACTTAACTACTTTCCTTTTTGAATGCCCGCCCTTAAATTCTAAAACGAAATATTTATATACTATAGCACTTTATATAAACTCTATGGCGACCACGACAATACAAATTAGTAAAGATTTGCTTGAAGATATTAAATCCCGTAAAATGTATGATAAAGAAACTTATGAGGATATTATTAGAGATTTATTAGAGGACACCATGGAATTATCTAAACAAACTTTGGCAAATATTAAAAAATCTGAAGAGGATATAAAAGCAGGAAGAGTTCATAAACTCGAAGAAATTGAAAAGAGATTAAGGATATGAGTTACGAAATTATTTTCTCAGATTTTGCAGATAAACAATTAAGCAAATTGCCAATAAACATTCAGAAAAGAATTGTTTCTACATTAAAACGATGTAGAATTAGACCATATCCTCATGTAAAGAAATTAGTTGGTTCAAAATACTTTCGATTAAGAATTGGAGATTATAGAGTAATATTGGATATTATAGATAATAAGCTTATCATATATGTCATAGAAGTAGGACATCGAAAAAAAGTATATAATAAATAGGCTTTTCTTTTACTTAATTTTACACCTACTTCACTCAGGAAACTAACATCGATTAAATAGTATATTTATAAACAATAATTTCTTTTAGATTAATATGAAAAATAAAAGACCAACAATAACATTAGCAACTTTACTTTTTGTAGTTTATATCTTATTCTCTATAATTCTTTACTTTGTTAATGGTTCACAAATGTATAGGTTCTTTCCAATAGTGTTAGGTATTTGGATAGGAACTAAATATTTGATTAAAAAAATGGCTACTTAGTTAAATTTATAAACAACTTCTAGAAAAGCAACCTTATGATAAGTTTCAAGAAAAAGCAGTAGGTTAGAAAAAGTAAACAGTTTAGCTAGAAAAATATTTTTTAGTTTTCAAAGGATATCAATTTATTCCTCGTCACATCTATTAATAATTTTAATAATTCCTTGCTTTGTATCAATAATGGCTATACCTCCAATAGGTAAGGTAAACATTGGATCAGTGTGCCCAAAATCAAGATTATAAATAATGGGGATATTGATATTTTTAAATACATCTCCATATATCATTTCTTCAGAGTCATCTTTAGAAAACCCAGTTTGTGATGCAAATCTCCCGATACAAATTCCACCTAAAGTATTCAGCTCCATAATTTGAGATAATTGAGTTAAAAAGCGATGAACCATTTGAGTATTTGCACTTTCTTCTTCCTCAATGAACAAAATCTTTCCTTTTAAATTAGGGAAATATTTTGTACCAGTAAGAACTAATAGAGTTTGAAGATTTCCAGCAATTATTTCACCTTTTGCCTTTCCATGTTTGAATACTTTTCTACCAACATTTTGTTGCAATATACGATGATCACAATCTTTTCTTAAAAAATATAAATCGTCTGCATATTGTTTACTATCTTCAATCTCAATTTCTTCTTTTTTATCAATAATTAATTTTTTAAAATAATCATAAGTATAGTCAAAAGGTTCTGGTTTGTCAAAAGTAATTCCTGCTGGCCCCAAATAAGTAACTATCTTACTAAATTTCTGTATGGCAAGAAGTAAAGCAGTAGTATCGGAAAATCCAATTATTGGCTTATTATATTGTTTAATCAATTCATAATCAAAATAGGGTAATAACTGATTTGTATTTGCTCCCCCCCAATAAGCAAGTAATATGTCAACATCTTTATTTTTAATCAAAGAATGAAATGCTTCAACTCGTTCTTTAATTGAACCTGCTGAATGCCCATCTTTTTTCCGAAGATTATCTGCTTCAATAATTGAAAATCCTTTAGACTTTAAATACTTAAAATCGGATTCTTTTTTTTCTTGAAATAAAGATGTTGATGTTGCAAAAATTCCTATTGTCAAAGTCATTTTAACAGTTCCTCATACAAATTGTTTACATTCTTTGCCATACCCTTAATGGAATATTTATTTCTTCCCAACTGAAAAGCATTCTTTAATAAAAATGTTCTTTTATTTGTATCTATGATTAAAGACTTTATTGAATTATATAAATTTTTTGTATCAATCTGATATTTCTGATCTATTCTCAAAAGTGGTACTTTTAGGCCCTCAACTTTATCTGTAAATAAATCAGGCATTGTATCTCCACTTGATACTATTGGTACAACACCAAAAGACATTGCTTCAACAACTGTGTTTCCAAAAGACTCAGAAGTACTTGGAAGGCAATATATATGAGATTTAATTAAATATTGTTCTAATTTTTCTCTACCGACATATCCATGAAAATTGATATACTTCCCTTCAAACTTTTTTTTCAGTTCCAATAACTTAGAACCTTTTCCAAAAATATGTAATCGGATATTATCAAACTTTTCTAATAATTTTACAAATGTTTCAATTATTAAATCTATTCCCTTATCTAACTCAATTCTTCCAACAAATATAATATTAATTGTTTTTTCATTATTTTTAATTGAAATTAAATCCTTAAACGAACCAGTATAATTATTTTTTATTCCTGAATAAATTAATTTAATTTTACCAGCTGGTAATTTTTTGCTATATTTTTTCAATAAATTAAATTGTGATTGGCTTTGAATAATAATAAAATCTGAAAGTTCTATCATTTCTTTTTCAGTATTAATTATATCTTCATGAAAACTTGGAATTGGATTTTCAATCATAGATTCATATTGTTTCTGAAGCAAATGAAAAGTTGAAACTATCCTTATTGAAGGATATGCTTTTTTTAATTCTTTTGTTGTTGTCCAAGACATCCAATTGTGACAATGTACAATATTAAATTTTATGTCCTTTCTAATAATTTCTTTTGCTAATTCTTTTTGCCATAAAATAAAATTCCCATAATTATCAAAGACTTCATAAGGATCACTTGACAAATATTTCTTATTAATTTCTTTATTAGTAGTTATAACATTATTATGTGAGGATTTGTTGTTCTGTGCTGTTGCAACATATATCTTCCGATTCTTTTCTAATTCCTTAACTAAAAAATATACATGCCATCCCATGCCCCAAAGCGGATTGGGTGGATAGTCAGAAGTTATGTGCAATATTGCCATTTTTTTCAAATCTTTTATTTATTTTTTAATAGGATTTTTTCTTCTAAAGTTAAGTCCTCAATTCCTTTAGATATCCATACATAATATTGTGAAATATCAAAAAGTACATCTTGTGGGCTCTTATCTAATGCATTAGCCATATGTAATAACGATTTTAAATATGTATTATAAATTCTTCTGACACCTCTACTAACTTTAATTCCCTCTTTTCCTTTTTTAATTCGACATAATACTTCTAAATTCCCAAAGTATTTAGAGGATAAATCTGCTTTGAAAGGAAAGATTTCAAATACTTTTGATAATTCTAAAGGATTCTCTACCCCAACAACTTTAGACATAAAAAATTCATGACCATACCCAAATTCAATTGCCTGCTCAGATTCCCTATCACCCAAAATCCTAATAATATTCCCCACATCTAAATAAGTATCATTTCCTTGTTTTAATGAAATAGTTAACCCTTCACCATATACTTTAGGAATACCAAATACCCATCGGTAATAATTTTCATCTTCAGTATTATATTCAACTTTGATATCAGTATGTTTATCTATGCTATCTAGAATATCCATATTTTGAGAAGATTTAATTAATAAGTCAGACCTATTAATTCCCAAACACATAGTTGTAAATTCTATAACTTCTCCTAATACTTCATAAAAACGGTCAGGTCTAGACATAAGTCCAGATATATTAAAATATGCTTGTCCAAATGGTAACCAGTTATTATCAAAAGCGTATCTCAATGCATGTGTTCTCAGGCATTCTTGAGTAACAAAAGACCCATTACCTTGAAAATCTTCAAAGAAAAGTAAATGTTTCAATTTATTTGTAGATGAACAAGTAAATTTTACTGATTTGTCTTCTTGTGATATCAAAGATGCAGGTAATTCATGGATATAACTCTGACTAGTAAAATAATTTGCAAAAATTTCTGCAAAAAAAATATGCATTGCGTTTATCTCTCTTTTTGCATAACAAGATTCTAACTTATCTTTAAAACTGATATGGTTTTCCATTTTAATTTTTAATCTCCTTAAAATTATTAAAGAACTCAGATTCTTCCTTTTCTCCTCTTTTTCTTAATAATATTACGGAAAAACCAATATGTGATAAATTTTCATTAAATATTTCCATAATCGCCATCCATTTCTTAAATATTGCTTGTTTTACATCATTATCTAAATTAATAATTTTATCCTTACTTAAAAAAGATTCACAGTATTTACTAATCTCATATTTACTTTTCTTTCCAAATTCAAAGTCTTTACAATAATAGATTTCTAACCCCATTTTTTTTAAAATACTAATCCATTCATCTTTTGAAGTGATATTAATTTCAGCACCAATTACCTGAGATACTTTTTTCAGTAATTCTGACTCGGGTTTTTTAAGATAATACATTGGAGTCAAGGCAATAAATCCCCATTCCTTTGTAACCCGTATATACTCTTGAATAGCTTTATGCTTATTATCCATAAATGATGTTGCATTCCCGCACAATACTAGATCAAAAGTACCCTCATCAAATGGTATGTTATAAGCACTTGCAACTTGAAATTGAATATTTTTATTTCTAACTCTCTTATTAGCATTTTCCACTGAAGATTTACTGATATCAATTCCAAAAACTTCGCAACCAATAGTTCTTCCAATTTCTAAACTACTAAATCCATTAGTAGAACCAACTTCCAATACTTTCGATTGCTTGTTTATGAATGAATTAATCATTACTTCTCGGATAGTTTGTTTTCCTCCGGGAGGTCGATTTTCTTCATTAAGAAAACTTACAAAATCAATGTATTTCATTGACTCAATTGTTTTAACAGTAATTTTTTTATCCATTTTTTTATCCTGCTTAGGGTTTTAATGTTTTATCTACTCTTGGAAATTGGTTGGCACTCCAAATAAATGGCATTTCCAATAACCCTTGAAGCAATCTTTCCCAACCAAGACCAAATCCAGATGAAGTTTTATAATTTTTTAGTTGTCTTGTTTGTAAATATGGTTTATAATCTTCTTTAGGTAAATTAAATATTTCTGATTTTTCAGTAAGTTCTTTTTCAGAACGAACTCTATGGCCTCCACCCATAATTTCTCTATAACCTGGCCAAATAATATCTGAATTATTAGCTACTAAAGGTTTTTTATTATCGATAGCTGCATGATAAAATGGTACTTCTAATAATGGGAATTCTTTAATCATGACCATAGTACCAAAAATTTCAGTCAGTTTAATTTCTTCCCAAGAACCAAAGTGCTTTAAAGTGAAATCTTTATATTTTTTATTTTTTGTTTCTTTATATAAAATATCTAGTGCCTCCTTAAATGTAATTTGTGGAATTTTATAGATATTATTGGCTAATTTATTTAATTCTTTAAGTTTACCATCAGTTAAAAAATAGGCTAAATCCTTTCTATTTTTATTTAAAAGATCTTTTAATATTTTAGCAATTAAGCCTAATGCAATTTTTTCATTTTTAATTTGGTTAACCTTTCCTTCATATTCTATATGGTGAAATTCAGAAAGGTGAGTTGCATCAGCTTCTTCCTTTCTAAATGAATTATAAATCGAATAAACATGATCAACTTCCTTTTGCATTAAAGCTAACTCTAAATAAATTTGAGATGATTCAGATAAAAATGCTTTCTTAGGTAAATTAAACCATTGGAGATTAATTGGGCAAGTATCAGTAGTATAATTAATTGCTTCTTTACCATAAACTGCTCCAGGTGAAGAAATCATCCTTGTAGTCAGTGGCAGAGCTGTAAATAAAGCATTAAGACTATCAAAATATTCATTTGAAGCAATATTAATCCCATGGTTAATTCTGGCTATATGTGTCCACATTACTTCTTGATTAAATTGCTTAACTCTATTTTCAATTTCTTTAATTGGGACTTGAAATCTTAGGACATCTTTAATTGGTGTAAAAACTTTATTCCCCTTATAATCAATTGTGCCATTTTTATTGGTAGTATATGGTCCCAACATTGTGACTATTAAGTGGTCACAAACTATATATAAACCTTTTGGTATTCTCCGAATGACTTTTCGTAACTTATTACTGGCTTTAGATAGTTTCAACAAGCCTATAAACTCCTTGAAAGGCAGGAATGCATGACAATCTTCAAGAAAAAGGAAAATAGTGAAAAAATTCAAACAAGAAGTAGGATTCACAATCAAAAGGAAAAATGATAAAATTTAAGAAAAAACGGGATACAGAAAAAGAAATTTTGCATATTTTGCACCCTGTCATAGATAAATGGTTTTTTAACAAATTCAAAGAATTTAGTTTGCCACAGCTTTACGGCGTAATGGAAGTACATTCAAGAAACAATGTATTGATTTCTGCCCCTACTGGTTCAACAAAAACTTTGACTGCTTTCTTATCCATTTTAAACGAACTTTATGATGCTGAAGAAAAAGGCATCTTAAAAGATAAAATTTATGCTGTTTACGTTAGCCCTCTTCGCGCATTGTCGAACGACATATATAAAAATTTAATACAACCAATGGAAGAAATTCAAAAGTTTACTGATAAAAAATCTAAGATTAGGGTTGCAGTAAGAACAGGAGATACAACTGCTTCTGAAAAAACCAAGATGTTAAAGAATCCCCCACATATTTTAATAACAACTCCAGAAAGTTTGGCAATTGTATTATCTTCAATCAAATTCAAAGATCACTTGATAGATGTTGATTGGTTAATTATAGATGAGTTACATGCTTTAGCCGATAACAAAAGGGGAGTGCATATGAGCTTGTCAACTGAAAGATTGCAAAGATTAAGTCCTGCTATGTGTAGAGTTGGATTAAGTGCCACGATTGCACCATTAGAAGAAATAGCAAACTTCTTAGTTGGAAATGGAAGAGATTGTAAAATTGTTGATGTACAATTCATTAAAGATATGAAGTTAGATGTTATTACGCCTGTTGATGATTTAATCAATACAGATTTTAACACCATTAATTCAAAATTGTACAATTTATTAGATTCTGAAATTAAAAATCATAAAACAACTTTAATATTTACTAACACCAGAAGTGGTACTGAAAGGATAGTCCATCATTTGAAAGAAAAATTTCCTAAAAATTATTATGAAATTGAAGAGGGACCGCCGCAAGAAGTTGCAAGTTTGATTGGTGCACACCATGGTTCATTATCTAAAGAGCATCGTTTTAAAATTGAGAATGCCTTGAAACAAGGTAAACTAAAAGCTATTGTTTCTAGCACAAGTTTAGAATTAGGAATTGATATAGGTTACATTGATTTAGTATTATGTTTAGGCAGTCCAAAATCTGTTGCAAGATTTTTACAGAGGGTTGGAAGAAGTGGTCATCAATTACATTCTACTGTTAATGGTAACTTAATTGTATCTGATAGAGATGATTTGGTTGAATGTTCAGTATTGTTAAAACATGCTTTAGAAAAGAAAATTGATAAGATTCAAGTTTTGAGTAATTGTTTAGATGTTTTAGCTCAACATGTTTTTGGCATGGCATTAGAACAAGTTTGGGATGTAAAAGAGTTGTTTAAAGTTGTCAAGAAAAGTTATTGTTACAGAGATTTAATTTGGGGAGATTTTGAAGAGATTCTTTCTTATTTAGCAGGAGAATATGGCCAGTTAGAAGAAAGGCATGTTTATGCAAAGATTTGGTATGATAGAGATGAAGGCAAGATAGGAAAAAGAGGGAAACTAGCCAGAGTAATTTACATGACTAATATTGGAACTATTCCTGATCAAACTGGTGTTACGGTTAAAGTTGGCGACCATAAAATTGGCACTATTGACGATAGTTTTTGTGAAAGAATGAAAACAAGTGATAGGTTTGTTTTAGGCGGCAATGTTTATGCTTTCAAATTCTCTAGAGGAATGGTTGCGCAGGTTACGTCTGCTTCTGGCCAGAAACCAACTATCCCTTCTTGGTTCTCTGAAAGTTTGCCTTTATCATTTGATTTAGCTAATGGCATACAAAAGTTTAGAGCTTTAATGAAAGACAAATTTGAAAATAAAGTCGATAAAAAAGAAACTCTAAAGTTTATTCAAGAATATCTTTATGTTAGAAAAGATACTGCTGGAGCTTTGTACAATTATATGAAAGAACAATATGATTATGTTGGAATTCCTAATGAAAAAGAGTTGTATATAGAACATTATGATGAAGGTGAAAAGAAATATGTTATATTCCATACTCTTTATGGTAGAAGAGTTAATGATGCTTTGTCAAGATGTTTAGCTTACGCAATTGCTCGTCAACAACATAAAGATGTTGAAATTGGAATTAATGATAACGGCTTTTACTTGAGCTTTGGCAAAAAAGGAATAGAAGTTATGAAATCTTTCAAATTATTAAAGACTGAAGACTTAAGAAAAGTTGCAGAATTAGCTATAGACAAAAGTGAAGTTCTTAAGAAACGTTTCAGACATTGTGCTGGAAGATCTTTAATGATTTTAAGAAATTATAAAGGTAGAAAGATGAGAGTGGGTAGACAACAAGTTAGCAGCATGATTTTAATGAATGCTGTTAGAAGAATTTCGGATAACTTTGTAATTTTAAAAGAAGCTAAAAGAGAAGTTTTAGAAGATCTTATGGATATTAATAATACAATTAAAATTTTAAAAGATATAGAAAGTGGAAAACTAAAAATAAAAGAAATACAAACTACTATTCCTAGTCCCTTTTCATTTAACATGATAATGCAAGGTTTTACAGATATTCTTAAAATGGAAGATAGGATAGAGTTCTTGAAAAGGATGCATCAAATGGTTTTAGCCAAGATTTCTTTGAAAGAAGGCAAAAAGAATATTAAGTAGGAATATTTCTAATTATCTTTAAATGCGATTCAATAACAAAAAAGAAGCTTGGAAGAAAGCAATAAAGGTTCTCCAATATTGGAAAGATAAGAATAGTATGATTTTTCAAGATAAAGATACTAAAATTGAAGCTTTGATAGAGATTACTATGAATGATTCTGAAGAAAAAGTGGATAAAATTTGTAAAAGCAAATATTTTGTTGAATTTGAACGAAATGTTTTTGGAGAATATGCTGTCTTTAGATTTCCTTATAGAAAAAGATAATCAAATATATTGTTCAGCTAATGCTTGATTTTCTTCTGCTTTCTTTTTATTTCCAATTAATGTATAATAAATTGCTAATTTGCTACAAATATTTCTCAAGCTTTTTGTTTCTTCTCCATTTGCACCTTCAAAATTCATACAAGCTTGTACTAACTTCTTTTTTACTTGTAAACCTAAAATTTCAAATTTGTGAGCTAAATAATCTTCTAAAGTCATTTTTAAAAAAAATAAAGAAGGCTCTTTAAAAAGTTTATGGATTAAAATCAAACAAATCTTCTATATGTTCTTTCTTCAAAACTTTCTTAATTTTGTAAGCTAAAACTAAAGAAGGATTATATTTATCTTGCTCTAAAGCTATAATTGTTTGCCTAGTAACATCAACTTGTTTAGCTAATTCTTCTTGAGTAATTCCTAATCTTTTCCTAGCTTCTGTAATTTTAGTTTTCATTTAGTTCTTCTTATCAAGGTAAAAATTAGTTATCATTTTAGCTATAACACCTGCAAACAAAGCTCCAACCAAGAAAAAATCAACCTCTAATGTTTGTGTTAAAGCACTTTTTATTGTTTGATAGAATATTCCCGTAATTATTACTAATAACATTATCCATGCTGCATTTCTTTCTGCAATTGCTTCATGTAAACGTTCTCTTTCATCATTCTTCATTCTAACCATTATATCAGATACATCTATTAGTAAGATAACTAACCAAACTATTGTTGCAGTTATTCTTGTCTTTTCATCCCAATATGGTAAAGCTTGGAATACTACAAAAGGCAACATAAATATTAAAATGTATACCCATCCTTGCCATGTCTTAGGAATTATTCCCCAACCGCTATATTTTCTTCTTTTGAACCATTCAGGTTTTCCTAACATTTTTATTCACCTAAATGTAAGAAATATATTACATATATAAATGTTTCTAAAATGTAAGAAATAGTTTACATTTTTATTTTTAAGTAAAACTTTATAAATTTAGAGTTTAGGACAAAATTATGAAAAAAAGAAATAAATGGCTTATAGGATTGGGAGCAGTATTAGCAGCTTATTTATTATATCCTAATGAAGAACCTAAAGTTGTTGAACCTGTTAAAGTTGAGAAAAAAGTTAACAAACATAAAATTGATTTTCAAAAAATTAATGAAATTTTAAATCAAAATAAACCTAAAAAAGAA
>Ga0180009_10002937_pt1 | contig 19758 bp, 25 predicted proteins | sample OS_PC_MetaG_FD_123537 | JGI IMG/M metagenome (GOLD analysis project Ga0180009, IMG submission 123537) | Groundwater microbial communities from the Aspo Hard Rock Laboratory (HRL) deep subsurface site, Sweden - OS_PC_MetaG | ecosystem: Environmental > Aquatic > Deep subsurface > Groundwater...
CTGCAGAGGAAAGCGCATGCGCATCGCCGAACTGATTCAACGCTGGAGCAAGGCAGGGCATGAACGCACCTCCGTACGGGCCTATACCGTCCACCTGCCGCTGCGTGATGCTGCACGCATCGAGGCGCTGCATGTCATGTATCCCGGACGCAGCGAGTCTCAACTGATGGCCGATCTGGTTCGTGCTGCGCTCGACGAACTGGAAGTGGCCATGCCCTACATCCCCGGCAGCCGCATCATCGCCGAAGACGATTATGGCGACCCGATCTACGAAGATCTCGGCCCTACGCCACAGTTTTACTCGCTTTCGCACGAAATTTTACGCAAGCTCGCTGCCTTGCCGCTGGAGAAGTAACTGTCGGGTTTATTTACGCTTGGCGCCTTGCTATTCGCGCCGATTATGGACAGCCCGTTGTTTTAACTGCATTAAATTTATCTGGCACAAGGATTGCTCGGGATTCGTCATAATTACCAGTGACGGAGCGCAACATGTATCTGGGTCCGATGATTCTTTTTGCTGCGTTCGCCAGCTTGTTCTATGTTCCCGACTTTCTGGACACCCCGCTCGGCCTGCTCACGCCGCGCCTGCTCCTCTCGCAATTGCTGTTTTCCATATTTGCCCTGATTGCGCTGGCCTCGCTGGCACGCTCGATTGAACGCGATCCGGTATGGCCCTGGCGGCCGGAATTTCGCCGGGTGGTGAACACCCTGCTGGGCCGCACACCGTAAACCCCGCCATCGATACGCCTGACCGGCTTAAAATAACGGCTTTCCGTACTGCGAAGCCGCCATGCCCGTCAACCTCACCGCCCCCGATCCCGCCTCCCTCTTGCCTGTGGCTGGGGTGCGACTTGGTATCGCGTCCGCCGGCATCAAAAAACCCGGCAAGCGCGACCTCACCCTGATCGAACTTGCCCCGGGTACCCGGGTGGCGGGGGTATTCACGCAAAACCGCTTTTGCGCCGCGCCGGTTGTGTTGTGCAAGCAGCATCTGTCGCATGGCAGCATCCGCGCACTGGTGATCAACACCGGCAACGCCAATGCCGGCACCGGCGAAGAGGGCATGAACCGCGCCCGCCGGACCTGCGAAGCGGTGGCGCAACTGATGGGCTGCACGGCAGAAAACGTGCTGCCGTTTTCCACCGGCGTGATTCTGGAACCCCTGCCGATCGACAAGATCCTGCCCGCGCTGCCCGCCGCGCAAACCGATCTGGAGCCAGATCACTGGTCGGAAGCCGCCCACGCCATCATGACCACCGACATCGTGGCCAAGGGCACCTCACGTCAGGCGCAGGTGGGCGGCAAAACCGTCACCGTCACCGGCATCGCCAAAGGCTCGGGCATGATCCACCCCAACATGGCAACCATGCTGGGCTATGTGGCGACCGACGCGGCCATCGCGCCCGCGCTGATGCAGCAGTTGGTGAAAGACGTCGCCGATGTGTCGTTCAACTGCGTCACCGTAGACGGCGACACCTCCACCAACGACAGTTTCATCCTGATTGCCACCGGGCAGGCCGGCAATGCGGAAATCAGCGACGCATCAAGCGTCGATTACGCAGCGTTGAAAGCCGCCATCAGCGCGGTTTCCATCGAGCTGGCGCAAGCCATGGCGCGCGACGGTGAAGGCGCAACCAAGTTCATCACGGTGCAGATCGAAGGCGGCCGCGACCATGCCGAATGCAAACAAATTGCCTATGCCATTGCGCGTTCGCCGCTGATCAAGACCGCGTTTTTCGCTAGTGACCCCAACCTCGGTCGCATCCTTGCTGCCATTGGTTACGCCGGCATCACGGATCTCGACGTGAACACCTTGCAGGTGTATCTGGGCGACGTATTGGTGGCCGAAAAAGGCGGACGGGCGACGAGCTACACCGAAGCGCAGGGTGCCGCCGTGATGAAGGCAGCCGACATCACCGTGCGCGTGGTGCTCAATCGCGGCGCCGTGTCCGCCACGGTGTGGACCTGCGATTTCTCCTACGACTATGTGAAAATCAACGCGGAATACCGCACCTGAATCGCACTCCGTGGCGACAGTACGGTTAACGCAAACCGCGCCCTGGTGTCGTGAATCATAAATAGCGGGACACAAAAAACGGATGGATTTTTTCGCGTGGCAAGGCGCGAGGAGGCGACATAGCTGGCTCTATGGCAACGACGCGCAACGCCGCCATGCGGAACGTGTGCCCAAGCCGCCAGGCTGTCGGGTAAAAGACGCCGTTTCATGTTTCGATATTGATGATTCTCGACACCAGCATCCCGGGTTCCCCTTTCAAGGGGCGAACCGGGCGGTATTATTTACCCAGCAATTCCGCCACGGGATGCAACTGCTCCACATGTTGCGACACGACTTTGACGATGACGATGATCGGCAAGCCCAGCAGCATGCCCCACACCCCCCATAACCAGGCCCAGAACAGCAGCGAAACAAACACGGCGGCCATGTTCATTTTGGCAAATTTTCCGGTCATCCAGGTGGTGACAAAAGTGCCGATGAAGGTGGCAATCAGCAGCGACGCGCCTGCGATCAATAGTCCCGCAGCAAGTGAATCGAATTGCATGAAGCCGGCCATGCCGAGGATGGCTGCGGTGATGGCGGGACCCGCATAGGGGATGAGATGCAGCAAACCGGCGGCAACAGCCCAGGCCCCGGCATTTTCCAGACCGATCCATCGCAATGCGACCCAGGTAAGCAACCCCAGCAATACGTTGGTCACCAACAACATGAACATGTATTTCTGGATGGAGTCATTGATGCCATCCAGGATGTGTACCGTGATTTTTTTTCTCGACAGCGTCGGGCCCGCGAGCCGCACCAGCTTGCGTTTGAACAGATCACCGCCGAGCAGGAAAAAGAACACCAGAAAAAAAACCATGGCCGCCTGGCCAATGATCGTGAGCGCCCCTTTGGATCCCACCAATAAGGCGTTACTCAGCTTGAAAGCAGGTTCGTCGATTACCACGCGCGTGATGCGCGATTTGGGCGGCGCCGACAGGTCGGCTTTGCTCGCGGCTTTTTCGATCGTGTCCGCGGCAGCCTGAACATGCTGCATGTTGCTCTGCTGACCGCTGCGCATTTTGTCGAGCCCGGTCGACACCTTGCTCGCCGCTTCAGGCAATTGCGCAATGATTCTTTGAACCTGCCCGCGCAGCGCATAGGTGCCAAACACGAGCGCGCAGATTACGGCCAGCATGACCAGGCTGGTGCCCACGACGCGCGGTATCCTGATCCACTCCAGCCACACTACGAGTGGGTTCAGGGTGTACGCAAAGAGGATCCCCAGCAACAGGGTGATCAGAAACGGTTGCGCCCAGTTCAGTGCGAATATCAACGCAACGGTCGCCATAATGGCGAGCGCTACGCCGCGCGCATCTACGGGCAAATGAACGGTGAGCGGAATGGCTTCGGCCACCTTGGCGGGTGTGGCGACACCCCCCACCGCCGGTTCGGCTGCAGGGTTCCCGGTTGATGCTGCTGGAAGGGAAGAGGTAATCATGGGATGCCGCCGCTCACGAAGGCCGGAGCGTTCGCTGCAAAAGGGGGATTAGCGCTTGCTGCCGCCAAAAACAAGCAGCGCACCGCCAATCAGGATGGCCCCCACACCTGCCCAGACGGGGATATTGACGCGCTCCCGGTCCGTAACCGAAAACTCGATTGGCCCCAGCTTCGCCTCATGCGTTTCCTTGGTGTAGCTGAACCCGCCGTATGCCAGGCTCAGTATGCCCGCCACAATCAGCGCCAATGCAATTCCTTTAACAGCGTTCATTTTTTCTCCTTACGGTGCGTGAATCGACATGTGTACAGTGAACGCGCATCACCATGCGAAGTGACCATGGCAGAGGTTTCCACATCCGCCACTCTTCCTGACATCACATTACAGGTCAAGAACTCATACCAGGAAACATCTTAGCTGGAGCAGCCCGACCCATCAGTTCGATAACGCACACAAGAAGATTTCTTGGTGCGGGGCTCTCCGAGCCGGCAAAGACCACTCCATCCTGATCGGGCTACAGCCAGTATTCGGCGAGCCGCGCCGTCCACTCTTTCAACCGGAACAGCAACGGCCTGCGCTCCCAGCGATCAAGGTCGATGGCATCAGACTCTGCCAGGTCACGGGCGAACATGGCGTCCATTTGCCCCGAAAAATCGCGGCCAAGTATCACTGCATTGAGTTCGTCATTGTGCAGAAAGCTGCGCCAATCCAGATTGGTTGAACCTATGGTCGACCAGACGCCGTCAATGGAGGCTGTCTTGGAATGCATCACCGCGCCGCGCCGCTCATAGATCTTGACACCCGCACGCAACAGCGTTGAATAATGCGAGCGACCGGCGTGGAATACCGCCCAGGAATCGGTGTGGCTCGGCAACACCAGCTTCACGCCGACCCCGCGCTGCGCCGCATCAGTCAAGGCCTTGAGCAACTGAGGATCGGGGACAAAGTAGGCATTGGTGAGGTTTACACGCTGTTCCGCATGGTCGATTGCCGATAGCAGGGTGAGATAGATCAGGCTGTGGGGGTCGGCGGAGGCGCTGCCGATGGCACGCACGATCGCGTCACCCTGGTTGTCGAGTTTGGGGAAGTAGATTTTCTGAGCCAGCGGCTGACCTTCCTGCTTCACCCAGGTGTCGATGAACAGCTTTTGAAATTCCGCCACCACCGGCCCTTCGATCTGCAAGTGGGTGTCCCGCCAGCCAATGGGCTTCGCGTCCTTCTTTCGCGCCTTCCTGAGGGAGGGTCCGCTGGAATACGATTCACTGATATTGATGCCGCCGATGAAAGCGATGCGGCCATCGACCACCAGCAACTTGCGGTGGTCGCGATTGTTGAGCAGCCACCCCTTCTTGTTTCTGGCCAAGGGGTTGACTGGATTGAACTCGAGCACCTGAATACCGCCGGCACTCAGGCGCTCGAAAAATTCCCTGGGTGTATTCAGGCAGCCGACGCTGTCGTAAATCAGATTGACCTGAACGCCCGCGGCCTGTTTTTCCAGCAACAGCGCAGCAAACTGTTTGCCTATCTCGTCGTCTTCGAAGATATAGGTCTCCAGATTGATATGGTCTTTGGCCGCGCGCATGGCCGCGAACATGGCCTGATAAGTCGCCGGCCCGTCTTGCAGCAGAACCAGCTTGTTGCCCAGCACCAGCGGACTGTCGGCGTTGATCGCCTGCTCCAGGGCCAGGTGTTTCTGCAGGATGTCGATGTTGCCGGATTCGCTCTTGAGCTCCCTGATAATGGCCGAGCTCTTATTTACGGAAACAGGGCCGCGTGCGTTATCGAACGCCACAGCCTGTACCCGTGGTTTGTCGATCTCGCGTTCTGCCGCGGCGTCAGGGATGCTTGCACACCCAGCAACGCTGAGCAGGCAGCAGGCTGCTACCGCTATGCGTCTAATTACCGCGTAGGAGAAAGGAAGCGGGCGCGATGGAAGGGGTTGATCAAAATTCTGGCGGGGCATTTTCTCGATTATTCCGGTTCGCATACGGCTCGCGCCCGCAAGACGGCCGTTTCACCTGATATCGGATTGATGACCCGGTTTGTAATGCTCAATTTCTACGCAACCGGCGCCCAAGCTGCCACACCATCAAGCCATGCTGCAGCCATCTGCCGACGCGTCTCCGACGCAATGCAGCAAACAGGAGCGAAGCGCCCACCATTAAAATCGGATGACGCCTGACATAACACAACACGGCCACCCCACGGTCCACCAGCGACAGGCGCGCACGCCACGGTTCGAAGGTGTCCGCCAGGATGGCGCGTTGCGCGGCCGCTTGCGCCACCAGTTGGCGACGACGCTCGGCCAGCTGGGTAAGTTTGCTGTTCATGATCCAGACCGGAGTTGCTGCCGGTCTTTGGATAGCTCAGCCAGGCTCGCTTCAAACAACCTTGGCTTGGTTCTGACCCGATGCATGGCAAACCACCCCAGGCCAACGCCGGCCGCCAGAAAAATTCCGGTCATGCCAGCCAGCGCCAGCAGCCGGTGCGTCTCCCAGAAGGCGACCACAACCAGCATCGCCAGCAACACGATGCCCACACCGAAACATCCCAGCGCAACCAGCACCAGCACCAGAAATGAGGTCAGCTGCTCCCGCTCTTCAGCCACGTCCGTGGACAACAGCTCAAGCCGGGTATGAACAATGCTGACCAGACTCACTGACAACGTCTTCAGGGATTCAAACAACCCCTCAGGCGCAGCTTGCGATTCCTCAGCCATCCTTGCTTAGCGCCGGGCAATCAGCAGGCCAACCAGCAGCCCAACCGCCGTACCCACACCGATGGCCTGCCACGGGTGCACATGGACATACTCATCCGTCGCCTTGGCGGCGGCGCGGGTCTTGACCAGCAGCGCTGCCTGGGCTTCACTCATTTTTTCCTTTGCCGCAGCAAGCGACGCTTCGGCCTTGGCGCGCATGGCGGCAACCGCCTCGCCACCCTGGCCAGCTGTGGCCTTGATCAGCGCTTCTGCATCAGCGACCACGACCTTGAAGTCCTGGATCAGCTGCTCTTTCGTCACGTCATTTGCGTCCGTATCACCAGACATGCTTTTAGTGTTCATGGATATTTCCCTTTTCGTTCATGATTAAAACCCCAACTACTTTGATAGCACACCTGGACTTTACGTTCGGGGCAATTCTCACGGCCTTTCGATAATCGTTCAATCAAATTCAAGTTAAGCCCATCGAGCATGAAAGCCCGAACGCACAAGGCCAGTGCCAGAATTCAGATCTGACACCGGCTCACGTCAACTGTCGTTCACTTGAGTCGCATGTCGTTCTTGACAGATACCACGCCCTTGACGCTGCGTGCAACTTCAATCGCCTTGGGGATGTCAGCAGCGGTATGTACGAATCCGCTCAGTTGAACCACGCCCTTGAACGTCTCGACGTTGATTTCAGCAACCTTCAGGCTGGGCTCTTTCAAAATGGCTGCTTTCACCCTGGTGGTGATGACGCTGTCATCGATGTATTCACCGGTTCCTGAATGCTTGGTTGATGATGCACAACCCACAACGGACACCAGCGCGACGGCCAGAAGTGCTGCGGAGAGATACTTGCTGAATGGGTTCATGGTTAATACTCCAAATGTAAGTAAAACGAACTATTTGACTCTAGTCTCAAATCGACAAACCGCTACCTGTCACGATCCGATCTAGTCTTTTCAGTTCGACCCGGCGGGGCTCAGTGCCTTGCCCATGTCGATACCGTAAGGACAGCATAGTCACAAGGGCAGTCAGCGTCTGTGCGTTGACGAACATAGTGCGGGGGCGCTGTCCCGACCGGGCTGCGTCGCGATCACGGCTGCGGAGATCTAAGTATCCGCACGCTTGTGCGCAATCGTTTTTTTGGTGAACAGGTATTCATGCAGCTCTTTGGAAAACCTTGGATCCTTGCGTTGAATCCATTCCAGCACCATCGCAGCATGCTCTTTTTCCTCGTCCCGATTGTGCTCAAGGATGGCCTTGAGCTCCACATCTTTGCACGCGTCCGCGCGCTGGTTATACCAATCCACCGCTTCCAATTCTTCCATCAAGGAAACAATGGCTCTATGCATGTCGCGCGTTTCAGCGGACAGCTCCTCTACAGGTTCGTGATAACCAACACTGGACATTTCTTTCCCCTAATGATGTTGTGGTTCTTGCTTGGTGGCCGGGCTTTGATGCACGCAGACGTATCGTCGCGTGTACGCAAGACTCACCTCCGAATGACCCGATTGCGTATCGATACCTTTCCGCCAGGTGGTGGCGCAATACATTTGATAGACCGTGTACTCCATCATTTCGTTCGGCTTACCACGGCCCCTGAATTAACAAGGGCCGCCGGCTTACGCGCAAATTTCCTTCCCAGCCGCAGCCCGTCGAACGGCAGCGGTACCGACTGACCCATACAAAGCGGCTCATGAGCCAATCCACCAGGCGGCGCGGGATGCGATACGCTGCGCCATTGCAGCGGGGGCATGCGCTTCCTGAAGAGCAAAAGCCGGCTTCGACAGCGCGATCACAAACGGGGCCGGAGGCCGCATTCATGATCTCGACCGACCCTTTGCAACGTTGCCGCATCGTCTCCCGCAACAGAAAAAGTTCACGCGCGACTTTGTGATTGGTGGCGGCGTGGCCCCCATAGGCCTGCATCTCACCTTTTAACTGCTTCAAGTTGCCTTGATCGGTATCCCTATTCATTTCTCATTCCTTTATTCAGAGCACGCCTGGCTGAATGTTCAATCTGGCGCCCTTCGTACGGCCTGCCTGCACGGTTGTCGCTCACGCAGCGATACGCTGTAGAAGAAACATGGCCGACAAGCCAGACGGATTGCATGGAGGGTCGGGTGAGTCCGGCGTTACCCCCTGGGCTCACCCTGCTCGTTAACGGTCACGGTGGATCCGGGGGGGGCGCTCATCTGCATGTGATGTACCTGGCCGCGGAAGGTGTAGGTAACCTCCCAATAGTCGGGACGGGCTTGGCTGGGCACGCTTTCGCAACGCTGGACATCCCGGCTCGAAACCTGTTGTCCACCAGAATTGCGGCCCACGTTGGCGCCGACTGCGGCCCCCGCGACGGCGCCGCCGGCCGTGGCGATATCCTGACCGCGTCCGCCCCCAACCTGATGCCCGAGAATGCCGCCAATGACGGCCCCGACGATCGCCCCGGGCACATTGACGCGACGGCGCTCTTCAATGATTTGCTCGGTTTCGACCCAGCATCGCTGTTCGGGTGTGCCGAGCACGGCGTGTACTGAAGTCACGTTCGCCTCGTACAGCCGTTCGTTGTGACGGCGACGGTAATCATTGACTGCAACCGGGGCCGGCGCGTAATGATGGTCTTCGATGCGTGCGTCTGGGCTAATTGCCCTGACCGATGAAATCCGGTTGTTCAGGCCCATCGCGGCCAACGAGGGATATCGGCCCGGACGCAGGACGACGCATCGCCCGTCGAACCGGACATCCTCGCAAACTTCCCAGCGGTCGTGGAGAACCTCGACCGACGAGGCGCGATCATTGAAGCCGTAGCGCGAGAAATTTTCGACCCGCTTCTCCGTGGCGAAAGACCGGCCTTCAAAACCCTGATGTTCGTAAACCGTAATCTGGGCTGATGCCTGCGTAGCAAGCGCCACGCCCACCGCCGCCAAGGTGATTCTCAATATGACATTCATGACTGTTCCCTGATGTTATGGAGAGTGAAGCCCATGCCGAAGCGGGCAATCTGATCCCGTCGTTCTGCACAACCGACTGTCAATATGAGGCCCCATCCATCACGGGTCTGTGCGGGCCCGAACATAGCAGGCATGTATGGCATCCAACTGTTAGCTCGTCATCATTTTCGAAAGAACATGTCTATGTACGCCACCGCACTGAACTACGCACGTCATGCGTCTACGCTGTTGATCTGCCGAGTGCGACCTTTCAAGTCAAGCCGGTTTGTTTGCGGATAGCTCGAAGCCTTTCGCACCACCATTTTTCATTTAGGGGATTGACCATGAACCGTTCGATACTGATTTCAGCAATGCTTGCTACGCTTACCCTTGCCGCTTGTGACAAGCCCACCGTGGTTACGGTGCCTGCCTCGCCAGTAGCTGTGCCCGGTCCCGCAGGTCCCCAGGGCGAGACCGGTAGCCAGGGTGCAACCGGCTACCAGGGCAACACCGGCGAACAGGGTGCTACGGGCTATCAGGGCAAGACCGGCGAAACCGGCGATTCCACCACAGTGATCGTGGTGCCGGCCGAGCCTGCCAACTAATCTCACTCACCCATTCAAGGAGAACCCCATGGGCTTGGGAACCATTCTGTTGATTGTGCTGATCCTGATGCTGATCGGTGTCATTCCGACTTGGCCACACAGCAAGGGTTGGGGCTATGGGCCCAGTGGCGGCTTGGGATTGGTGGTAATCATCCTGATTATTCTGCTGTTGCTGGGTCGTATTTGACGGAGGATGCGTGCGCCGTTGTGCGGTCACACCGATGTGACCGCACGCGCTAACGCGTTGATTGCGGAAGGCCAACACCTTGCGCGGGTACACCTCTTGGCGCCTTGTCTGCGACGCCTCCTGCTAGACCAGACTCGCTACCCACGGATGAACTCCGTTGCAAACTTCCTACGTAGGCGACGCGACCGAACCGGCGTAGAACGCGTCGCACGCGCCACCAGGAAACAGGTTTTCAACCTGCTTGAACAACTTGACCACCGGCCCGCTGAGTGATTTGATCGCGCCTGGCTTTTCAACCACCGGGTTTTTGAAGGTGCCATGGATGGTTTGCTGCACCCTGATGCAGCCCTTGGCGTCGATCAGGGCCACGGTCACATCGTCGAACCGTTCATTGACGAAATCGAGCCCGCCCTTGAGGGCAATCCGATTCTGCTTCGTCGCCATGGCCACATCCTGCGCTTGCGCCACGCCGCGCTCGACTTTCCAGTCGGAGACTAGCGTCTGGATCTCGCTGCGACCCTCCGATTCCTGAAAATTACTCGCAAAATTGTAGCCCTTGGTAACCGCCAGCCCGGCAGGCCCGGCAAGGAGGAACGCGGCCACGTCCACCAGATTGAAGTTTTGACTGGACTCATATCGGGCGAACGCCTGATCGAGATCGCGGCCATTAAGGATGAGCTGCTTGCCGTGCAGCGAGATTTGCCCCTGCGCGGTCTGTCTCAGCGCCTTCATGGTTTTCCCCTGCATCGACAGGTTCGCGGAAAACGCCATCGGCCCTTCTGCGATCTTTTGCGGCGCCAGATGCTTGAGGAATGCCTCGATGCGGAACGGTGAAAGGGAATAGCGAATATTGTAGTTAGGAAGCGCACCGGTAAAACTCGCCCGGATACTGCCCGAACCCTGCCCATCGAATACACGCATCGTGACCGGTTTGAGATCAAACACCCCACGCTGCCCGGCAACTGAAAACCTCAAGCCGGATGCGGCATAGTCCTGGGTCCGGATTGCGCCGCAGGTGGCTTCCGCCGTGAAGGATAAATTCTTCATGATGCCCGGGCGATTCCGCTCCGTAAGCTGCAGCCGGCTCACGTCCAGGCTGCAATCAGCAGCCTCGAATCCCCTCCCGGATTGTTTATCCGCGTAAATGATCGTGCCGCCTGAAAGAGATACTTTTGCCAGGTTCAGGTCAGGCAATATTTTCCGAACCGCCACGGATCTCTCAAAGTTGAATGTGCCATCGTGATCACGCTCGATGGATATCCTTGGTTGCTCAAGCGAAATCGCCTTGATCTGCACGCGTTTGTAAAGCAGGGGTAGAAATTCGATTCGAATCCTGGCCTCACTTGCGGTGACGACCTCCGTCCCCCGGTTGCGGATCTGTACGTCCTCAAGGGTGACCAGCAAGTTGGGAAAAAAACCCACACCCAAACGTCCGCCGACTTTGACTTCCATCCCGAAAACGTCCGAGACAGCCGTTTCAAATCGCGGCTTGAAAGCATTGGCATCCAGGAAAAAAAACAGTGCGATTGCGACGAGAGCAAGCAGGCCGAGGAGTCCGCCGATGACAATGCTGAGGGTTTTAAGCGATGTTGACATTGGCCCAATCCAAGCTCGTGCTCATTCTGGCGACACCCCTTCACGGGTTTATGACGATCGAATCCAGCGTGTTTCTACACAGGAGGGTGGCCCCGACGTGCGCGGCACGCCGGGGCTACCCTGTCTTGCTTACCTATCGCGGTCCTTGTCCCTACCCTGGCCTTTACCCCGGCTCTGGTCCTTGCCCCGTTCCTGATAGTGTTGCCGCACTACGGGGTCACGCGGCTGGTAACGATATTTCTCCTGTTGAAGCTCACGCTGCCGCTCCACATGCTGGGGATACCGATCCCCTGAGTACTGTCGCTGATAAACAGGGGGCGGAGCAGCGCGGTGATCCCCTTTATCCCAATCGTCTTTACGTTGTTCCCAGTTACGGCCAAAGTTTTCCTTCCAACGTGGCGGCGCATCGGCCCGCCACCCACGGAAGTACGTTGGCGGCTGGCGATAGTAGCGTACTGGAACGCGCAGGATGTACACAGGAACATAATCTGGCTGCACAAACGCCCAGGGCCCGTTGTACCAGGAACTGGCGTACCAGTTGTCATGATGGAAAACCCAGTACATGCCGTCGTAGAAGAAGAAGTTCGCTTGCAGTTGGGGCGCGTAGTAGACCGGGTAGCCTGGCACGCGGACGAGTCGCGGGTAGGCCGGCAGGTTGATCCCGATGCTGACGCGTGGGAACCCGATACCGATGCTCACCTCAGCAACAGCGGAGGAAGAAACCAGTGGGGTCATCAGCAACCCCATCACGAGAATGACGTTACGAATTTTCAGCATTGTGTGACCTCCAGTTAAATAAACATGGTCTTTGCCAGTATGGGCAACCGATGCGAAACGAACGCTGGCCTTACTTCAAATTCCGGCCACAACATCGCCTCCCGGGATCGCTGAAACTGCGGTCCGGGTCGACCTTCGACGTCGATGTGAACACCTTTTTCCGAGTGAACCCGGCTACGGCATCAGACCATCAACGCCGAATAAGGCGCAGCAGGATCATCACAACTGCGATGACCAGAAGAATGTGAATGAACCCGCCCAAGGTGTAGGCGGAAACCAAACCCAGTAACCACAGGATGATCAAAATGACTGCAATTGTTTCAAGCATGTTTTAACTCCCTTATTCATTTAACTTCAACCCCATCAAAGACACCCCAAAAACGAGATCTTGATTGCGGGGCAACCGGACTTCCTTACCTGCACTTCAAGCGGCTGACGCCAATAACCAATAATGTCATTTGGCTCAAACCACCGTCTGTTTCTTATGTTAGAAAAATACGCCCAATACTCAACCCACACCGTACGCCATCGCACATAACACACTATTTATTTGGGACAGCATGCCGATCATTGAATCCAAATGCCTGAACCAGCTTAATCACCCACCATCCGTAGACCACACGCATCAAGTGCAACGCATGAAATGCGAGGGGTTGCTGTTGCACGGGTCGAACTTGGGTCACGCACGACAACTTGTGCATTGGAATGCGCGGAAACGGCAAGGCCAGAAGCAATGCAATCGCTTCTGGCCTTGTTTGCTGTGCGCGAACGCGCTACTTCTGTTTTTTATCAAGCATAGAGGAAGGCGGAATCCCCCCTCTCTTTGCCATCAGAGTAGTGAAACACTACTGCCGTATTAATTCCGGCCGTTATTCCGATCGTGGCTGTTCCTATCTTTCTGATGCTTATCCCGACGCTCGTCCTTGCGGCCACTCCGGCGGTCATCATGGCGCTCCTGGTAACGCGGAACGTACACCTGGTTGTACCAGCTGTCCTGAACAAAATAGACCCGCTCGCCGCAGGCGTTATATTTACCGCAGTGTTTGCGCCAGTTCTTTGCGTGGCCAGGCGGCACATGCAGATAGATCGGCGCTCTTGCCGCTTCCCGATAAATGACACGCGGCTCGCTATACATCAGTCGCGGCCGGGGGTAATCGCCGATGTCGATGCGGCCATAGAAGCCGGGGTCGCCGATGCTGATCGACACACCAACATCGGCCGCGAGTGCCGGTGAGGCTGCAGCGAGAGTGAATGCTGCTGCAATGAATAAACGTTTCATATTGGATCTCCTGTTGCTAACAATCCTGCCTGCGCACCGATTCGCTTCCCCACCGCAGACCATCATATGGCGGCAGCGGCTGGGGAATGAAACGTGTCAGGATTAAGCGTCCTTGTTTTTCTCTTCAAACTGCTTGATCTGCATCTCGGCTTCGTCCTCCGTGATGCCGTAGGCCTCCTGAATCTTGCCCGCCAACTCAATACGTTTGCCGTCAATCTGATCTAGGTGATCGTCGGTTAACTTGCCCCACTGGGCCTTTACCTGACCCTTGAACTGCTTCCAGTTACCTGCTGCAATATTCCAATTCATTTCAGATTCCTTTCACACGTAAACCGGTTGGAAACATTTCCAATCGAGCCTTCATCCTCCTTACCCACCGCTTGAGCACCAGACTGAAGGGCCAACAATGTGGCAACAAACCGGGCTTGCTGACGAACGCCCCGAATTTGAATACAAGCTTAATCAGTTCCCGGTTTTCAGTCGGTACGGTGCCGCACACAGTGCAGTCGCTGCTTATGGTGTCGTGAGCCGGAACGGACAAGGATCACAAAGGCAATCTGATCCAGGCGCTAATAAACCGTCTGCTGCCGCACATGCTCGGCCCGTTTCATCTCGACATAGGTCCGCCGATCCATCTCGTGCAATTGCCGCGGATAGCGTTCGGCAGCCGTAAACCAGTTCTGCAAACGTTGCTCGAATCGCGCGGCCGGCGCCGTGCGGGTCGCCCCCAGGAAACTATCGATTGCGAGGTAATAACGCATCGTGTTGCGTTCCATCAGGCCTCGCACCCCACGGATATAGTCGGGCTTGCCATTGGCCTGCTTGCCGATCACGGTGAATCCCACTTTATTGCTGCCGACAGTCCCGAGATAGGTCTGCATCGCCAGCCGTCCGGAAAAATTGATGGCGTAAGAATACGTCAGATGCAAAAACGTTTTGGCGTTCGGAAGGGCTACGGCTTCCAGCCGGATAATAAAATCGCTGGTACCCAGTGGGCCGTCCCTGGCATTGAGGTTGATTTCAAAATAATCCGGTGTTGCTGCAGCTACGCTGTAGTTGAACTCGACACGCGCCGCATCGGCCAGGCCTTCGGGGGTTTTTTTGCCGATATTGACGTTCAGCATGGTGCCCGATGGCCCCTTTGCCGCATGACAGTATTTGGTGTTGAAGTGCAGGAGCATCACGTCACACCAGTTTTTCGGATTGTTCAAGCCGGCATTCACCACAGCAAACGGGTAGTCGACGATTGCATGGATATCGCCTGTCAAACGACTCGGCAATTCCGCCGAATCGAGCACCAGTTGCCGCTTGAACTGGTTCTGCCGAAGGGGTTCCTTCAACGACAGGTGTTTTGCGCGCAGGGTCGTTGCGGGATCCGGCTTGGCCATCGCGGTGCCCGCGACACCCGTTGCGCAGATCAGCAGCATGCCGCTCATCCAGCTCGCCGGTCTTGACCAGAAACGCTTGTGCATGACGCCCTCCTTTGTGCAGGATTCCTGCTTGTCATCCTGTTCCGTGCCTTGTTGCGGTCACCCGTATTTCCATCTGCCATCCGACCCGCGCCGTTGCCTGGCCAAAAAGTACAGGTGCTTTGTGACGGGTCGGGCAGCTTGCTATTGGCTAAACCGGACCTTGGCTTCCTTCACGCAAACCTCTTTTGTGTTGCCTGCGTAAGCGTCGCATTTCTCCTTCGCTACCAGATATTGGGCGGCAAGCTTGTCTGCGTTCGCGTCCTTATAGGCATCGACGGCTTTCTCTGTAGCCTTGTCATTTGCCACAGCTGATTTTTCGTAGGCAATCGCATTCGCATCCAGGGCTTTCATCTGTGCCTTGGCATCAGCCTTGGCGCCAATCTCGGCAGCCTTCGCTTCCTTCACGCAAACATCCTTCGCGTTACCGGCCTTGTCGTCGCATCGCTCGTTGGCCGCCGCATAAACGGCCTCTGCCTTGGCGACGCTTGCCTTGTAGTGGTTCTCCGAAGTGGGCTTGTAGCGCAATTCGAGTTCAGCCAATGCGACTTGGTCACGCCCCTTGGCTTCGGCCTCACAAATATCTTTTGAATTACCGGACAACGGGGCGCAACTCGCTTTGGCCAGCTTGTACTCAGCCGAGATCTTGTCCTTGCCAGCGTTGTAGTCGCCCTTTGACAGGGTTTGTGCCATCGCTCCCGCGCTGAATGCGAGGCTGACAGCAAGTGCGATTGCATTGATTTTGATTGTGTTCACGAACATTCCTTATAGAAGTGATGGGCCTGGGGATGATGTCTCGACAAACCCTGCCGGGTACGCCGGTTTCTTCGCCTGGAATGCACGACATTCAACCTTCGCACATCCCGCAATGCAGACAGCACAACCATGCTGGCTCCGAAGATTCAAGAATAGGGGGGGGGCGGCTTCACCGTCTGTCTGCTGACGTACATAGGCCGGCAATCGAATGGCGCGCTGAGATTGATCGTCAACCTGCTGGACGTGCGCCACGCGGGGACGCTGGCCACATACAGAAATCCGGATTGAGCGTGCCACCGCGGATACGACATCTGAACTTGCCAAGCCGGGCACTTTGCGCACCCGGCATCAACTGAAAAGATCAGGGGGCCAATTGGCCGGTTACGGTTATCGGTCTGTCGCCGCGTTGTCCTGACGATGCTGCACATCGGGCAGCAGGCGGGCCAGTTCTTGCTTGACGACGGCGTAGCACTCGCAAGCGTGGCCCTCCAGTCCAGTGCGGTCGAGCACTGAAATGTGGCCACGGCGGTAACTGATCAAGCCGGCACGCTGCAATTTCCCGGCTGCCTCCGTAATGCCTTCGCGACGTACCCCCAGCATGCTGGCGACCAGTTCCTGCGTCATGATCAGCTCGTTCGTAGGCAACCGATCGAGCGTCAGCAACAGCCAGCGGCACAACTGCTGCTCCAGTGCATGATGCCGGTTGCATACCGCCGTTTGCGCCATCTGTGTCATCAACGCCTGGGTGTAGCGCAGCAACAAGCGCTGGAATAAGCCCGCATGTTTGAATTCTTCCTTCAGCTTTTGCCCCTCCATGCGGTAGGCGTAGCCTGCGGTTTGCACCACGGCCGAGCTGGATGTCGTGTCCCCGCCCATGAAAAGCGGCACCCCGACGACGCCTTCATTGCCCACCCCCGCCGTTTCAGCCGAGGCGCCCGATTCGGTCACATAGTGCAGCGACACAATGGCCGTCGTGGGGAAATAGGCGTGCTGCAACTTTTCACCGGGTTCGTAGAGACTTTCACCGAGCCGCAAAGGAACCCACTCCAGATGTGCGGCAAGGGCATCGAATTCCGCCGTGGGCAGCGCGGCAAGCAGGTGATTTTGACTCGGATTATGAATGGATGGCATCGCTGACAGTCTGGATCCTGAGTTCTATTTCTTTGCTGTGAGTTCCACGCCGATTCCGCGGTATCCGACAAAGCGGCTGGACTGATTGAACATCGGCTCCCCGCTCACCTGAAATTGTTGACGCGAACCATTGGCATTGACGCGGTGAAAGACAAAATCAAGGACCGGCTGGCGCTCGGCAATGATGGCCTGCAGCGTCCTCCGCTCGGCCTCATTCCAACCCACATCCTGCGCTTCGCTCGCATTGCCCGCCAGGGCGTCAACCCGAATTCCGAGCATCTCCAGCACCGGGCCGGAAACCTTGGTGAAGTTCATGTTCTCGTCCTGCTCCCAGTACCAGTCGGAAGCCAGTTCGGTCAGGCTGCGATATCGGGCTTCACTTTCGCGCAGTTCGGCGGTTCGTTCCTGCACCGTTTGTTCCAGCACCTTATTGTAATTCTCGAGCTTTTTGTACAGCAGCCGCACTTCCAGCATGTTGCGGATACGCGTCCTGACTTCGACCAGATCGAACGGCTTGCTGATGAAATCCTTGGCACCGGCCTGCAGCGCACGCAGCTTGTGACCCGGTTGGGCCGTGATCACGAGGACAGGCAGATAGCCGTCCGCATCGTTAGTCTTGAGCCCTTCCATCACCTGAAACCCATCCATGCCGGGCATCTGCAGGTCAAGCAGGATCAGATCGTAGTGATTGGCGCGATGCAGTGCGCAAACGGTATGCGGATCCATCGTCGACGTCATGCGCTGATAGCCCTCTTCACGCAGCAACTCCTCCAGCAATCGCACATTGGCTTCCTGATCGTCCACGATCAGTATGCTGGCGTTAAGAATGTCTTGTTCGCTGATCATGGTATCCGTCCGATTGCTTTCATTAATGCTGTGATCCAGTTTCTCGGGGTTCATTTACGTCACCCCGCCATTGCCAACAGGTCGGTGTGCGCCGCAATGCTGTAGTTGTTTTTGCCTGAGCGTTTTGCCTCATACAGGGCCAAATCCGCGCTCTTCATCAGCGTCTCGACTTCCTCGCCGTGCAAAGGATACATCCCCACGCCGACACTGGCGGTGATGCTCACGTCACGACCCTGGATCAGATAAGGTTGTGACAGCGCCTGAATCAATTTTGACACCAGCCTGGCGACACCGTCGGCATCGCTGATTTCCCACAAGCCGATCACGAATTCGTCGCCCCCCATGCGGGCCACCGTATCCTCCTGGCGCACCGCGGCCACCAGGCGATCGGCGACCATCTTCAGCAGCATGTCGCCCGCATCGTGGCCGAGGGTGTCGTTGATCTGCTTGAAGCCATCCAGATCCAGATACATCACTGCCATGGCGCCCTTATTCCTGTGTGCATGCGCGATGGCCAACGAGAGTCTGTCCGTTAACAGCCGCCGATTCGGCAGCCCGGTCAGCGCATCGTGCATCGCCATGGATTCGAGTGCGTGGCTGTATTGCTCGAGTTGCTTGTACAACAGGCGCACCTCCAGCATATTGTGGATGCGTGTCCTGGCTTCCATGAAGTCAAAAGGTTTGGCGATAAAATCCTTCGCGCCCGCAGCCAGCGCCCGCAGCTTGTGCCCTGGCTGGGCCGTGATTGCGAGGACGGGAAGATAGCTGTCGGCCTCAATTTCCTTCAGCCCTTCCATCACCTGAAAGCCATCCATGCCGGGCATCTGCAGGTCGAGCAGGATCAGGTCGTAGTGGTTGTCGCGATGCAGATCGCACACAACACGCGGATCCATCGTCGATGTCACGCAGCGATAGCCGGCCGTACTCAGCATTTGCTCCAGCAACAGCACATTGGTCTCCAGATCATCGACGACCAGAATGCTGGCATTCAGCATGTCGTCTCGACTAATCATCGCGCGGCCTCGATCGATCTGCGCGCGCTGGCGCTGTTTCCTCATGCTCCAGCGCGCTATCCAGCGCCTTCATGAACTCATTAATTTTGATAGGCTTGGTCAGATAGCGGAAGAATCCCGCGGCAAGCCCCTTCGCGACATCGCTAGGCATGGCGTTCGCACTCAGCGCAATGACTGGAATGTGTCTCGTCGCCGGATCATTTCGCAGAATGTTAAGGGCTTCGATACCACTTATTCCGGGCAGATTGATGTCCATCAGGACGACATCCGGGAGATGGTCGCGCGCCAGCTGAACGCCGCGATTGCCATCACGTGCACTCAGCATGCTGACGTGAGTGTGGGCCTCAATGATTTGCTCGACCAGCATCAGGTTAGCCGGATTGTCTTCCACATACAGCAGCGTTCTCAGTGCTGGATTGCCGTTGGCATTCGGCACAACCTCAACTGGCATCATGCTGCCCGTGGCAAGCTGCGGCGCTGAATCCACGACCAGCTCGATCCAGAATTCACTACCCACGCCAACCGTGCTTTCGACGCCGATTGTGCCCCCCATCAGTTCAACCAGCCGCTTGGTGACGACCAGGCCGATGCCCGTCCCTTCCTCGCCACCCGTTTCCTGTCCGAGACGATTGAACGGCTGGAATAGCTGCGCCATTTTTTCTACAGACAATCCCTCACCGCTGTCCGTGACGCTGATGCGCAAACGATTCGGCAGGCTTTCGGTGCAGGCAACCTTGACCGTTCCAAGCTTGCGGTTGTATTTGATTGCATTGGAGAGCAGGTTGATCAGAACCTGCTTGACGCGCGTTCGATCCGCATTGGCAAACCAGCCGTGGTCAAACGGAAGAAAGTCTATATGGATGCCACGTTGTTCCGCCTGCGGTTCGATCATGGCCTGGCATTCGCGCATGACATCGATCAGCGACACCGACTCTCGCGACAGCGATAGCTGGCCGGACTCGATCACCGCAAGA
>Ga0180009_10002938_pt1 | contig 19756 bp, 20 predicted proteins | sample OS_PC_MetaG_FD_123537 | JGI IMG/M metagenome (GOLD analysis project Ga0180009, IMG submission 123537) | Groundwater microbial communities from the Aspo Hard Rock Laboratory (HRL) deep subsurface site, Sweden - OS_PC_MetaG | ecosystem: Environmental > Aquatic > Deep subsurface > Groundwater...
TAAGTTACCTAAGTATATCTTTTCTTGTTTTCCGGATAAAATCTTAGCAATACCCCTGGTTATCTTGCGGGTAACAAAGGTTTCACCCCTTCTCGGCGACTCATGATTAAAGAGTATCCCATTGCAAGCAAAGAGATTATATCCTTCACGATAATTCTTAACCATCCAATACCCATAAACCTTAGCAGCTGCATAAGGACTTCTTGGGCTAAAAAGTGTTTCTTCATTTTGAGGGGCAGGGGCATCCCCAAACATCTCACTGCTTGAAGCTTGGTAAAACTTGGTCTTGATCCCGCTTTTTCTTATAGCTTCCAAGATTCTTGTTGTCCCAAGTGCAGTCACATCTCCTGTATATTCAGGTATATCAAAGCTTACCCTGACATGGCTCTGAGCAGCTAAATGATAAATTTCATCGGGTTGAATATTATAAATAATATTGGTTAATTGCCCTGCATCTGTTATATCCCCATAATGAAGAAAGAGTCTTGTGTCAGGATTATGAGGATCACTATAAATATGCGCAATTCTCTCAGTATTAAAAGTACTTGCCCTCCTAATAAGCCCATGGACTTCATAACCCTTTGACAATAATAATTCTGCAAGATAACTCCCATCCTGACCTGTGATTCCTGTGATTAATGCTTTTTGCATACCATTTCCTCCGTAATATTTTAGTTAGTGAGATGAATGCGGGATCTTTTAAACCCCTCTGGATTTCTCTTATGCCAATTCCAGACTAAGATAGACACCGTCCTTGCCAGTGATGTCTGGTATAAGTCCGGTTTTTTACCGTGGATTCTCCTCTGAGAACTTTTGAGATTGTATCTTTTCGGTCATACGCCTCAGACCCTCACGGAGGGAAAAGGGAGGGGTAAAATTGATTATTTCAAGGGCCTTTGTAGAGACTGTCGTGTTCGCACAGAACTTTTTAATTCTGATACTGTTGATAGGGTATTTTTTGCCAGTAAATTTTGAAAGAAGGTCAAAGGCATATCCGCCAAGAAGGCCTATTGAGTAAGGTAGCCTTGCTAATGGCTTGTTGTTCAAGCTAAGTTCTTCTCTGATACAGTCCAGGAGCTCTTTGACGGTCAAATCAGGCTTGTCTGCATAGTTGAAGAGATGAATACCCGGGGCAAATTCCATCGTCTTGATGATGAACTGAACCAAATTCCCAACATACCCCATTGATTTCCTGTTCCTTCCATCACCGACCATCATAAATTTATTGCCCTGGATTTGCCTGATGAGATTGTAAACATTCCCCTGGTTGCCTTCACCAAAGATGACCACTGGCCTCACAATAATTAAACATCTACAATCCCCTCTCCCTGCCCACTGACTAAATACCTCTTCTGCCTCTAATTTGCTTTTACTATAGTCATTGAACGGTTCTGTAGGGCTCTCTTCAGTGGCATCCGGCTTATTCAATCCATAAACCGCTACTGTACTCGTAAAGATAATTTTTTCCACATTATTGAGCTCAGCTGCTTGCACAATGTTCTTTGCACCCTGAACATTCACATCATAATAGAGAGAAACAGGTGTAACATCATCCCTGTGCTCAGCGGCAAGGTTAAAAACGACATCTATATCCTTCAATCCTTTATTAAGGGCATCCTGATCCCTCACATCGCCAATAGTAGAGAGCTTTCCAAACTCAACACTCGGGTTTTTATCAAAATTCCTCACGGAATAACCGAGCGTGAGCAACTCCCTTATCATGGCAGTCCCAATAAAACCACTCCCACCTATTACTAAAATATTCATAGCCCTCCTTTAATACCTCCGAAAAGTAAAAGTTGATTGAGGTTATAAATCACCCTTGTTTACAAATTGCAATATTTTTGAAAAGGGTTTTAAGAGAAGCGTAACCGGATACTTCAATCCGTTTACTTTCCATGCCCGACGATTTTCCAAAACTGCCTTTGCCGTATAAGAACCTGGATTACTTGTTCCACCGGTTCTCATCTTTACAAGCACCTTTGGTATATAGACAGTGTTTACTTCATACTTGTATAAAAACCTCAGCATAAGCTCATAATCTGCGGCGAGAGGAAAGTCAAGGTTTAAACAACCATATCTTTCATAAATTTCCCTCTTTACAAAAAAAGTAGGGTGTGGCAGCATCCATCCTCTTTTAAATCTCTCTTTATTATAATTCCTTGCTCTCCAATACCTTATTACTTTTTTAGGATTATCTCTGTCTACATAAACTAAATCACCATAACATGAATCAACATTACTATTAGATATAGTCTTTACAACATCTTCAATTACAAATTTATCAGCATAGATGTCATCAGAATTAAGTATCCCAATTATATCTCCAGTAGCAACCTTTATACCTTTATTCATTGCATCGTAGATTCCATTGTCGGGTTCAGATGTAACTCTAGTTATCTTATCCTTGTATTTTTTCACAATTTTAAAAGTCTCGTCTGTTGAACCGCCGTCAATGATGATATATTCTATGTCGGGATAGATTTGTTCTGTAACACTTTTTATGCAATCCTGTATTGTGTCAGCTCCGTTTAAAACTGCTGTAATCACTGATACTTTCAAGGATAACCTCTGCTATTTTACCCAGCCCCAGAACTTTCGAAGGTCGCTCCATAAAATCCTGGGTTCATGTAGGTAAAGATTACTTCTTGCCTTAGCCCTTTTTGCCAACCTCGAGAAACCCATATTGTATTTATGAAAGGCTTTTTTCATTTCAAGTTCAAGCCTTTCAAATTCCCTATTATCCATAGTATCAATCCTACAGTTGATGTCATTAACATAATAATATTTTGGAGAAATGGTATAAAAATCTTCTAAAGTCCTCTCATTTTTAACTAGACCTTTCTCAAGCCCAATCTTAAATGAGTCAGTCCCTGGAAAAGCTTCATAAACACTAAAAGAAGCATAATCTGGTTTAAGTTCTTTCATGAATTTTAGGGTCTGATAAACCTCTTCCTTTATCTCAGAAGGAAGTCCCATCATAAAATAACCAGTCCAGTGGACACCAACCTTTCTAAATAACTTGGCTGCTTTTCTGCACTGGTCGAAAGTAATTTTTTTATTTATCAGTTTAAGCACTCTCTCGCTTCCTGTCTCTATTCCAACCTTTATACCGTTGCATCCGGCTGCCTTCATTTTTCTTAATAATTCCTCGTCTACGAGGTCTACCCTTGCATTACAATCCCAATTGATATTAAGATTTTCTTTTATTAACCTGTCACAGAATTCCAGAACCCTTTTCCGGTTAACAGTAAAAGAGTCGTCTTTAAAGGTAAATTGTTTTGTTCCATAGGTATCGATTAAAAATTTGATTTCTTTAATAATGTTATCTACAGAGCGATAACGGACTTTTCTTTTCCAGATACCAGTAGCACAGTAGGAACAACTATAAGGACAGCCCCTACTCGTCATTAAAAGTCCCATATCCTCAGAGCTGTAGGAATCCTTATTCAAAAGTATATCTCGTGCAGGGAAAGGAATTGCATCCAAATCTTGAATAAATTCTCTCTCCGGATTACAAACTATCTTTCCATTCCACCTATATGAAATCCCCTTAATGGTCGATAGAGCTGATGGCTCATCACTTCCTGCTCCATACTCTTTACTTTTTAATAGTGCTCTAGCCAGCTCAACAAAACTCTCTTCTCCTTCTCCCCTAATTAAAAAATCTACATCAGGACATATCTTCATTACCTCATCATGTTTTATGGAAATATGGGGGCCTCCCATCACTACCGGTACACTCCTATCGTATTCCTTGCATAAAGAGGCAATTTTAAATGCAGAAGCTGCAAAAGTGGTCCAGACGGTGATACCTATTATATCCGGATTAAAATTATGGATTGTTTCCCTCATCTCTTGCCATAAAGGATGATTATCATCTTTCAAAGATTTCAGGTAAAGTGGATAGCTATCTTCTAATCGGGTGAAGTCCATTCTTGAAGGATTTACATTACAATCCGCATCATAAATTAAAACCTCATGTTCTTTATTTCTTAATACTGTTGCTAAGTATGCTAAGCCCAGAGGGAAATAACGATTATAATAACCAATAAAACGATAGAAGGGAGGGTCGATTAAAAGAATTCTCATCATTTGCCCTCAAAATAATTCCTTATTTCTGAACATATGTAAATTAACTCTGACTCTTTAAGAATCACTGAACTTGGTATTGAAAACCCTTTTTCATATGCCCATTCGCTGTTAGGATAGTAACCACCTATATTATAACAGGGTTGTTTATGCAAAGGATAAAAAAATCTCCGCGTTTGAACACCTTTCTCTTTGAGATATTCGCTCAATTCAGAAACCTCATCCGTAAATATATTCGTAAACCAAAAAACAGCTGAAGTATTTTTGTTGACCACCTGAAATTTAATTTGATTAATTCCACTAAGCTCTTTCATATAAAACTCCCTTATCTGTGCTTTCCTTCTGATGATCTTATCCAGTTTTCGCAGCTGAGCAAGTCCTACAGCAGCCTGTAAATCGGTAAAGCAGAAATTAAAACCTATATATTCGTGTATGAAACTACCTTTTACGTCTCTCCCATGATTTTTTAACCTAAGACATTTTCTATACAATTCCTCATCATTGGTCAAAATTAATCCGCCTTCACCAGTAGTAATTGTCTTATTTCCATAAAATGATAAAACTCCAATATCACCAAAAGTACCCTGGCACCTTTTTTACTTCCAGATACAGTTTCTTAACACACTCTGGAAGATACCTTATTTCACGACTTTTTTAAATATGACGATGTCAAGATAAATAAGGTTACTAAAAAACTATTTTGGTGAACCCTTTTCCGTTCTGATTGCTCACAAATCAGGAGGTTTATATACACGTAGCCATTTTATATGGTCAAAATCACTGTCATTTGTAACCAGGTTTGCCAACCCTAAATCCTTCATTGCAGTTATTACTATAGAATCATTGGTTAAAAGCCCCTCGGACTGTCTTACCTTTGCACTCTTCTTTATTAATTCATTTGTTAAGGCGATAATCCTTATATTCATCTCGCCAATTTTTTCAACATCACGAATATAGGTAGAGAGCTTCTTGATTATTTCAGGATTTTCTCTCAATCTCCTGACAGGATTTTTATCGCTAATATGGCCTTTTTCTATAGCTTCAGCTATCATCAATCGATGAAGAACTTCTGACAAGACTGATGTCAATGTATATCCTGTTAGTTCACCTCTGGCACACCTTAAAAGAACTTCCCTGCATTCATCAGATTGTGCCCCAAAGTTGTAAATAAAGATGTTTGCATCGAGGAAAATACTATCTCCTTTCTTCAAGTCTTTAAACATCATACTCTATCTCTTTATCTTCAGCGATGTATCTAAGAGTTTTTTTGTCCAGTTTTATGCTTCCCCAGGTGTCTTCTACTGCCATAACAGCTCTTTTAACATCCTGTCTTTTTACTTTTTTAAACCTCTGGCTTAAATATTCCAGAAAATCCAGCGCCTCTATTTTTTTGCTCTCAGGAAGAACTTTTAGAATATCCAGAACCCCTTCCTCAGAAAATCCCTTCGCCTTTGGCATTATTTACCTCCTTTTAACCCTGTAATTTGTATAATATGCTACATGTTTAGTATATCACAAAAACAATAAAGGAAAACCTGACCCCCAGATCCTCTTCGTTATCCGTTTTGCAATTTCCGTCTTTCAACTATGAGCTATCCTTTAGCACCTCATGCCCAATACTGTTCGGAATGATAATTTTATAATGTTTTTTAAGTATTAAATTTACCAAAAAAGAGTCAAAATAGCAAGGAATTTTTTGTTTGTAGGTGTATTTATGGGAATACTATGGAGGTGAACAGTTATATAAACAGTTACATGAGTAGTTTTTAGTAGAAAAAGGACAAACCAATCCCTTGTATTGCAAAAGGCAAAAATATTCCTGTCCCACCTTTAAGCCTTGAGTTTCTTGATGTGTTGAGTCAACTCTTCTTCATTAGCCCAGCCAATGAAATAGAAACATAACATCTCAAAGGTGCGTTTATTGGGCTTACGACCAGTCCAGAGAGTGATTAACATACGGGCTTACAGGGCACAGTAACTTTCTTAGAGATTCCGTTCTTTGAAAGAGAAATAAGATGGGTGCAACCCAGGATACATTTGAACCAACGGAAGAAAAGCTCTATCTGCCATCTGTAACGATAGATAAGGGCTATAATCTCAGCAGATAGATCCATATGGTCAGTCCCCAAAAGAAAGGTGTAATCAGAACCAGTGGTTCTGAAGGTCTTTTTGCTTGATACCCTTGATTTTCTTGGTCTTTGACTATTATTGCCTTTATGGAAAATCTCAATAACACGCACAGGCTGAGTAAGGTCATCTTGTTTGCCTTTACACCCTAATCGGACAACCATATCCCTTTGCACCGTGAGCTTTTTTATCATCAGCAGTTAGGGATTTATGTTCAAATGGTATCCCATGAAACATTGTCTTGTAATCGTGCAACAAAGGAACTGTTAGCATCTATGATTTCCTGAAAGAGCTTATACTCCCTGTAACCGGCATCTAATGTATAAAGTTTATTGGGAGAAAGAAACTCTCTCAGTATAATTCTTTCTTTTCCATTCCCGTCAGTAATTTTAGCATTAACAGGAGCACTCTTTAAGATATCAAACTCAAGATGAAGTTTAGCTGCTTTGTGTTGGTCATTAAGCCATAAGGCCCAAAGCATTTTAGGCAGGGCAGGAAGAAGCGTACCATTACATAGCCACAAGGGCTTGTTGAAGGTTTTTAAGTTTAGGGTCTTTTTCTAAAGGGATAGACTTCTTAGCCAGTTCTTTGATTAAAGGGGCAACGAGGTCAGCATCAAAGACATTACTTGCCTCAGAAAGGGAACCAAGACTTGTGCCTTTAACACCAAGCATTTTCTTAACTTTCTCAAGGCGAGAAACTTGTTGAATTCCACGAAGACTAGTTAGGATAGGATTGAAGAAGTAGAATAAAATAAGGGAAATATATTGGTCAAGGTGGAGCTCTCTGTTATGGTGGTCACGAACCAAATGAAAACGCTCAAGCAGAGGAATAAACTTATGAATAAGCTTAAGAGCGCTACCGGTCTTTTTCTTTAATGGGATCTTTCTTTGGACGCCCTTTCTTCTTTACTGATGAAATTTCAAGAACAGGAATTATTGCCATCCTATTCTATATATCGGCATTTTATTCCTTTTCCTTTAACCAAAAATGATATAAGTAAAAATCATTCCGAACAGTATTGCCTCATGCCCCTCTTTTCTTAACACCGCTGCCAGATAGGCCAAACCGAGAGGGAAATAGCGGTTGTAATAACCGATGAAGCGGTAGAAAGGCGGATCAATTAATAATATTCGCAATATTTTTTCTCTGCTGTTGTGATAATATTTTTTTTATCTGTATTTCAACTGCCTTCCAAACATCTTCGACTGTAATTGCCTGCATACAACTATTATTAGGCATTTTGCACACAGTTTGAGCACATGGACTGCAAGGAAAATTATCTTGTTTAGTTACTATAATATGCCCACTTCCATACGGACCCACAGCCTCTGGACGTGCAGCACTAAAGAGAGCAATCACATTGGTCCCCATTGCAACTGCCATATGCATAGGACCTGAATCTAATCCTATAAATAAATCGCTTTTTTCAAGCAATGCCAAGAATTGCCTGAGGGAAGTTTTCCCAGCCGCTTTAATTGGTATGTGCTTCATTAAACTTGCTATATCCTCAACTAATTCAAGATCATTTGAAGATCCCGCAAGGATTACCTTCGTGTTATATTTCTCGATTAAAGAATCTGCAATTTTGGCATAACGTTCCGCTTTCCACCTCCTTCCGTACCACTTAGCACCAGGATGGATCATAACAATTATGTTATTATTTCCATTAGAATTCATACCATTTTCTCTTAAAAATTGTTCTGCAAAATCTTGATCTTCCTTTGTGATCCATAAATTTAAAGTATATGCTTTGGTATTTTCAGGTTTTAAGTATTTAATTAACGATAAGCTTGCGTTTACTGGATGATGAGATTCGCCAATAGATACTAAATGGGTAAGTAAAAAGTCACATCCTGTAATATTAAAACCAAGCCTATATTTTGCATTAGAAAAATACATTAAAATATTATTTCTAAAATCACCTCTTAGGTCTATGGCTAAGTCAAACTTTTCCTCCCGCAATTTTTTAAAAATTCTGAACAATTTAGTTAATTTCCTTTTTTTTTCTTTTACTATCCAAGGCGCATCAAAATAAATAAATTCATCAAATGTTTGCATAACTTCAACCAAATCCTTTGACCAATTAGCTACCAACAAAGTTATATGGGCATGAACAAAAATTTCTCTAAGAGCCTTAAAAGCTGGAGTTGACATAACAACATCGCCAAGTCCATCAAGCCTGATAATCAAAATCTTTTTAATTCCATTAATTGGTAAGGTTTCTAACCTACTGTCTAAAATTTTCAAACTAAAAAAACGATAAAGAAAAAAGTTTATCTTTAGAAAATAATGTAAGAAAAAGGCAACTATTCTATTTCTATTAACAGGAATTCGGTGTGGCGATATTCTAATCATTTATTCCCTCGACAAAATGGATGGAATCCTTATATACTTCTGTCACCTTTTCAGGGGTATAATCCTTAATAATTCCAAGAGAGGCTCTACCCATCGCCTCTAAATTGTACTTCTCTTGGATAACATCCTTCATAAGTCCCAAAAGCTCTTCCTCTTTAAATGGGTCAAAGCTAAATCCATTTATACCGTCATGCACTATATCAGGATAGCAACCGCATCGATTGGAGATAAAAACAGGTAGACCACAAGCCATAGCCTCACCAGCGACTAAACCCCAGGGTTCAGATATACTGGGCAATATAAAGATATTGCTTATTGCATAAAAAAGAGGAATCTCTTCCTTTTGTTTAAACCCTGGCAGTAATATACCTTTTATATTATTTCTACTTATAAAATCATCTATCTCTTTACGTTGAGGGCCATTGCCAACTAAAAGCAACCCCCAGTCTACCGCTCCTTCGTCTTTGAGCCTTTTATACGCTCTCAATAAAAGTATGATATTCTTCTCAGTAGAAAATCTTCCGATATAGAGAAAATTTTTACAAGGAATGTCCAACCTATTACAGATCTCAATCTTATTACTTTTAAACCGTGAAATTTCCTTCTGATAAAAAGAAACATCTATAGGCCCTGAGCCTTTCTTAATGAATATCTTCTCTGGCTTCAGCCCTAAGCTGACCACATAATCTCTGTGCCTTGTTCCATCGACAAGAGCAGCATCGCAGTTAGATACAAATAATTTCTTGATACTTTCTTTAATCCTGAATCTTGGCCTATCCAAATAGTGAGATTCTATCACTGCAATTACTTTTCTCTTATTTTTCTTCGCCCAAACAAAAGCAGCCCAGCAAGCAAGATAACTATATCCAACTATAATAACAACCTTTGGGTTATAGAAGTTTAATCTCCTATAGGTCTCTATAGCAATGGTAACAGGGTTTATGTTCTCTATCTTTCCTTCAAAAATAACATCAAAGGGGAACCTTAATTCATCTTTATCTACTTTCCATTCCCTAATACCCTCGGTCTCAGCTAAATACAAAACTTTAAAGTTTCCATCCATAACCTGCTCTAACGTATTGAACAGTAAGGTCTTATATGGAGATATAACATTGTGAAGTATTATGCATTTAAACTTGTTCATATTGAGTCCTAGAAATTACCATCTTGCTTATGCGGTGTTTTCGCTTATTTCCTTGCTTCAACATATAACGTTTCTTCAGGCCTATTATCCAGTATATCAAGGTTTGGTATCTGGCCATGTCTATAATAAAACCTTTCTACATTGATAAACCCGCTTTCTTCCAAAAGGTGCCTGAGTAAATCAAAATCATACATATACCGGTGGCGAGAGGAATAGTTGGATTCGGAACTTGCAAAGAAGTAATCCAATGCTTTTTCTTTATCTCCTTTTTGATAAAGCAATATAGCATATTCTAAGTTTGGAACACATATCCTAATAATTGCTTTTTTTTTCAGAACACGATATGCTTCTCTAACAAGCTTTTTGGCATTCTCTTTTGACAAATGTTCAAGTAAGTGGGACGAATAGAAATAATCGACGGAATCATCGGGGAACGGTATGCCATACTGGACGTTATGGCATATAAAAATGTGGTTTTTAAGAATATCACAGTATTCTTCTTGGGAAATCAACTGGTTAGACCCAGATATCCTGTACAGCATTATAAGGACAAACCGAGGCCAGCTCGAGAAAAATGCGTTTAGACTAACGTCAACATTTATCCAGCTCTCAGCGACAGATAGTCCGCTACCCAGATTGACTTTAACAATTTTTGATTTGAGTTTAATCATACGGTTTCTTTTAATCCAACAGATGAGCTTCGTAACAGTATCAATCAACTGACGCAATACTCTACCTCCTAATGTTAGGCTGAAAATTTGGCATAATTTTACGATTTAGGAAATATATCAAGCCCAAAGTAATATAAGCATAGTTAATCTGAAAATATCTCATTAAGAAGGTAACAAGAATAAAAATAGAAAAAAGGTTGAGACATAACACTATGGCTTTAACATTATTATCAGAGATGTATTGTCTGCATTTAAAGTTAAAACGAACTGGAGTTAGGTAGGCATATAAAAATAATATGAGCCCCATAATCCCCAACTCTGATATTATTCTTAGATACCCGCTGTTGGGTACAATCACGAAATCGTGAGAACGTTCAAACACCCAGGCAGCGAGTGGATTTTCACTGGCATACTGTATCAGATTGTCCCATGCGTATAGATGAATATTCCCCATTCCCACACCAAATAATCCATATTGGGGATGTTTGGATAGAAAACTAATAACAGCAGCATCAAAAAGCTCTATTGGCGATCTTGTAATTGTTCTTTCCAAGGAAAGTTCCTTTATTAAATCGAGAGGCAAAATTCCGCTTATTATTATGATGCCGAAAAATATTATTGTAGTCACCGCAATAACAGCAATGGATTTGAAAGCAAACCTAGGTCTCAGATCTTTAACAAAAAATGGTAGAATAACGATGAAAGCCAGTCCCATCAGTAAAACAAAAAATCCACTTGTGGCTAATGACATAAACAGGCTTATCAGAAAGAACCCCATTAGGAGATTCCCAAATCGAAATCCCTTACTGTCGGTAATTTTGGACATGATTAGAAGAACAATAGCCACAGCTACGGTTACTGCAAAATCCTTAGGCTCCCCTCCTAAAGAATGCATTCTAAAAAAAGTCACCCCGAACATATTAACGTCCATAACTTGCGTAACCGCACCTGTCAGACCTTCTCTAAAGACAGGAAAGAGTGCTACTCCGTATAAGTAAAAAGCTAGGCTTTGCACCCATCCAAGGACGCATAAGATAATAACAGAGGTTACAAAGACCTTTGCTGTAGTCTTAACATCTTCTATTTTTTTGAAAAACAGTAATGGCAAGAATACCGGAGTTACATCAATAAGGAGCATTGCTATCTGAAAGATCCATCTACCTTCTCCCCTGGCAAAACCTACAATATAGCTCTCTGGGGCATAAAATTGGGATACTATGGTTATAGTTATCGCATAGCAAACAAAAATAAGTAAATATCTTACACTTGGTGGAAACTTAATAGCATTTTTTCTTAAAGAGAAATATATGGGAAGACAAAGCAGAAATATTATAATAACCAATCTATAAGCCGTTATCATGAGGCCCACATCTATGAAAACGCTAAACCAGCCTGCAAAAAAAACCATTACATAGTACAGCAATTTTGGTTTAGTAAGGCCAATGAATATTATGCTTAGTATGAGGATTGACGTGATAATTGTAATCATCATTCAACAGGAACACGCCCTCTGCGTACTATAGATAGATAATATCTTATGTAATAGATTGGATTTCTCACTATACAGGACAAATTTCTTAAAAATATTCTTGAATAACTAGGAGAATAACCCATGGCATCATATTGTATTCTCATTCTATCTCGCTGATATTGGTCATTGTATTTACCGCTACCCGATATTGATTGATGGTGCAGTCGAAAGTTTGCCAGAAAGATATCTACATAAATAATATTGGCCTTACTTTTAGCAAATTTTACCCATAATTCACCGTCCATACATGTATGATTTTCTGTATTCAGCATCCTAACTTTAAAAAATATATCTCTTCGCCAAAAGGTTGCCTGTTGTGGAATGGTAAATATTCCATATACATAGTCCAAGAGGTTAAAAGGCATAACTTTAGCTTCGCGAAAAATTTTCTCATTACTGTCTATTACATTGCAACGACCATACAGCATATCGGTATTAGGATATTGTTCAAAAAAGTTCACAACAGATTGGAAAGCACCTGGCAAGTATGTGTCATCACTATTAAGCCATGCCAAAATATCTCCAGAACTCTTTTGAAACCCTTTATTTATAGCATCAGATTGTCCTTTGTCAGGTTCGCTTATCCAATATGCCAAATATTTTTCGTACTTCTTTATGATCTCTACACTTTCATCAGTTGAGCCGCCATCAATAATAATGTATTCCAAATTTGGATAATTTTGGTTCAGAACAGACAATATAGTTCTCTCTAAAAACTCAGCCTGATTGTAAGAAGGTGTAACAATAGAGATTTTTGGATAAGAGGGGTCTTTATTTAGTATTATATTCTCATCAAACAAGGGTTTTGAAACAAATTCTTTAATCTCTTGGGATGTAAATTTCTTCATAATTCTGCGCGTATAGGAGTCTTTTCTTTCAAGACTTCATTGAACACCTTCACCATATTCTCTACATACAAATCCCATCTAATATTTTCTTCAACAAACTTTCGCCCATTTATGCTTAAGTTTCTCCACAAGTCAGGGTTTTCCTTCAGTTTTATTATGGCACTGGCTATTTTTTCATGTGATTTAGGTGGAACTAAAAGGGCATTTTTGCCATCTGTTAAAACTTCTGATGCTCCACAACCCGTAGAAACAATCACTGGTATCCCACAACCCATAGCTTCAAAGACTGCTAAACCCCATGTCTGTGGATAGTTTGGGAACACAAATATATCTGATGTTGAGTAAAGTTCAATAAGTTTTTCTTCGCTAACATGTCCGTGAAATTTTACATAATCCGATAGATTGAATTGTCTAACCATCCTATAAATCTTTCCAGCATACCCTTTACCTCTTATATCCGTGCCCACATGATTTAATTCAAATTTAATATTCTTATTTTTAATTATCCATAGTGCCTGAATTAAATCCTCGATTCTTCTATGTGGGAAAAAAATACCGTTTGACATAATTTTTAATTTATTTCCAAGAATCTCTCTTTCCTTAAACTTAAATTTCTCTATATCAAGTCCATTCCGCACAATTACACTTTCTAATCCCAGATTATCTTTCAATTTGTTTTTGTTTAGATAATCCATTACTACAATCTTATCCATTTTTTTGATATATCCAATATTCTTCAATCTTAAAAATATCTCTCCTCTCATAGGTGACAGAATGAACTTAATTACGCCTTTTAAATTATCAAAGCTTGCTTTATAGATTGGTAAGTCATTCATTTGCCATACTACAGACACTCCTGTCTTAATCTTATATTTTCCACCTACAGGATAAACCCCATAATCATGACAACATAGCAAATCTAAATCTTTGTCTATTAGATTTGTTAAGCTATCATATAATTTCTCCGCTTTTAGTAGTAGCATCCAATAAGAGAAAACTTTAATGAAAACCTTTTTAAACAGATTATTACTTCTCCTGCCCAAGTCATCTCTATTATCCGAATATAAATATTTAATATCTAATTTATCCAAAAGATCTGGATAACATCTTTCTTTATCATAATAGACAGTATAAACTTTGATATTATGCCCCATATTTTGTAGATTAATAGCCAATTCCAACGCCTGCCTCTGCGTCCCACCGCTGATGTTTAAATCCCAGGCTATTATGCCAATTTTCAAATTATCCTCCTGTTTTTTGGTAAAAGGAAATGAGGGAAATAGGATAAAACTAAGTTTTTATCATCGTCATCATAGAAGCGAAACAGAATAAACAGGATATAAAAAATCGCAAAACTTGCAGATAGAACTACCAATAAGGATGTTTTTCCGTTAACTAAGTTATAAAACAAAAATTTAATAATGATAAACTGAATAAGACCAACAACCCAAATTTTCACAAAAATTTTACTTAATAATTGCGCGATACTGAAACCAGAGATTTTATGAAATGTCCAAATATAAAATGGAACTTGTAACATTCCTATAAAAGTTGCTATTGCCGCCCCATTTATTCCATATTTGGGGATTAAAATTAAACAGGAAATTATGTTTAATATAAAACTAAGAAAAGAATATAATGCATTCACTTTGGGTTTATTGAGACCGTTTAAGAAAAAATACGGAACGATGGTAAATATGACAATGTAATATGAAATCAATAGTACTGGAAAAACGAAACCAGTTTTATTTGCGAAATCAGACCCCATCCAAAAGGAAATAATTTTATCTGAAAGGACATACAGTGGCACAATAACAGAAGTTGCAATCATAATTATAATTTTGTTACTTTTAAAGTAGAGATATTCCAATCTTGAATTGTCTTCTTTTGCCTTCAACTCGCTGGAAAGGGGGAAAATAATCTGTGAAAAATTTGCTATAAATGAATGGATTCTTATTGATAATTCAGCAGGTATAGTATAAAAAGTAACAGCCGCTACACTTATCATTGCACCTATAAGGGCTTTGTCAAACTGAATAGCTAACATACCTGAAACTCCACTAATAAAAGCAGGCCAGCTAAAATTAAAAAGCATTTTTAATATGCCTTTTTTTATACCCAGATGGATTTTGAACTCTGTAAATAATTTTCGGCAGGTAACTATAAAAACAGGCAACTGTAAAATTATTAGTAAAAAATACCAAATAATTATAGCCTTTAATCTAAACCCTAAATAAAGTAGGAACACTCCACCCATTAAATTAGCAGCCGAGAATACTAATCCTATTTTAGTCACCAAATCATATCTTTGAAACGCTCTGATTATCGCATTGAAAACAGTTGATAACATTTTAAAAGTAAAAGCGAATGAGGCAACATAAAAAGCAAATTTTGCAGCCTCGATATTCCTCTCTTCTACCCTGAATATCTTATCCACAATAAAATCAACACTTAATAAAATAGCTAATGAACCGAAAATTCCAAGCGCCAAGTGAATTGTAAAAGAACCGCTTATAATTTCTTTTATTTTTTTACTATCTTCTTTGCCTATATATTCTGAAAGATATTTTAAGGTTGCTGAAGAAAAACCAAAGTCAAAAATTGAAAAATAACCAATTACTGCTAATACGAGAAAAAGTATCCCAAATGGAGTTGGGCCTAATTTCTCAGCATAGTATGGAGTTGTAATTAAAAATAAGATTAGCGGCAAAATAAAACCAGCCGCACTCCAGATAGCATTATTTATAGTTTTTGTTTTTAAATCCATTTTTAGATCCAAAAGAAAGAACCATTAATCTAATGATTCCATAGACAAATGCAATAATACGTGAGATATCTCCTTTCCTGATAGCACTGGACAACTTCTTTAAAAAAAACATTGGATTATGGATTACATCTTTCAGTACGCGTAGATTTGTTGTTCTAAAATCTTTAAAGTCCCTGATTTCTTTTTCGTTTTCAAATAGTCGGTACAGCTCAAACAACTCATCTCGGGTAAGCACCTCTGACAAAACAATAGCTTTGTCCGGAATTTCACTGAACTCCATCCTCAATTTATCCCAATCCATATCATTGGATACCATCCCTCTCTTTAGTGCGTAATCCCATACAGGTGTGCCCGGCAGCGGGGTTAAAGTGAAAACATAAAACTTGTCCAGCTTAGATTCTTTGACAAATTTTAAGGTACCCAGTATCTCCTCTTTTGTTTCGGTAGGTGACCCGATTATGATTCCCGCAACACACCGAATACCGTATCTATTTAATATATCAATCGCCATCTTATTCTGTTCTACCGTTATTTTATCCCCCTTTAAGTAGGTCAGGGTTCTCTGGACGCCCGATTCTGCTCCCATAAAAACGTCTCTAACGTTCATTTCTTTCAGAAGCAATGCAGTCGTGTCATCTACATGATCCGCTCGTACATTACAATTAAAACTAATGATTTTAGGTATCTTCTCTTTTTTTAGCAGCTCCACTATCGAGGCGAGTCTTTTTTTATTGGAAATAAACAAATCATCATAGATGATTATGTGTTTTGCGTAGTGTTTTTCAACAACCTCTTTAATTTCCCTAACGACATAGCTCGGAGAAAAAAACCTAACCTTCTGCCAATGTCGTGTTGTGAAGCAAAAACGACATTTATACGGGCATCCCCTTGAAGTAAAAATACCGCCGCTCCTGTCAATGTATGACAGGTCTCGAGCTGGAAAAGGTATCTTATCTAAGGGAGCGATTAATGGTCTTGGCTCTGTTTGAATATTTTTGTCATTATGGTTATATACAATGCCTTTTATTTGGTGAAGCAGTTCTTTATTCGCAAATATCTTTTCCCTTTCATACAATTTCATCAATTCTACAAAAGTCTCCTCACCTTCCCCCACAACGCCAACATCCATATCAGCTGACAGAGCATCCGGCATTGCGGAGATATGCGCTCCACCCACAACGACACTGCATCCGGCGGATTTGGCCAGTCTTGCATATCTTTTTGCTATATTGAAATTCTGTGTAACGGTTGATATTCCTACTACATCTGGTTTGAAGCGGGCCAAGCTCTTTTCAATATCCCTGTAAATAATTTTTATGTCAAAGTAGTTTGGTCCGAATTCCTGCCTCAAATAGCTGCACAAATATAAAATCCCGGGGTGATCAACCATAGTCTCAAACTCCCGCTTATCATCCCAATACCTATTGGCATCAATGAATAAGATTCTCGTCATTTGTCAACAACTCCTAACTTGAAAAGCTCCTCGAAAACTTCAAATATATATTCCAAATCTTTTTCCTCCAAATATTGATGACATCCTATATAAAAAGCATTTCTGCCAATATAATCAGCTACAGGCAATCTGTCTTTATATATCTCTTTTAGATAAGAATAAGCTGGTTGCTGTGTAGGAATGCAGCCAAAAAGTGGTCTGTTTTCTATCCCCTCGTTCTCTAAATTCTTTCTCAGCCACTTTCTGGTAATATTTCTTGAATTTTCTTTTATTATGATTGGATACGCAAGATAGCTCACATTCTCATCATAAATAGGAAGATAAAATAATTCTTCAAACTTTCTCAGTCTCTCATTTAGATACTTTACATTTTCCTGTCTTTTTCTAAATATCCAATCAGCTTTTTTAACCTGTGAAACTCCAAGGGTAGCAGTGAACTCAGTAGTTTTGAAATTATATGCTACATATTCATGGGTAAACCTTGGATCATAATCATCGTCTTCGTTATAGCCATACTTTTTAGCACCTGGACAGACACCTTTATTCCTTGTACACACAGGACAATCACACAGACGACCGTTTGCTTTTAATTGCACCATTAACTTAAAAATCTTTTCGTCATTAGTAGTTACACATCCCATCTCACCTGCCTGTATATTGTGGGCTATATAAAAGGAAAAATCTGCAAGCAAGCCTAAAGCACCTGCCTTTTTGCCATTATACATTGTGCCGTGGGCTTGTGCTGAATCTTCAAATATAAATAAACCATACCTATCAGCTATAGTATTTATTTCATCCATATTATTTGGATATCCCATCAGGTGAACAGGAAGAATACCCGCATAACTATCTGGATTTTCCCTCTTAAGAATATCTTCTATTTGATTTACATTTGATTTGAAGGTTCTTTTGTCTATATCAACAAACACTGGTTCAAAACCAGCTAAAACAATTGCATTTGTTGTCGAAATATATGTCACAGGGCTTGTTATAATTTTTGCCCCTTTTTTAGCCTTTGGAAACCTTTCATCATATAGCAGCGCTAGTAACCCCACTATTAATGCTGATGTCCCAGAGCTTACAGCCAAACAATATTTTGTGCCTATATACTCTGCAAAAAGCCGTTCAAATTCCTTTACCTTTTTCCATTCAGATATTCTTCCACCCTCTATTACCTCCAAAATAGCCTTTTTTTCATCTTCATCAATCCGAAAATCTCCAACAAAGACCCTTCTTTCAGGTTTAATTCGTTCTAATTTCATTTCTCCACCATTCCAAAAGCCCTTTTAAAGAATCGTCTATTGTATATTCAGGCATCCAGCCTATACTTTTTAGTTTCATATTATCTCCCACAAAGTCAGGGATATCGGATGGCCTGAGCTTATTTTCGTCTATCTCCACTGGAATATCTTTCCCTGAGAATTTAATTAACTTGTCAAGTATTTCCCGAATTTTAATAGACTTTCTACTACATACATTATAGACTTCGCCAGCCTTACCACTATTAATGACTATCCAATAAGCTTTCACTACATCCCTTATATCCGTAAAATCTCTTTTCGCCTCAAGATTGCCAACCTTTATGTTTTTAATTTTCCCATTTTCAGCATTAACCACTTGTTTAGCTAAATCTGAACAGACAAAACCTAAAGGCTGCCTCGGCCCTGTATAATGAAATGTTCTCGTAAAATAAATATTTAGTCCAAAGGTTTTAAAATAGTAAAGTCCAATTTCTTCCTGAACCTTTTTGCTAATAGCGTACGGATTAACAGGATTTAATGGATAGTCTTCCTTTATCGGCATTTTGTCTTCTGGGACATTTCCATACTCTTCGGCTGAACCAGGAATTAGAGTCTTTGCCTCTGGTACAATCTTTTTTACACCTTCCAGCAGGTTTGCTGTTCCAATTATATTTGTTTGGAAAGTCGGGAGTGGATTTTTAAAAGAACTAAAAACCGAGACATAGGAAGCAAAATGAAAGATGATATCAGGTTGAACTTCACTCAATACCTTTTCCAGAGAATAGACATCATTGACATCGCATTCAAGAAGCATTGCTTTATTGAAATTATCTGCAATATTTCTATTTTTTGTGGAATGCCTAAATGTCCCATATAGATCAATACCAGTTATATGTGACAAAAAATGATACATATGAGTCCCAGCAAATCCTGTGATACCTATAATTAAAACTTTCAAATAGTCCTCCTTAATTTTTTAAAAAGTGTTTATACCACTCAATAGTTTTTCAGACTTTCTTCAAACTTCGTTTTTGCTATGAAGTCAAACTCTTTTTCGGCCTTAGTCGTATCAAGAGATCTGCTTGGTTGACCGTCGGGCTTTATTGTATCCCATTGGCAATCGGTAATCGGGAACGGGTTCACATTTTAGGTTTGCTACTGCCTTCTTGATATCAAATCTTTGTCCCAAAACATGTTCCATTTTTTCTTTAAATAGGTTATTACCATAAAACAAAACTCACAAGTTCAACTATGAAGTGCAACACTCGACTTAAAGACTTCTAATGAAGTCTGATAATTAAGGCATTTACGAGGTCTATTACTCAACTCCATTTCGATGCATTTGACTTGCTCTTTGGTAATTATAGCAAAATCGGTCTTCTTAGGCAAGTATTTTCTGATGGTGTAACAGCAAAATGAAAATGTCCTGTTTTCCGTTAAATAGAAATGTCCTATTTTGTATTAGATAAAAATGATCTTTTATATGGGTTTATTTTAAACTTCCTCCAAGGGTGATCCAATGGA
>Ga0180009_10002939_pt1 | contig 19756 bp, 14 predicted proteins | sample OS_PC_MetaG_FD_123537 | JGI IMG/M metagenome (GOLD analysis project Ga0180009, IMG submission 123537) | Groundwater microbial communities from the Aspo Hard Rock Laboratory (HRL) deep subsurface site, Sweden - OS_PC_MetaG | ecosystem: Environmental > Aquatic > Deep subsurface > Groundwater...
ACGATCTGCTGGTTGTAAGCAAATTGCAGATCTTTTATTTCGACCACTGCGCTGTCCATGGTTCTATCCGCTAGATGTCTGGTTTTAAAAATTTTTTACAGCCCGATGCCGGGTTTCAGGAGCGAGAGGGGTCAATCGGCCATGAAACTATTTTGCATGTCCAAATCCGAGCATGGAAACCGGATTGATGACAGGCCACCCGCTACGCCGCATCTTTCCAAAGCCCATAAATACAGTGTTTTTATCTGTCAGCAGCGGGGTCAAGGTTTAGTATCGGATCCCGGTGAAGGGACCCTGATGGACCGCTTCTGATTATGTTACTTATTTGCATCAGTGATTGTCAAACCGGAACCCCTGTTCCGCATGTTTCACATGTTTCGGTGAGCCCCGGGTGTCATGGTGATGGTGCAGGGAGGCGTCAATTGTCTTTGGGAGCAGGGCGAACGCCGGATTCACGATTCAATCGGCCCGGATTGACCGCGACGGTTCGGTCTGAGATTGCCAAAAGGGCCTTTGTCCGGTTAGAATCAGGAAAAAGGTCGATCAGCTGTCAATTCTCCTTTGGGTCCGCAGGCGGGGTCGTTTTTTTTGGGGAGGGCGCTGTTGGGCTCTGGGGTGTTTTTTATCAAGTTTTCTGAAGGCCGATAGAGCGTTTTTTGGGAGACATGGCATCGGGTGTCGGGTCAAGGCCAACAGATTGAAAAAAATCGCGCGGACAACGGGAACAGGCTCTCATGATGGGGTCCCGGATGTCGGGAGTGGCGATAATCCATTCGTGTATGACACGACACACGTTTATTGAAAAGAAGAGGAGCATCGAAACGATATGACTGAATACGATTACTGGAAGATTTTTCCGAAAATGCCCAGGAAAGTCACGATTGGTGACATTACGATTCGGGACGGGTTTCAGCATGAAGAGCGATTTATCTCCACCGAGGCGAAAAAGTACTATCTTGAGGAGTTGATCCTGGCCGGTTGTCGCAATATTGAAGTCACCAATCTCGGCAGCCCTTATCTGATGCCGCAGTTTAAAGATGCGGAGGAGCTGCTGGCCCATTTACGGAGTGATCGGTTTCGGAGCCGATGCCAGAAAAAAGGGATCAATTACGACGACATCTGCCTGACAGCGGTGACCATCCGCGAGAAGGCGGTTGATCGTGCGATTCAGTTGAAAGATCAAGGTGTGGGCCCGGATCGGGTCCTGATGATGGTTTCCACCGAGGAGGAACATCATTTTGCCAACTCGGGAACCACACTTCCGGAGTACTGGAAGGAGGCCGAACGGTGTACGCAGAAATGCAATGACGCCGGAATACAGATGTGCGGGACGGTGAGTACCATCTGGGGAAGTCCGATCGGCGGGTCCACGGATTTGAAGGATGCTGTCGAGTTTTCCAAACGCTGGCTTTCCATCGGGGCCCATGACATAGAGCATGCCGATCACGACGGCAGCGCTTCTGCCCCCGATGTTTACCGATATTTTGCCATGGTTCTGGATGCCATGCCGGATCCCAGTCTTCATATTGCCCATTTTCACGAAACCAAACGGGTGGCCTCGGCCTCGATCCTGGCAGCACTTCAGGCGGGGATCAATATTTTTGAAGCCACCATGGGTGGTCTGGGCGGTCAGCCGGCCAATTTTCTGGATGACTGTCCCACGCGGGGTACCGGAGACTACTACTATGATGATCCGCGTTATGTGGGGCTTGTCTGCCTGGAGGATACGCTGGTGCAGATTGACGAGATGGGTATTGAGCACGGGTATGATGTGGATCGGATTTTGAAGCTGGGGCGGATGATGGAAAAAACCATCGGTCGCAGGCTTCGCTCAGACGCTGTCATCAACGGCCGGACCTTGAAAGAGGGTCATATGCAGTATGCGAGACCCGGTCTGAAGAAGTTGAAGGAAAACCTGAAGGAAAAACCGGGCCAGGCCTTTCCTGCGGAATGGCCTGTAGAACCTGTCCCTTATACCAGGGGTTCATGATCCGTCTCCGGTATTCATTCGTGTCTTCCAACCACCGTGCCCCCCGGGGCGCGGTTTACCCCGAAATGGTCGATCGCTGCCAGGAACCGTCGCTGCCGCCGGCTTAGTCCCTGTCAAATGGGGCTTCATGCCGCTGTGACGGGTTACGTTCGGTTTTTGATGATCATATAGGTGGCCAGGCACTTGGCGATCAATTCCCCCTTTGAATTACGGACATCTACCTCTCCGATGGCGGTCCGGCTACCCCGATGAACGATTTTTGCCTCAGCGATAATGTCCCCCTCGTTAACAGATTTGATATAGTTGATTTTCATTTCAATGGTCAGCAGGGATTCGCTTTTGTCGATCAGGCCCAGCATCGCAATGGCCACCGCGGCATCCGCCGGGGAAAAAATGGCGCCGCCGTGGGCAACCCCGTCCGGTTGGGCCAGTTTGTCCGAGTAGGGCAGTTTGACAATCGCCCAGCCTTTTTTTACATCAACGACCTCCATGCCCAGCAGTTTCCAGAAGGGCACCTTTGTTTTCATTTTCTGAATCAGGGCGTTCCTGAAATTCGGTGAAATGTCTTCATATTCCGGCATCGCTAATACTCCTGATGATATTGGGTTTCGGTTGATCCGCTGGGGGACATGCACCTGTATCGTGCAGCTGATGTTGCTCTCACCCTCCGGCGCGCCCGGCAGGGTGGGCAAGTATCTTAATCTTGACTGGGAGAATGATCCTCTCTGATAACCATTTCTATCTGTATTCGGTCTATGGGAATATACTGTTTTATTTCCGTTGCTCGGGATACAATTCAAGTACGGCTTCTTTGTTTGCCCTGCAGACTCCTCTTTCGGTAATCAGACCCGTGATCAGACGTCTGGGGGTGACATCAAATGCATAATTTGCGGCCGGACTGTCTTCCGGGGTCAGCAGCACTTTTTTGACCCTGCCCTCATGAAATCCTTCGATATACCTGACTTCCTCGTCATCACGCTGTTCAATGGGGATTTCGGCGACGCCATCTTCGATTTCCCAGTCAAATGTTGAAGAGGGCAGGGCCACATAGAATGGAACGGCGTTGTCATTCGCTGCCAGCGCTTTGAGATAGGTACCGATCTTATTGGCGACATCTCCGGTATAGGTCGTTCTGTCGGTTCCAACGATGCACATGTCAACCATGCCGTGCTGCATGAGATGTCCCCCGACATTGTCTGGAATCACGGTATGTGGGACGCCCTGCTGATTCAGTTCCCAGGCGGTCAGTCTTGCCCCCTGGTTTCGCGGCCTTGTTTCATCAACCCAGACATGGACCTTGATGCCCTTGTTGAATGCTTCGTAGATGGGGGCAGTGGCCGACCCGTAATCGACAAAAGCCAGCCAGCCGGCGTTGCAATGGGTCAGAATATTGACGGGAGCCCCCTGTTTCCTGTCGCTGATCGCTTTAATAATGTTGAACCCGTGTTCTCCGATGCGTCTGCAAAAATCAGCATCCTCATCGGCAATATCCGTTGCCGTATGTCGGGCAATGGCGATTTTTTCTGCTGGTGTGGTGCCATTCTCCATGGCTTTTAATTGACGTTTCACGGCCCAGGAAAGATTGACGGCCGTCGGTCTTGTCGCTACCAGCTGATCTGCGAATTTGTTGAGATCCTGATCAAAATGGTCTTTTGCGGACTGCAGGGCCGCCAGATACATCCCGTACCCCGCAGTTGCGCCGATAAGCCCGGCACCTCGGACGTGCATATCCTTGATGGCAATGGCGACATCACTCACATGGTTAAGATCCTCAATCGTAAACTGGTACGGCAGATCTCTTTGATCGATAATCTGCACGATCTCAGGGTCATCCGCTTTAAGCCAGATTGTTCTGTAATGTCTGTTATTTACATTCATCCTATTGCCCTTTACAGATTCAATTCAAGTAATTGGAGATTTTAAAACAGTCCGATAGCAGACGCTGGTTTCTCTCGGGAGTGTTGTCAAGGTTTCAGGCTCGTGTTCCGGCTTGCAGGTCATCCGGGTCTGCCGGTCCGTCGGGACGCTTTCCGGGAGATATGATGGCCGGCTATCTACTCTTTGATTCCCGCGATCTTCCTGGCAAATTCCTTCTTCTGCTCAAAATTACTGTAGCGCTGGATCATCACCTTCTGGGCCTGGGGCGAACCTGCACCGTGGATGGACTCGGTGAAAAAGGCGACAGCACCGGTGCCCATGGTGATGTTTTCGATCAGCCGGATGCAGCGCATCCGCACCTCAGCGGATACCCCTGCCACACCCTTGAGGTATTTTCGCAGCAGATCACCGATCTCCGGGATCGCCAGATCCTGCTCCGACGGTGTTGTGCCAATAACGGCCCCGGCGATGTCCTGGGCCAGGCGACACATTTCGATCGGGTTTCGCGTGATATTCAGTTTGGCCACATTCGCCAGCAACCCGTTGACCAGGTATCCCCCTGACGAGTGCCGGCTGCCTTCACAGGCTGCGGCGATAGCGCATGCATAGCAGGTTTCGTTCAGGTGGACCATCTCCTGCAACTTGTCCTTGATGTGGGAGGCTTTTGCTGTGCCATTGTAGTCGGCCATCAGGGCGGTGGCGCCGGTCAATACATCTCCCATGCCCGATTTGCATCCGCCATAGCTCGCACGGTGATAATTGGCGAATATCTCCACCAGACGGCCCGAAAACCGGTACTCCCCGCACATTAAAACATGCTCCCAGGGAATAAACACATCATCGAAGATCATGTATGCCTCGTGACCCCCGAACCCGGCGTTGCCCACATCAATGCTTCCTGCTTCAAGTTTCCGTGTGTCGCAGGACTGCCTGCCATAGACGTAGGTGATCCCCCTGGTATTGGTTGGTGTCACAAAGGTGACGGCGTAATCCTTGTCCTCCTCCTTCATGGCGGAGGTGGGCGTCACGGCCACCCAGTGGGAATTGACGGCTCCGGTCTGATGGGCTTTACAGCCGCGGACAACGATACCCCTGGCATCCTTTTTCACGACACGCAGATAGAGGTCCGGGTCGGCCTGCTGGCTGGGGGACAAGGACCGGTCCCCTTTCGGATCGGTCAGGGCGGCATCACAGACGAGATCCTCCTCCTGAACAATACGCAGAAAATTCAGGTAGCGCTGGTGATATTCCGTGCCCAGTTCTGCGTCCATTTCAAAGGTGATCGCATTCAGGGTGTTCATGGCGTCCAGTCCGGCACATCGCTGAAAGCAGGTGCCTGTTTTCCGGCCCATCAGTCGCAGCAGACGGGGTTTTTTCAACAGATCGTCAACACTCTGATGGATATGGCAAAAGCGGTTTATCCGCTTCCCGGACAAATGCGATATTGCTGTGGCCAGATCCTCGTATTCCGGTTTCTGGGCGATCTCATAGGTCATTCCCACGGAATTCAACGACGGGCGAATGATCGGGTTCTCCACCGTGTCTTCAACCTTTTCTCCCAGGAGGTAGACGGGCAGTTTCAAGGCCCGGATGCTTTCAAAATATTCTTCTCTGGTTTTCATGGCCATCTTTCTTCTCCTTTTCGAACTGCAGTCTTTAACGACGTCTCTCCATGCAAAACGCCGCTGTTTTTGTACCATTGAGCCGCCACTATGAGATCAAGCGGAATTAGAGAGACCTGGCGGATTCGCTTTTGAACCACTGGAAAATGCATTGTCAGGAAAAAATGTCCCGTTTGGTTCAAAAACATTGGTAACGATTCACCATTTTTCTATTGCCATCCAAGTGGGAACCCGTATGTCATTGAACTCATTCTCGACAGACATTCATGCCTGTCTCCGAGGGCGGTCGTTGACATCGCCATCCTGGCAATGCTTAACCACTCCCAATCTGTTCAATCACATACTGGTTCCCGCTCTGATGGCTGAATATAAGCTGAATAGTTATAACCATTGAATCGATACGATATCGGGAACCTGCCGGAAAGAGAAGCCTAAAACGATGCCCCTGATTGAAGAAACTCATGCTGCCATGAATGGCCGCCGATAATGAGTTCAATGGTATACAGGTCTTAGGGTCTATCACTGAACCTGAATAGATCCATGGATTTTATGGATTCACTTTCTTTTTACGCCAGGGTTTCAGCACCGAAATAAACGCCGCAAAGATGATCGTAGCAACCTGAACCGACCCAAAAACGGCGTTCATCAATCTGTTGTGGGAATACTGGGGATCGGTCAAGGCGGCCATCCCCTTTTCGCCTGCAATATGCGCCATGCCGCTCAGCCAGGGTCCCAGCCAGAAAGTCCCGAAAACGATCCCGAAGGCGCAGATGATCCACTTGACAGTGATCCAGTTGTGCTTGAACCAGCCCCAGTTTGTCCAGATCGAATAGATCAGTGCGGTGAGAAGTGTCCCGATGGCACCCGGTACCAGAATAAACAGGTCGATAAAATCCATGGTGGCCACGATTCCATACAGTTCCCGTCCATCGGTCGGGGAGATGGTGAACTGCAGCACGATCAGCGTGATTCCGCAGCCGATCCAGACACATCCAGACAGTATATGAAAACTCTTCAGCCACTTCTGGCCATTGGCACCCATTTTTTTCATTGTCTTTTCCGTTGATAAGATTGAAAGTACAAATCAGACTGTTTTTCAATCCTCTATCGAGATCGTTCTGCTGTCAAGTACCAGTTGAACCGGAATCAACCCGGGGCGGCCTCAACATGCCTGTCCGGAACGCTGCTCATGGATGGTTTGTTGAGACAGCCGCCGCTGACAAGGGTGACGGCATTGTCTGATGTCTGAAATGCGGATTCCTGAATTCCCGGGATATTCTCCCGGTATTGACCCGCCTGCCATCGAAACAAGGGTTTTTCTATCCTTATTGACAAATAAAGGCTAAAATTAAAACCTTGTCTTGAATCCAGGAACCCAATTGGCTGTCTGACAGACCGTTTTTCTATGAGTGTGCTCTTTAATTTCAGTGTCTTTCCTGATGACCCGTCAAAACAGTGACCATTATTCGAATCTGAATCGTCCGTTTCTGATTTTGTCCATCGGCACCATGTCCATTGCCATGGGGCAGAGCCTGGTCTTTGCCATCCTGCCGCCTCTGGGCCGTGAGTTGGGGTTGCAGGAGATGCAGATCGGCTCCATCATTACCTTCTCGTCCGCCGTCTTTTTCTTTTCCAGCCCCAGGTGGGGAAGACTGAGTGATATCTGGGGACGCAAACGGGTGATTCTGATCGGTCTGCTCGGCTATACCCTGGGAACCGTTGTTTTTGCAACCATCATCCTGCTGGGTCTGAAAGCCGTGCTAAGTGGTCTGGTGGTATATGGGGCACTGATCCTGGCGCGAATGGTCCAGGCTTCCATCATGTCAGCCACGCCACCGGGAGCTGCGGCCTATGTCGCCGATATTACCGACAGCCGCAACCGGACCACGGGGATGGGGAAGCTGGGAGCGGCCAATAATATCGGTACGATCCTGGGGCCCGGCCTGGGGGGCGCGCTGGCAGGCCTTGGTCTCCTGATGCCGCTCTATTTTGCGGCAGCGGCCACCCTGGTCAGTGCGATATTTGTCTGGAAGATGCTGCCCCGATCGCCCCAGATTATCGTTTCAAAAATGAAGTTGAAAAAATTGCGCTATTTTGACAAACGGTATGTTGCCTTTGAGCTGGTGGGGGTGACCATGTTCATGTCATTCTCGGTGGTGATGCAGACTTCCGGTTTCTATTTCCAGGACCTGCTGCACCTGGACGGGCAGGCAACAGCCCAGGCCGTGGGAATGGGCATGATGGCCTCAGCGGTGATGTCGCTGCTGTCCCAGGGCGTGATTGTGCAGTTCCTGAGATGGTCTCCCATGCGGCTGATCGGGGCCGGGATGCCCATCATCCTGATCAGTTTCCTGGGTTTGATCTTCTCTGAGAATCTGTTCCACCTGATTGCCGCGATGGCTGTCATGGGTCTTGGTACCGGCATGGCCGGACCCGGGTTTTTTGCGGGGGCATCACTGACGGTGCCGGCAGAGGAACAGGGCAGCCTGGCCGGTCTCATGAGTTCCTGCCCGCCGCTGGGATTTATTGTCGGTCCCATGATTGGCACCGGACTCTATTCTTTCGGTCCGGTGTACCCCTATATTTTTGTCAGCGTGATTTTTGTGCCCCTGGTCCTCTTTACCTGGAATATCAAATCCTTTATCCAGGAGCACAAGCCCGTGTCCTGATTGACGAAGAGGATCCGTGCGACATCCCTCAAAGCGTGGGACGGTTTCAGAGCCCCAGGCAGCCGGCGACCTTTTCCACCTGATACGCTTCGTCACCAAAGGCGGTAGCGGCTGCCCGGCACTTGCGCAGGAAGAGGTGCATATCGTGTTCATCGCAAAATGAGATGGCCGCATGGATCTGGTGTCCCAGTTTAATCACCTGGTTTGAGGCGGTATTGGTATAGGCCTTGGCCATGGCCGCTTCCCTGGTTGCAGGCAACCCCCTGGCGATCTTCCACGTGGCCAGGTTGGTGATATTCCGGCAGCTGCCCACCTCAATGGCCATGTTGGCGCAATGATGCTGCACTGCTTGAAAGGAGCCGATGGGCCGTTCGAACTGCACGCGCTCTTTTGCATAAGCCACACTCATTTCAAACGCGGCCTGCATGCCACCCAGCATTTCGGCACACCTGGCCACCCCGGCACGCTCCTCCAGGGACGAAAGCAGGTGTTCCGCCGCCGGTCCCCTGGCCAGCAGGGTTTGATCGGAAACACGGACACGGTCCATCACGACTTCACACTGTCTGGCATAGTCCAGTGTCTGGAGGGGCTTCATTTCGATTCCCGCGCTGCCGGATTCAACCAGCAGAATCACCAGCCCCTCTTCGCTGGAGCGGGCAACCGTCAGCAGATAGTCGGCAGAGCGGGCGTACTCCACGAACAGCTTGGTCCCTTCCAGGATATAGCTGTCCCCCTGGCGGACAGCCGCCATTCGGATATGGGAATACCCGTAATCATTGCCCGGATCGATCAGGGCAAAGGCCACGGTCTTTTCACCGGAAGCGATCCGGGGCAGGATTTCGGATTTCAGGTCCTCGGCGGTGGAGAGCTCCAGCGCGCCGGCACCGACCACGACGGTTGAGAAAAAAGGTGCGGGCAGGCAGGCCTCTCCCATGGCTTCCAGGAGGATGGTCAGGTCGATGAAATCCCCTCCCAGACCGTCGCAGGTTTCAGGGATGGCAACCCCCATCCAGCCTAGACGGGCCATTTTCTGCCACAGTTTCCGGGGGTAGTCCTCTTCAGCATCCCTGTATTCACGGATCAGGCTCCGGGGGCACTCCTTTTTCAGGAAATCCCGGGCCGCCTGTCTGAGCAGTTTCTGCTCCCTGTTCAATTCCAGATTCATGGGTCGCTCCCTCCTCTCAGGTTCTGGGTAAACCCAGACCTCGCTGGGCAATGATGTTGCGTTGAATTTCGGAGGTCCCCGCGCCGATGGTGGCGGAGATACTTTCCAGAAAACCCCTTGAAACCAGCGCTCGGAGCGGCGTCCAGGGCGATGGTGCCGTCAGCTGACCGTAGGGACCCAGGATATCCATGGCCGCCTCGGCCATATCCCGGGCCAGTTCGGTGGTGACGACCTTGAGCACGGAGGATTCCACATGGGGATCCTTCTTCAGATCCAGCATGGCGGCCGTACGCCAGACATAAATGTAAGCAATCTCGAGACGGGTGGCGAGATCAACCAGCCTGCGTTTGACGGCGGGGGACCGGCCGAGGATCTCCCCGTTGCGCTCGGTGGTTCTGGCATATTCCAGCAGTTCCTCGAACATGCGCCGGAAACCCCCGATACCCACCAGCGTTACCCGTTCAAAGTCCAGGGCACTCATGAGATGATAGAACTCCTTGTTTTCGCCCCCGATCAGGTTTTTGGCCGGTACCCGCACATTGTCGAAAAAGACCTCGTTGAAAGAGTGCTGGCCCATGATATTGATAATGGGTCGCATGGTGACCCCCGGCAGTTTGTTGTCCACGATAAACAGGCTGACACCCCGATGCTTCCTGGCATCGGGGTCGGTGCGGGCAATCATCCAGCCATAGTCGGTCAGGTGCGCGCCACTGGACCAGACTTTCTGCCCGTTGATCACATAGTCGTCCCCATCCCTGAGGGCGGTCGTTTCAATACCGGCCAGGTCTGAACCCGCATTGGGTTCGCTGTAGGCAAGCCACATGCTGATCGCGCCTGCAGCGATCCGGGGGATCCACTCCGCCTGTTGCTCCGGGGTGCCGACCCTCAGGAGCATGGGCCCGACTATCCCGATCCCCAGGGAGTCGATCATGGGTGCCCGATAGTAGCTCATGCGCTCGTCATAGATCGCCTGCTCCATGTATGTGTATGCTTTGCCCCCATACTCCCGGGGCCAGGAGATCGTCAGCCACCCCTTTTCGATCAGCCCGGCTTTAAATCGATCCGCGATCCGGTAGTTTTCTTCATCGCCATAGCCGCCGGGGCTGTAATCCCCCGGCCAGATAATGGATTTGTCCGGCCAGTCCGGTGGCAGTTCCGTCTGCAGGAATGCATCCACCTCATTGTAAAAAGCCTGCTCCTTCTCGGTAAAACAGATCTCCATGCCAAACTCCGTTTCCTCGTTTCCGCATCCTCAGGATGCGGTTGGTCAAAGACCGGTATCGTTCTTCCAATTTGTGTCCCTCGCTCCGGGCAGCTGGTTCGTCTGTCAGAGGGCGTTTCCGTCTCTTTCCGGAGAGATGCTTCAGCAGGGTTGCGTATCCGCTGTCAAGCTTAATGGAGCGAAAAAGAAAATGCAAACCCCCTGTGGGTACCTGTTCAGGGCTCTCTTCCAGTTATGGAACCCCCAGCAGGCGGGCCTCGATCTGGTCGAAATCGGCCAGGTTTTCTGCCAGGAGGATCAGCTGATCGCCGGCTTCAATCTCGATCCGTTTTGAAGGATTGAGGATCTTTTTCTTCCCTTTAATAATGCCGATCACCTGGATATCGGCGGGGTGGTTGAGAATTTCCCGCTGGATATCGATCACTTTGCGGCCGATGAGTTTGGTCGGAAACAGATAGAACTGGCTGCCTTCGAAATTACTGAGCAGCTGTTGAAACACGTCATGAATCCCTGGATAGAGAAATTCCTGCACCAGCATGCGACTGGTGATGCCGTCGGCGGATATCATGCCGTCGACATCGGATCGCTGGATCAGTTTCAGGTTCTTGCGGCTGACCACCTCAACGATGGTTTTGATGGGTCTTTGATGTTTCTTTTCAATCAATTCGATAATCATGCCAATGGCAAAGGATCGTTCATCCGAAGCCTGGGAATTGTTTTGATCGGCCAGGATGAGCACCCCCTTGCACCCCAGGATATTGGCTTTGAACAGGACATCCTCATCGGTTGGGATGCCTTTCAGAAAACGAATTTTCAACGCATTCAGGCTTTCGGGCAGCTCTTCCAGGTCGTCCGTGATCAGAACGATGACGCTGTTTTTATATTGAGGTGCCGCCCTGAGCTCTTTGACCACCTCGATGATTTTGTTTTCACCGGGAAAACTGCAGATGATGAGATGGTCTTCTGCCATGATTTTCATTAAGCCTCTTCTTTTTTTGGAAATATTCTGGATGATTCGTTCCGCAAGAAATCCGATCAGATAGCCGATGATACCGATCCCCAGGAACATGCACAGATAGGAGATGACAAACCGGCCGAGGGGGGTGACCGCAGCCACATCCCCGTAGCCGACCGTTGTCATTGTCACAATCGCCCACCAGATCGCATCCGGCAGCGTCAGCTGGGGTTGGGCAGTGTGCTCGGCGAGATAAAACAGACCGCCGAACAGGAGGTTCAACGCGAAGACGAGGAAAACCGCTTTGAGTATCTTTTTCTCGATCAGGTTGTGCTGTTGGAGATGGTAAACGAGAGTTCTAATTTTTCTAAGTGAAAACAAAATCATAGGTAACCGCCGGGTCGGTGACAGGGTGTGCTTCTCTGCGTCTGGTCCATTCGACTGTAACCGAAAACGCTGGGATTTAAAAGGGCTCGTTTTCAGAGCCGGAATCAACCGGGTATTTTTCCTGAAACGCCAGTCGGCACAGTTGTCGGTACCTTTTCTGATCGGGTCTTCAGAGAGCGTTGCTGCTCCTGTTCAATGTCCGTTTTGCACAAACACCCCGGCAGGGATTCCAGTTTGCCTTGAAGGACTGGATATCCTGAAGGTTTTTCCGGCAGCCGGGTTCTTTTTACCAATGACACGGAATCGCTTGCTGGAGACGGGCCGGGATCGGATTCCCTAGAAAATCATTGAGTAAAAACCGGTTGATGTCCTATAATAACAAAATCCCGGGTCAATTTTCTGATTCGAAAGCAAAACCGGCGTTCTTTCCTGCAGATTTTCGACAGCCTTTTCAGACACGACACGCAACCCCATGGTTGCCAGAAGAGAAACGTAATGAACTTGATCAGACACAACCCCTGGCCATTGAAGACCGTCCGCTGGATCGCAATCATTCTCATTTTTTCATTCCCCGGTCTCATTTCGGCAAAAGAGCTACTGATTGCGTTCCCCTTAAATCTCCCCCCCTGGACGCTGCAAGCCAGCGACAGTGGGATCACCGTTGAGATCGTCCGCAAATCATTGAAATTGAGGGGATATCATGTCACAACCCGATATCTGTCACTGAAAGCGCTGAATGATCAACTCAAGACCGGTTTCGATGCCTATGCCCAGGTGGAATCAAGGCAACTGCAGGGATACTACTCCGATAAAATCCTGGATTTTCAGACTTCTTTGATATCGCTGCAATTCAACGATTTTGCTCCCCGGGTCATCAATGACCTGGCCGATATGCAGTTGACCGCTTTTCCGAATGCATCGCGGCTGTTTGGAAAGGCCTTTCAGGCCATGGCAGAAGCCAATCCCCGATATGAGGAGATCGACGACCAGGAAGACCAGGTCGTGCGGCTCTATAATGGCCAAACCAGCATGATTCTGATAGACCGCTTTGTATTTCTGTATTTCCGGCGCATTACGGCATTGACGAATACCTCCATGCCCATCACCTATCACCAGATTTCCGGACTGACTGAAAAATCGCCTGCCTTTGTTGTCTTCCAGGATAAAGCGCTCATGACTGAATTTAATATGGGATTCAAGCAACTGAAAGATAACGACGATTACTACAACATCGTTTACCAATACACCAACTAGGGGTCTGTTTTAACTGGATATACCAGTAAAGTCAGATGCCTTACATAAACGAATCCATGCTGAAGGGGGTGTGATGCAACACAATGAAAAACAGGATGTTTGTCGTCGGGTGCACCAAATATGTGTGGGTACCTGTAAGCGGAAAGAGGTTGTTTGTTCAGAAAACCTTGGAAGCCAGGGATGGATTCATACGTTTTTCTGAATAAACAACCTCTTGAAGCGGTTATGATCACATACCCACATGTTTTTGGTGCACCCTTGTCGTCAGCTCCAGGGATGGTCAGTTCGGTGCTGCCAGCCTCACACCTCATGGTTTGAATCAGAACCCTCGATGGTCTCAATCAGGGACGCTGCCAACAATAGCCAGTTTATTTATTTGAAACACCGCACTCGATAATCGATATGAAATCGGAAATCACTGCCTCAAGCCGATATTCCCCTGCCAGACGCCAGCTGGTCCTCCTCGTTGTTTTTGGCTTCTGCCTGATTCTGTCGCTGGTGTCATTCTATGTGGTCCGCGCATGGGAACAGACCCGGTTTGAGTTTGAATTCGAGCGACAGGCCAGAAACCAGGCCAACCGCGTGAATGAGAGTTTTCAGGAGTATCAGCGAGCTGTCGAGTTTGTCGGGAGTTTTCTGGAACATACGGTTGGGGCTTCCCGCAAGGAATTCAAGGGATTTGCGGAAAATATCCTCGCCACATACCCCGGGATGCAGGCTGTCTCCTGGAATTTGAGAATCCGGGACAACCAGCGTCGGATTTATGAAGAAGCCGGTCGAAAAGAAGGCTTCCAGGGATTTCAGTTCACGGAAAAAGGTGCCGGCGGCAAGGTAGTACCTGCTGCGACACGCCCGGAATATGTGGTGGTCTATTATATTGAGCCGCTGAAAGGCAATCGGGCCGCCCTGGGATTTGATATCGCATCGAATCCCCAGCGCTTGAGAACCATCGAAAAAGCCCGGGATAGCGGCAAGATCGTCGTTACGGAAAAAATTATCCTGGTGCAGGACAAAGAGGAACAACCGGGTGTTCTGATCCTGTCACCTCTCTATAAACATGGCGTGCCTCTGGATGCGCCGTCAAAACGACATGTCTACCTGGAAGGATTTTCCGTCGGGGTCCTGCGCATCGGCCAGGTCATCCAGAAAACGTTATTTATGGATTCACTGGAATGGATGAATCTGTATCTTTTTGACGAGTCGAACGAGCAGGGCAACCAACTGCTGTATTATACGACTGGCGGCAATTCCAGGTCGCCGTTGCATAAGGAGCAAATTGAAGCGGGGTTTCACTGGGCAACGCAATTTGAGGTAGGGGGACGCCAATGGAAAATTATCATGACGCCCTCAGCTGCCTATGAAAGCTCCCGGCGTTCCCTGCAGCCCTGGTTCGTTCTGGGGGGTATGCTGCTGTTCACCTTTTTTCTGTTGTTGTATCTGCAAAGAAGTTTCGGATATACCCGGAACCTGGAGAAGGAAATATCCGAACGGGAAAAAGCCGAGCAGGCACTCCACCGTTACAAGCAGCAGCTGGAAGATACGGTCCGCGAGAGAACAAACGACCTGGGGGAGCGGATCAAAGAGTTGAATTGCCTGTATGGCATTTCCCACCTGGTGGCCCAGAAGGATATCTCCCTGGAAGATATTTTCCAGGGAGCCGTCGATCTCATTCCCAGATCCTGGCAGTATCCGGATATCACCTGTGCGCGGGTGGTTTTCAAACAACAGCAGGTGGAAAGCCACGCTTTGCAGATGACCGTCCGGAACATTGAAACGGCGGGGTTTCAGCAGTCTGCCTGGATGCAGAAAGAGTATATTTACGTGGACGGCCAACACATAGGGACACTGGAGGTGTACTACCTGGAGAAAAAGCCCGCAAGGGACGAGGGCCCCTTTTTAAAGGAGGAGAGAGGTCTGCTGACTGCGGTGGCGGATGAGCTGGGACGAATCATTGAACGCTTCCGCTCTGAAAAAAACCTCAAACAGGCCAAGGAAGAAGCAGAATCTGCCAATCGCGCCAAAAGCGAGTTTCTGGCCAACATGAGTCACGAAATCCGGACCCCGATGAATGCCATTATTGGATTCAGTGAAATTTTGGATAGCCTGGTCATTGATCAAAAGCAGAAAAACTATCTCAGTTCCATCCAGGTTGCGAGTAAGAGCCTGCTGACACTCATCAACGACATTCTGGACCTGTCCAAAATTGAGGCTGGAAAACTGGAAATCGTCTATGAAAATACGGAGCTGGGTCTCATTTTAAATGAAATCAGACAGGTTTTCGGATTAAAGATCCAGAAAAAGCAATTGGACTTCTCCATTGACATCGATCCGCAACTGCCATCCATGCTGTTGATGGATGAGATCAGGATCCGCCAGATTTTGCTGAACCTGGTCGGCAATGCCGTCAAATTTACGGACCAGGGTGGCATATTCATCACGGTGAAGCAGGTCCGCAGACATCCGGACAACCGTAAACTGGATCTTGTCATTGCCGTGAAGGACACGGGGATCGGGATACCGGATGATCAGATCAACGTGATATTTGAGTCGTTCCGCCAGCAGGAGGGGCAATCGAACCGAAAATACGGGGGAACCGGTCTGGGGTTGACCATTTCGAAGCGGCTGATTGAAATGATGGATGGTGAAATTTCAGTCGAAAGCGTTGTCAGGGAAGGCACCGTTTTTTATGTCCGGCTGAACAATGTCGCTATTTCTGAAATGGGGGCGGTCAAGGCGGTACCCGATAAACAGTTTCGATTAAACCATATCCTGTTTGATCAGACACTGATTCTCGTTGTGGATGATATTGTCTCCAACCGGGATCTCATTACCGAACTGTTATCACGGGCCGGATTGAACCCGATGCAGGCGGAAGACGGCCAGACCGCGGTGATGTTGGCGGAAGAACATCTCCCGGACCTGATATTGATGGATATTCGCATGCCGGTCATGGATGGCTACCAGGCGCAGACCATGATCAGAGCCAATCCAAAGACCGCTCATATCCCGATCATTGCTTTGACTGCCTCGGTGGATGCCGAAGAAATGAACAGAATAAAGGAAGCCGGGTTTGAAGGATTTCTTTCAAAACCGATAGATATGGAACGTCTGTTCTCTGAAATAGCCCGATATGCCAGATATCATCAGGATGCGGCCCCTGTTGAAACAGAGGCGGTATCCGGGCCGGATTACCCCCGGATCGAAGAGACAGAACCCGTCGAGCAGTTGCCAGAGCTTTTGGATACGTTGAAGCATCAATCCCTTCCGGTGTGGGAGGAGTTAACAGGAGCCCTGGATATGGACAGGATTCACGATTTCGTCACATCGATTCTGGAACTCTCTGAAAAACATCGGGCGGAAGACCTGAGGGTGTTTTCACAAAATATTCTGGATTATATTGATCGTTTTGATGTGGAAGAGATTGAACTGTCGTTGCGTTCATTTCCCGACGTAATCTCCAGGTTGGCGTTGCTGGAAAAAGAGATGTGAACAGAACCAATATCGAATTGAAAATATCAACAGGACAACCATGACCATGGAAAGACAACCGACTATCTTGATCGTCGATGATAATCAGGCCAATCTGCAGGTAATTGGCAATATCATCAAAGTGCTTGACACAAAAATCGTATTTGCGAAAAGTGGCCGACAGGTTTTTACCTACCTGGAAAAAAACCTGCCGGATTTAATCCTGCTGGATGTCATGATGCCGGAATGGATGGTTATGAGGTGTGTCACCGGTTGAAGAGCGACCCGCACACCCGTGATGTGCCGATTATTTTTCTGACAGCGCTGAATGATGAAGAAGATGAAGCCAGGGGCCTGTCAATGGGAGCGGTTGATTTTATTTCCAAACCGTTTAAACCGGCCATCGTCCAGGCCCGGATAAAAACACACCTCCGCTTGAAGCACAAAACCGATCTACTGGAAAGACTGGCCTTAATCGATGGCCTGACAGATATCCAGAATCGCAGACGGTTTGATGAGAATCTGCTCAGTGAGTGGCTTCGGGCCATCAGAGAATCGACGCCGATCAGTCTCATGATGATCGACATTGATCATTTTAAGAATTTCAATGACATTTACGGTCACACCTCAGGGGATGACTGTCTGCGAAATGTTGCAAAAACACTCAAACAGTCCATCAGAAGACCCGGCGATACGGTGGCCAGATATGGCGGTGAAGAGTTTGCGGTGGTTCTGCCAAATACGGATAAGGATTCTGCGCTGATGATTGCGGAAACAATACGGCAGAATGTGGCGTCGTTAAACATACCCCATGCACAAAACGGGGGAAATGATCATGTCACGATCAGCCTGGGGGTTGCCACGATCATCCCGCAACAAAACAGCGATGCCTCAATGCTGATTGAAGCCGCCGATCAGTGTTTATACCAGGCAAAGCATGACGGAAAGAACTGTGTCAAGGGTTGAGAAGGTCTGACGGCGGTGTTTCGGTACCGCCGCCATCAGCCGGGTCTGAGGCCGGGTTCTCCCCGGTTTTTCAAGGGGTTAATTGACACCCCAGCGGAAACCCACGTCCAGGGAGACCAATCGATCGGAATTGTTGAACCGGTCGGATATGGTCATGATGGGGATTGAGATCCCGCCACGCAGGTCCCATTTGCGCCAGATCAAGCCCAGTGTCAAATCCAGCAGGATCCGGTCGTCATTCAGCCCGGTTCCGTCATACTCACCCTCCGTAATCATTTGGCCGGTGGCAATGGTGTATCCCTTGTCGCTCTGCAGGAATGAAAAGAAATTGATGAGCGGGAAATCGATTCCCCCTGCAAGATTGAGGATGTTGCCGGTATCCAGCTTATCCACTTCGGATGTGTACATATAGGAGTACGAGTAAAACAGGCGGTTCTCTTCCAGATCCATGACCCTTGCCTGACCTGCCTGAACCCGGAAACCGCCCCCCCCGATTTTTTTACTGCCTGTGGGCAGCCCCAGCTCAACGGTGGTTAACACCAGCTGGCCTTCATCCAGGCTTCCCGTATAGAGCGTTCCCTGGACCGAAACATCGCCGTTGTAAAATGTTTCATCCACATAAACCACCGGGATCTGACCCGCAAACTTCAGGTTTTCGCTGTAGGCATAGGAAAGGGGAATATTCACGTACTTGTAGCGGCTGGTGGCTGTGAGACTGGGGGTCAAATCCATGGTCCCTGGAACCAGCCTTGGTTGGCTCTCGACAAACACCTCGTTGACGATTTTATCGGTGACCGCTTTTCTGGCGGCCAGTTCCTGAACCGCGTTGAAGCTCTGGGTGTTGATAATGTCGGCCGTGGCCGTGGTTGATGTCCGGTTCAAGGAGAAGGAAGCCCCGTTGCAGGCCGTGCCGTTTTGGGTGATATAGGTTCCGCTGATGATACCGTTGCTGGCATTGCCCACAAAAAAGAAAATGCTGCTGGTCTCATAAAAATCGATCCCGGTTCCGGTTGAATTTTGCATCGCCCCGGTCAGGGTGTAGGTGGTTCCCGAATGTACCAGGGTACCGGTCAGATTCCGGTTCAGCAGGGTGACGGTCAGCGTCCCGGTGCCGCAGTCCGATGATGTCATCGATCCGGTATAGGTGCCGTCGTTTTCTTCGGCAATGGCGGTTGAGGCGACCAGTGCAAGAAAAAGCGTTAAAATAACTGCCAAAAAACCGATGTTTCGGGGGGCTCTTCCAAATATTGTTTTCATTTTCCTCTATGCCGTTTAAATGATTTCATCTTCTTTGCGTCTCAGATCCCGGAGTTCCTGCTTCATGCAGAACATTGGACGGGGGGAATCAAAAACAGGAGCAGTCAGACGAGATCATAGGAAATCGCTGGGGCAGTGTCAACCGGTGATTTTTGAAAAGCATCTCGTTGATGGTGCGATTCAGTTTCAACGAATGTCATCTCCGGAGAAAAACCGGATCAACTATCCGCTTGTCAACCAACGGGGAGAATGCTAGGAGTAGCTTAGTTTTGAATACGCTCGGTTTGCCGGGGGACACATGAATCATTCAGGAGTTCAATGACGACACCAGCAGAAGACAGGCTGCCGTTGCTGACCAAAATCGGGTATGGTCTGGGCGATGTGGGGAGTAATTTTTTTATCGTGACAACAGGGATGTTCCTGCTTTTCTTTTTGACCAATATCCTCGGTGTCGAACCGGCTATCGCGGGTCTGGCCCTGTTGTTTCCCAAACTCTGGGATGTGGTGTCCGACCCGATCATGGGTGCCATCTCTGATGCCACCCGCTCAACCATGGGGCGCAGACGACCATACCTGCTGTATGGAGCGGTGCCGTTCGGCGGTTCCCTGTTTTTTCTCTTCCTGGCGCCCCATTACCAGTCGGGAACAGCCCGGGCGATTCACGTGGGAATTGTGTTTGCCATTGCCTGCACGACCTTTACGGTCATCAATGTCCCCTATTCCAGTATGGTGGCGGAGATGTCCGACAACTACAACGAACGGATGTCGATCACCTCCTTCCGGATGGCCTTTGCTTCGATTGGGGCGCTGATGGCGGGCGGTCTGGCGATGCCCCTGGTCAATCTGGGTGGGGGTGGCGAAAGCGGATTCCGGTTGATGAGTCTGGTATTCGGGGTGATGATGATCCTTTCCTGCCTCATCTG
>Ga0180009_10002940_pt1 | contig 19754 bp, 21 predicted proteins | sample OS_PC_MetaG_FD_123537 | JGI IMG/M metagenome (GOLD analysis project Ga0180009, IMG submission 123537) | Groundwater microbial communities from the Aspo Hard Rock Laboratory (HRL) deep subsurface site, Sweden - OS_PC_MetaG | ecosystem: Environmental > Aquatic > Deep subsurface > Groundwater...
GATTTCTTCCGTAACCCTACTACCGATAGGCAAATTGAGAAGCTGGGCCGCAATCTCTGAACGAAAGACATGTTGTTCATCCAGCGGGCAACCTAAGACATCGATCCCCACCACCGGTACGAGCAGGCTGGTATTTTGAGGCACCACGGGCTCCCCCTCTCTTGGAGCTTTTAGGGAGCGACCGGCCGCGCCATCAGCTTCGACTACGATAACGGAAATTTCCTCAAAGGACCGGAGGGCATCGACCCACTCAGATGGAATCCCCTGCAGTTTGCCACCCTCCAGCCTTTCGCGTGCGATCAGAAGATAGGGATGTCGTCCCCGGTTTTTTCGAATCCCTTTTTTTATCTCGGAAAGTTGATGGCAAAGGAAAAGGTCAAAGGAAGCGGAAGCCGCAGGTTCCCAAATCTTTGTGGTCGTGGTCAGGATGACCCCTTTTCCCCGGGAAGAAAGTTCTTTTCCCAAGGCAAAGAGAAGGGTGGTTTTCCCTCCTCCGCCCACCAGGCTGATGACCTCCAGATCCTTTAGAGCAAAAGCCTCCTCGAGGATCAATTGCCCTCCCCCGGGAATGCTCGTTTCAAGTATTCTTTATAGTCTTCTGGAGTATCAATGTCATAGAGAACAGCGTCTGTACTCATTTCCAACTCCAGGATTTCTTCAGGGTGGTCTTTCAGGATCTGGCGACCACCTACATCTCCTTTTAATTTTAAGACTTCCTTGCGATATTGGGAACTAAACAAAACCGGATGACCACGGATACCCCGATAAGTCGGAAGGATGATCCCTTTTGGGTGGCGGGGGTGATGAAAAGCCTGAATCAATTGATTGATGATCTCCTTGCTGATTCCGGGTTGGTCCCCCAAGACCACTAAAAAGGCTTCGGCTTTTTCATCTATAATCATCAGCCCTTGACGGAGGGAGGCACTCATGCCTTCTTGATAATCCGGATTGATCGCGATCTTAATGTCTTGGGCGGGAATTTTTTTCCGGATCTGCTCAGCTTCATGCCCCAACACTAAAATGATCTCATCCACCTGGGAATGAAGAAGTTGATCCAGGACGTGCTCCAGGACGGTCTTCCCCTGCCAGGGCAGCAATAGTTTTGCTCGGCCCATGCGTTTGGCCTCGCCCGCGGCGAGGACGATGGCGGAGATCATCGAAAAATAATCCTTAAATTAGCCACAGAGGACACAGAGATCACAGAGTTTTAAAACTATGATCAAGATGCCAGTTCCGCGAGAACATCCCTCATGGCCTGCAACCCTTTCAAGGTATTGGCCGGAAGAAAAAAATCGACGTAGGGTAAGGCCGTGCGCATGCCCAGGCACAGGGGCTGGTACTCCGGAGTTTCCAGGAGGGGGTTCAACCAGATCAGCCGGCGCGCTCTTCGCTTGAGTCGCTTCATCTCGGCGTCCAGGAGTTCAGCTTCTCCTTGGTCCCCCCCGACCAGTCCTGCACCCGCCGGCTGATATCAGAAGCATACTCTACATCCTGGGAGCCGGAAGGACTCTCATCTCCGCAAGCCTCCCCGTCTTCCTGCTCCTCGGCGTTGGGCAACGGCGATTCCTGGCTTTCTTCTTTTTGAATACGGCTCCAGAACTGTTCAAAGAGCGCGTCAAAGACGGCCAGATCTTTCGGGGAGGAAACAAAATTGGCTTTTAAGGCCGAATAAAAATCTTGGCGGAAGGAGAGGTCGATGAACGCCAGGCTCCGGGCAGCGTCCGCCACCCCATCGGGGGTGATTTTCAGGCCCTTCGCCTTCAACTGGCGGGCGAATAAAAGAAGATGAGAAAGAATCTCTCCCTGACGATAGCCGGGCATAAAATCAAGCGCGGGAAACCGGAGCGCAGGTCAGGTCGTCCCAAGCGGGCAGCTGGCTCAACAAATGATCCACCCCCATCTCCTCGACCTGCTTCAGATCCTCGTAATACTTGAAGACGCAGCCCAGGGTTTCCTTTACGGTCGCGGCATTGAGTTCTTCTCTTCCCAAAGCCATCAGGGCGATCACCCAATCCAGCGTCTCGGAGATTCCCGGGCGCTTGTAAAAATCCTTCTCGCGCACCTGCGGATCAAGCGGGTTTGTAGAATTTGAGCCAAAACCTTGGCGATCTCCGTCTTCCCCACTCCGGCTTCCCCCTCCACCAGGATGGGTTTTTCCAACTTCATGGATAAATACAAAACCGTGGCCGTTGGGCGGTCCGTAATATATTTCGCCCCTTCCATGGCCGATTGTACTTCTGCGATGGAATCTAACATGGTCCTTCTATTTTTCCCCCTTCTTCTCCCGGCGGACTTTGATCATCTCGGCCACAATACTCACCGCAATCTCCTCGGGGGTTAAAGCTCCGATGTCCAACCCGATGGGAGCGTGAACCCGCTGCAGTTGATCCGGGGCAAACCCTTTTTCCTTCAGGTTGTTGTAAACCGTCTGAATCTTCTTCCGGCTGCCGATCATGCCGATGTATTTGACCTCTTTACTTAGGGCCCACTCCAAAACTTCCTGGTCATAGGCATGCCCCCGGGTGACGATTACCAGGTAAGCGGACCGATTCACTTGCAACTTCGGCAGGGCAAAAGGAAATTCTTCCGCGATGACTTCCTCTGCTTCGGGGAACCTTTCTTGGTTGGCAAACTGCGGCCGGTCATCGATCACGACCACCTGAAACCCAACCATAGCGCTCACCTTGGAGACGAAAAGAGAGATGTGCCCGCCGCCGAAAATGAGCACCCGGGGCGTGGGCACGATGGGTTCTATGTAGATATCCATGACTCCTCCGCAGATCATTCCGCTCTCTTCGGCCGCTCTTCCCGTGAGATCGAAATGGATCTTCTTCGGCTTATCTTCCGCGATGACCTTCATCGCTTCCTGCCAGACCTCAGCTTCCATGCATCCCCCGCCGATGGTTCCCAAGATCTTCCCATCTTCGTGAATGAGCATTTTGGCTCCTACTTCCCTCGGCGTGGAGCCCTTGGTGCCAACGATCGTGGCGACTGCCGCTTTCCTTCCTGCGGACTTGATTTCCAATATCTCTTCATAAAAATCGGACATTGATTAATCTCAATTTTTAATAGGACGCAGATTCCCGCAGATATGCGCAGAAAAAAAGGAATTCACGAGCCAGGAGTCAGAAGGAAATTTTTCTTTATTCTGGCTCCTGGCTTCTTGATTCCAGATTTGAAGGTTTTTAAAATCCTGCAAATCTGCGTTCATCTGCGTCCAATTTAAAGTTTGGCATTTTGGTTTTTAGATTTTGATATTATCTATTATACCTCATTAAAATGGCTTCCAGCACCCCCCCAGCAATGGCTCGGGCTTTCTCGGAGATGGTGAAACAATGTTCCCGCACCCCGCGGGGGTCTATATCCCCCACCTTCATTTCTTTCTGTACCCGAACTCCATCCCGCAGGATCCCCCGCAGAACACCCGCGATCTTTGCCTTTACGGGTACTCCATCCGCCTCGCCGGCAATTTCTCCCGTTTCCACCCGATCCCCGATCCGCTTCCTCCCTTTGAACTTCCCACTGGCCGGAGCCCGCAAAACCCTTTCCCAAGTATATCCGGAAATTTCCCCGGGAATGCTGGTGTCCGGGTCCGCTTCTCCCTCCTCGATTACCTTGCCCAGTCGATGCCCTCGGTTGGTTTCAATGACCAGGTGCACATCCTGCCCGGCTCGGAAACCAGGGCCGACGCCGATGACCAAAGGGGCATCGACAATACCCGTACCGGTGTTTCTCTTGGCCAGGATGGCGTCTATTACCACATCAGGGTTTAACGTTGCGCGGATGGAGCATTCCGGGTCCACGAAAATAGGGACCTTCCCCTCTTCCCAGGCATGGAGGATCTCTTCCCGGCTGGAGACGTACTTGGCCACCAGGCCCTCGACTTCTTTTTGCCCCTCGAAGATGGCCTCGCTGAAAGCCACTTCCCGGCGAACCGCCAGGGGTTCAGGGATTTCGGTCAGGCCAACCCGGAAACCGGAGCGGGCCAAGCGATGAGCCACTCCGGTGGCCATCTCGCCTCCCCCTTTGACCAGGATGACCAGGTCTTTCAGTTGCTTTTTTGGGGAGGGCATGGGACTATACTCCTTTCCCCATGGGGCACACCGGGTATCGGCAGGCCGAACATTTCCAGCAAAGACCTCCGTGACCCAGGCGGGAGACCTCCTCGGCAGAGATGATGTCGTCGGCCAACACCCGGGGCAGAAAGAGGTCTAAGGCAGTTACGGGATCATGCACCACGCAGGCCGGTGCTCCGAGGATAACGGTCTTCCCCAGCCGGGCATAGACAGACATGGAACCCGGGAGAACGGGTACGCCATAAAAAACAACTTCCGCCCCCGCCTGGCGAATGCCCGCCAAGGTTACATCATCGGGGTCTACCGAAAGGCCCCCCGTGGCTATGATCACCCGGCAGCCGATTGATTTCATCTTGCGGATCTCGCCGGCAATCTCGAGGACATCATCGGTAACGATCGCCTCTCGAATCACCCGGGAACCAAGAGCCTCCACCTTTCTCCTCACGATGCCCGCCGAACGATCTTTGATCCGCTTCTCGAAGATCTCGCTGCCGGTGACGATAATGCCCACCTTTTTAAGGCGCAAGGGGAGGATTTCCAGCACCGGCCCTTCTTGGCGGCCAATCTCATCTATCTTTTTGATCTTCGATTCCTGAATGGTCAGGGGAATGATCCGGGTTCCCGCCACTATTTCCCCCGGCCGGGCGATGGAATGATTATGCCGGGTGGAGACGATGATCGAGCCAATGGCGTTGATCTTCTCCAGGGCGGCGATATTGACCTTGAGCAATCCGAAGGTCTTGGCTATAAAATCGACCTTTCCTTCCCTCGGACCCCTCTGGTGAAAACCCTTTCCGGAAACGGCCTTGGCGATCCGGCGAGCCGCTTTATCTTCGTGTAACTCGTCTCGTTCAACCTTGAGCACGTAAATTTGCTTCTTCCCCAGGTCTAAAAGCTGGGGAATGTCGCTCTTCCGCACTACATGGCCCCGGCGGAACGCTGCCCCTTTAAATTTTCCGGGCACGATGCGCGTGAGATCGTGGGCCAGTCTCAGGCCCACCGCTTCTTCGATTTCAATTTTTTTCAGCATAAGTCTACAAATACTGCCCTGCGCAAGAATCCCTGAAGGTAGCACCAAAACAAATCACTTCACCTTCAGGAAGCGCCGCTCCGGGTCCAGACGCCTGAATAAATCTAATTCTTCCTGGGTGGGGGGCTCGGTGACGGCCAGGTCGTCGGCCACCATTAAATTCCAACCGGTATTTGCTTTCACTTCTTGGGGATCGATGCCTGGATGAACGGCTTGCAGTAACATTTCCTTGCGGTCCGGATCGAAGCCCAGGATCCCCAAATGGGTAATGACCAATAAAGGACCGCCGCCTACAAGCCCGGCCTCGCGTCGCGAATTCCCACCCTGAAGATAACCGGGGCTGGTGATGAAGTCCACCTTTTCCACAAATCGCATTTTTTCATGCCAGGTGACCACTAAAAAATTTGTGCAACTGGCGATGTCATTCGCCCCTCCGCTTCCGGGCATTCTCACCTTAGGATGGTCCCACCTTCCGATGATCGAGGTGTTTAGATTCCCGTATTTATCGATCTGGGCACCCCCCAGGAAACCAACATCGACAAACCCCCGCTGGCAAAAAAGGAGTGTCTCGGTAGTTGAGGGAAACATCACACTTCCATAAGCCGACCTCGACTCATTGGCCGAGGAAGGAATCCTCCCGATTTCCACAATGGGAGCAACCGCGCCCACCTCAAACAGGAGGGTCAAAGAAGGGGCATGCAGTTTTTGGGCAGCCAGAGAAGATATGATGGGCACACCCGCACCGGCAAACACCACCTGCCCATCCTTTAACGCTCTGGCGGCTAAAACGGCCATGATTTCTGTCGGATCATAATTCATCACTTACCCCCTATGACTTTCTCACCATAGAATATTTGATAATCGTATTCACCCCGAATAGCGCAAGGTAATCTTCAAAGCTTTTCGTTTCCATAAAATACTTTTCAATATAGTTCCGGGTGTTCTCTTCCGGGCTTTTGGCGGTCTCAAAGCCTTTATAGTATCCCCGAAAATGCTCGTGGACGGGCTCGTAGCAGCCATAGCAGTCATAGGGAAAAGCGCCATAAGGAACTTCCACCACCGCATCTACGCAGAAGAAGGGGATCCTGGTTAATTCCGGAGTTCTACGAATTTCTTCGTTGGGAACTATTTTTTCCACAGTCACGATGACCTTTTTAGCGGCCTTGGCCATATCGGTATCCATGGCCGTCATGCCATCGATTTGCCCATTCCCGAACTTATCTGCTCTTTGGGCATGGATGACAGCCACATCGGGGTTTAAGGCGGGTATTAAGGCGAGCTTATCTCCTGTATACGGGCATTCCATAGTTTTTAGCCCTACCAATCTCGCGATATCTGAGCCCAGGACAACCTTGGCCGGAATACAGGGAATTCCCATAGCCCCGGCCATGTATCTCAGGCCCATGGCTAAATTGCTCCATTCCTCAAATTTTGCCCGATTGTTCTCCATATAAAGCCTGACCATGGGTGAAAGGCCGTAGGTAACGGCTCCGCTCAGCCAGCTTGTAACCGCCGTCTTCATGACCCCCGCAACCAGGAGAAAATCTGCTTCAAAGCTCATGAGCGAGCGTGAAACGGTGAGGTTCTTCTTCCCCGCTCTGATTAATTCTCTGACGATGGCGATAGGAACCCGGTTGTATTGAGTCCCCCCCAAAGCCACGTGGCAACCACTGCCAATTATTTGGGCGGCTTCTTCCAGCGACACCCGTTTATCCCGCATCCCTTTATTCTTGGTATTCATCTCGGCCCAGGAAACCGCTGAGGGCGTATATTTTTCGCTTTTAGATTCCACGTGAACTACCCTCCTTATCAATCATAACGGACTCCCATTCAATGCCCAATACAAAATCTAAAGTAGTTTTAGCCGCAGTTTTAAATTTTGCAGTTTATACCTTCCAATTGGCCATGGTCCTTTATTCTCCCCAGCGTGGAAAAAGATGATGCTCCGCCCCTAAAAGGTCCAAGGCTTTCCCCACCAAGTGATCAACCAGGTCGGAAATCGATTGGGGCTTAAAATAGAAAGCGGCCATAGGCGGAAGGATGATCGCCCCAGCTTCTGCAGCCAGCGTCATATTCCGCAGATGGATAAGATTGAGCGGACTCTCCCGGGGTACCAGGATTAATCTTCTCTCTTCCTTCAGCATCACATCCGCCGCCCGCAGGATAAGATTCTCACTCATCCCATGGGCGATGCCCGCCAGGGTCTTCATGCTACAGGGAATGATGACCATCCCTGCCGTGGGAAAAGAGCCGCTCGAAATGGGCGCCGATAAATCATCCACCGCATAGCATTTGCTGGCCAGCTTCCTCACTTCTGCCGGTGAATAATCGGTCTCCAGAGCGATGGTCTTTTCAGCCCAGTTGCTGATCACCAGGTGGGTGGCAACTGATTTTTCGCGCAAAACCTGGAGCAGGCGAATGCCGTAAATCGCTCCCGTCGCACCCGTCATGGCAATGATAAGTGGCTTCATGGCTCTATGTATCCCTGAATTTTAATATTTTCAAGTCCGGGGATCCGGACCTTCTCAAAACGCTCTCTTGGGCCCAGAGGCCTGGTGGCATCCATCCCCATCTTGGCGGTCAAGCCCGACTGCGAGCAGGAAGGGTCCAGCTCATTGCCTATGGCCCCGGAAATTACCACTAAATCCCGGTCAACTTGGAATCGAGTGGCCACCGCCCACTCCACTTCTCGGAGGTTAAAAGGGTCTACGTCCTCATCCACTACCGTAACCAGCTTGATATCACGGCAGCTGTTTAGGCCAGCCAAGATGGCCTTCTTCCCGTCCTCTTCATGATCCTTCCGGATGCATACGACCGCGTGAAATTTTCCGGAGCCGGAAGGCGTGACGTGTACAGCTTTGGTTCCGGGCACGTAGCTCTTGACCGCCTGGTAAACCACAGGCTCATAAGGAATGGCCAGGAGCAAATGATGCTCAGGGGTAAAGGGAAGGAGATCCTGGTAGATGGCATCCTTCCGGTGGGTGATGGCTTTCACCTTAAGCACGGGGCCCTCCCACGTATCTCCGTAGGTACCGGTGAAATTGGCCAGAGGCCCCTGGGTTCGGCGAAGGTGGGGCAAAATTTCTCCTTCGATGACGATCTCCGCTTTAGCTGGAGCCATCACCTCCACTGTTTCGCCGCGGACGATTTCCACGGTCTTGTGCCGCAGGGCGCCAGCAATGGATAGTTCGTCGAACCCCAGGGGAATCAGCGAGCCCGAGGTCGCGCCGGCCAGCCGGATGCTGGCATCCAGGCCTATGGCCACGGCGACTTCCAGGGGTTTCCCTTCCTTTTCTTTTGCGGAATAAAGGTTCCAGAGGTGCCGGGGCTGGAGGAAGAGTCCGATCTCATCTTTGTTCATAACTTGCAGCCGGTGGTAGGAGAGGTTGCGGATGCGGCGGCCCGGATCTTCGGCAATAACCACGCCGGCAGTGATGAAAGGTCCACCATCCTTTTCATAATGGGTAATGACTGGCAACAATTCTGCCAGGTCGATGTTCTTGGTGATCCTCACCTCTTTTACAGGACCATCCTGAACCACCGTGGGTGGAAGGGGGCTGAGGATCGCTTCCAGGTATCGCGGCGTCAAACCCCAATCATCCGTTCCCAGAACGCGGGCGATTCGGGAACGGCTGTTGTCCAAACCTACCAACACAGGCAGCGAATACCTTTTGACCTTTTCGAAGAGCAGGGCTTTATCTGCCTCCAGTTTTTTACAGATTGCCGGGAGCTCGAACCGGGGATTCACTTCTCGGCGAACATGCAGCACTTCTCCCCAATCTTCCACGGCCTGCAGTTGGCTTCTCAAGTCATCGATCATCTTCTTCAAAAGATACCCGGATCCCGGTAGGTGCCAAAGACTTTCCGGAAAACATCACAACATTCCTGCAGGGTGGCGTATTCCTTGACCGCATCAATCAGGAAGGGCATGACATTCTTATTCCCGGATGCCGCCTCTCCCAGTTGCTCCAAAGACTCCTTCACCCGGGGTTGATTCCTCTGGTTTTTTACGCGGCTGATCCTCTCGATCTGTTTCTCCTCCAGGGCTGGATCCATCTGGAGAAGTTCTACCGGCAAGGCCTCCTCCGTTGCATATTTATTGACTCCTACCATGATCTTTTCTTTCCGTTCCAGCTGCTTCTGAAAGTTGTAGGCGGCATTGGCAATCTCCTGCTGAGGAAAATTCCTTTCAATGGCCGCAACCATTCCCCCCAGGTCATCGATCTTGTTAATGTAGGCCATGGCTTGAGCTTCCATCTCATTCGTCAGGGCCTCTACAAAATAGGATCCTCCCAAAGGATCAATGGTATGGGTCACTCCCGATTCCTCCGCGATAATCTGCTGCGTGCGCAGGGCGATGGTGGCCGCTTTTTCGCTGGGCAGAGCCAGGACTTCATCGAGGGAACAAGTATGCAGTGATTGAGTTCCCCCTAAAACTGCGGCCAAAGCCTCGAGGGTAGTCCGAATAACATTATTGTAAGGCTGCTGGGCTGTTAAAGAACAACCGGCGGTCTGGGTATGGAAGCGCATCCACCAGGAGCGGGGATCTTTGGCTTGGAAGCGCTCTTTCATAAAGCGGGCCCACATGCGTCGGGCAGCTCGAAATTTGGCAACCTCCTCAAAAAGATCTATGTGGGCATCGAAAAAGAAGGAAAAACGCGGCGCAAAGTCATCTACATTTAAACCTCTCTCCATGGCTGCCTGGGCATAGGCCAGGCCGTCGGCCAGAGTAAAAGCCAGCTCCTGAACGGCTGTAGAGCCCGCCTCTCGAATGTGATAACCACTGATGCTGATGGTATTCCAGCGGGGGACTTCTTTGGTTCCAAATTCGACAGTATCCGTAACCACTCTTACAGAAGGCCGGGGAGGGCACATGAAGGTTTTTTGGGCGATAAATTCCTTTAACATATCATTCTGAATGGTCCCCCCTAATTTATGCCGGGGGATCCCTCTCTTCTCCGCCACGGTAATATACATGGCCCAGAGGACAGAAGCGGGAGGATTAATGGTCATGGAAGTGGTGAGGCGGTCGATGGGGAGGCCATCCAAAAGAATTTCCATGTCTTGCAGCGTATCGATGGCCACCCCGCATTTCCCGCATTCTCCTCTGGCCTTTGGAGAATCCGTGTCATATCCCATTAAGGTAGGGTAATCAAAGGCCACGCTCAATCCGGTCTGCCCCTGTTCCACCAAATAGTGGAACCGCTGGTTGGTATCCTCGGCTGAACCCCATCCGGCAAACATGCGCATCGTCCAGAGTTGCCCCCGATACATGGAGGGCTGGACGCCCCGGGTAAAGGGATATTGACTGGGAAAACCCAAATCTCGCTCATAATCCATTTCTTGTATGTCTTCCGGAGAATATATATTCTTTATCTGAAGATCCGATATGGTAGAAAAACGACTCTTGCCTTCCGGAAAATCAGATGGCCGGGATTGCAGCTCTTTCTCCCATGCTTCTTTTCCCCTGCGCACCTTTTGCATTTGTTCTGGGGTAAATATTCTGGACATCGTTCCCTCTCAAGGTTATTACTTAGAAACTTCCGTATTTTAAATTTCTCATTTCGTAAGCAAATCAAGCTTTATTCAAAAATTAGCTGAGCATATCTGCCCATCAAGAATATTCCTTACCATCATTTATTTTTCGCCATCCCTGCAGAGCCTATTTTTTCCCCGCGATGTGAAATATTGCCATGCTATGACAACCACAAAAATGGGGAGGCCGATGAGATCAGAGGTGAAACCTGGTTTAATCAAAAGCAGCCCCGCCAAGCCCAACAGGATTCGCTCTACCCATGTAGTGCGCTGGTAGAGATAACCCATAATACCCGCCGATAGGGCTATCACACCTATGGCAGCAGTCATACAAGCTCGCACCACACTGGAAAGGGGCCCGATCAGGAGCAAGGCTGGATTGTAAGCATACATGAATGGAATGATAAAGGCCACCATCCCTAAACGCATGGCGGTAAATCCCACTCGCCAGGGACTCGTCTGGGCTATACCCGCGGCCGCATAAGCAGCCAGAGCGACTGGAGGTGTGATCATCGACAGGCAAGAAAAGTAAAAAGCAAACATATGAGCGGAGAGGGTATTGACATTCAGGACGTATAAAGCAGGTACCGCCAATGTAGCTACCGTGATGTAATTCGCCGTCGTGGACATACCCATACCCAGGATAATAGAAGATACGGCAACTAACAACAGGGCCATCAAGACATAGTTTCCCGCAAGGGCACTGATCATGCCGGAGAATCTCAAACCCAGGCCGGAGAGGGTAATCACGCCAACGATAATCCCCGCACATATACAAGCTACGGCAACCGTCAGGGCCATCTTCGCTCCCTGATCCAGCGTTTCACCCAGGCTAACGAGCACAAATGAGACTTCCCGAAAGATCGATCGAACGCCATCCCGCGCGCCTCTGGATAGATCTCTTCCCATCCTGCTCAGGGCATCCAGAGTTCTGCGATGGATTAGAAAGACAAGGATGGTGGAAACAATCGCCATGAGGCACGCTTTTGTCACGGTGTATTGCAGAGCCAGAAACGCGACCAGAACAATAATGGGCGAGATCAAAAACCATCCCTTTCTCAGCGTCTCCCTCAGGTTGGGTAACTCCTCTTTACTCAGGCCCATCACCCCCGTTCGAACCGCCTCCAGATGAACCATGACGAAGACCGAGCCGTAAAAGAGAATGGCTGGGAAAGCAGCCGCTTTGCAAATATCCCAGTAGGGAATTCCGGTTATCTCAGCCATGACAAAGGCAGCCGCCCCCATGATGGGGGGCATGATCTGTCCCCCTGTGGAGGAAAGTGCCTCCACGGCCCCGGCAAAATAGGGTCGGTACCCGCCTCGAATGATTAAAGGGATGGTGAAGGTTCCAGTTGCCACGGTATTCGCCACCGCACTCCCGCTAATGGTTCCAAAAAAGCTGGAGGCCACGACGGCAGCCTTGGCCGCGCCCCCCCGGGACCGACCTGTAAGCCCAAAGGCCACGTCCAGATAGAATTTACCCACATCGGTTCTTTGGAGAAAAGCCACGAACAAGATAAACAAAAAAACAAAGGTGGCCGACACACCCGTGGGAATCCCAAAAATCCCCTCCGTAGTGAGATAGAGATACTCAATCCATTCGGATAGGTTAGCCGCGGAATGCTTTAAGGCACCAAAGAGATAGGGCCCCATCAGGGCGTAAAGGCAGAAACAGAGTCCGACGACGGCTAAAGCCGCTCGGACGGCCCTCCGGGTTGCTTCCAGGATCAAAGGCAGGGCCAGGCTCCCAAAAAATAGATCACCAAAGGTCATCTCATCCACAGAGATGACCCTTTGGATGATCCGATCAAAATCGGTGATGATGTGGGCTCCAACGCCAATGCCCAGAAGAACTAACAGGGAATCTATGGCCAGAGAAAGCCTGGGCTTTGACTTAAAGGAGGGATTCAGCAGAAAGACCAGGCAAAGGGCGAAGCCAACATGCGCAGCCCTCAAAATCATGGCATCCAGCGTAACATACCAAGCCCCATATATTTGAAACGATGACCAGCAGATAGCTACGGCCCCTGCAAGAAAATGCCGAAATCTTTTGATTTTCGCTTCCATTCAATTCCCACAAAACCCAAAATATTCAGCAAATTCTAAGCGGGGACCTGTGATCCTGGGTTCCCCATTGGCATCCAACAAGGAGCATAATTCTATTTATATCCCTTTTCTTTGTAAAACTTCTCAGCCCCGGGATGAAGGGGGAGACTTCCAACCTTTTCAGACTCCCAGGCCGTTTTGGGGTCAAAGGCTTCAAAGGCTCTGTAAGCGGCCCGAATCTTGTCCTTGTTTTCCACGATGGACTTGAGAACGACGTAAACAACCTGGTCAGGAAGATCTTCCCGGGCCAGAAGGCAGGTAGGAAATCCAATCGTGACCACATCTTTTTCCTGACCACTGAACATGCCCGCAGGCACGATGGAGCGAGTATAGCCGTACTTCTTGCGCAAGCGATTGAGCACTTCTTCTTCCAAGGAGATAAACCTCAGGGAACGAGCGATGGCCGCTTCTGTCCAGGTGGGGTGGTTCGGAGTCGCCATCATCAAAAATCCATCAATCGCCCCTTCCTTCAATGCAGGGACCATCTCGCCAAATCCTTTCATCAGGATATCGCCGCCTATGCTTTTCAGATCTTCGTAGGAGACGCCATATTCTGAGAGAGTCTGCAGAGCACCCACCTCGCTCATGGATCCTTTGGATTGCGTGCAAATCCGCAGCCCCTTCTTCATCGCCTTTATGTCTGCCCAACTCTTTATATCCTTATCCGCCCTGACAGCGCCCAGCACCCAGTAGCTGTCTAATCCACCTGCTATAGCCCGAAGATTGGTTATTTTTTCTTTATATCGCACCTTCCCGTTCCAGGCCCAGTTGGCTGTTATGGGAAAGGCAAACCCAATGTCCGCCTTTTTGGCCCCAAGAAGCGATGGGTTACCAATCCCCCCAGATTTGGGGAGAACATCCACGGTTGAACCGGCAGGTAGATTTTTCCGGATACTCTCGGCCATGACGCCGGCCATCACATACCAGCCGCTGCCCATTTTGAAGGAAGCAAACTGGATACTCACCGGCCCTTGCGCTGTGGAGACAGCTGGCCTGGCCGCCAAAACCCCGAGCAGGGCTATGACCGCCACAAAAATTTGCCATTTTGCAGTCAGCTTTTGCATGATATTTTTCCTCCTTTCAAGTGATTTGTTTGCCTCCAAAATACTCTTCCTTGCTAAAACTTCCCCGCAATGGTGTAGAATTTTCATTTTTTTCTCCTTTCTTTGATAACTTCACGCCCTTCTCCCTCGCCCTATTCGTCCCTCTCGAATGGGGAGAGGGGAAGGTTGGGAAGTTTGATTGCATCTGACTAAATTTGTTATCCCTATGGGGATCTTTTTTTCTCTTGAACCGGCAGGTAAATAATCTGGCGGTCGATCCTGGCGAGCCCCATAAAGGCTGTCCCTTTGGCCGATCGTCTCCCCTCTTCCGGCTCCTGTTCAAAATAGAGGTCGCAATGGGGGCAGTGAAGAGGAATATTTAAGCCGAGAAGGTTGGCGTCCCGATGGAAGCTTTTCTGGCAACGGGGACAACTCGCATAATAAATTTCCATATCTTTTTCTCTTTAAAAATCAATATAGTCTTCGAGGCGAATTTTCTGAGCCTCGGGTGGAACCACGGCCCGCGGTGGATAAGGCCGATCTAAAGGCCTGGTGGCGTCGATCACCAGGCCGGAACCCTTCGTCTCTTGGCGCAAGGAAGGATCCAGAAGCTGTCCTTGTATGTTATTCAATATGGTGATGGCTGAATCCGCCTGGCAACAGGTGGCGATCGCCCACATGACCTCCGCGGCGTTTCCTGGATCTATGTCATCATCTACCACAAAGACATGCTTTATGAAATTACTGGCACTCAGGGCGGCCATGGCTGCCCGCATGGGTTCTCCTTCGGTTCTTTTTTTCAGGCTGATCACTAAGTGAAACGGGCCGCCGGAGGCCAGCCAGCAAATATCTTTTACCCCGCTGACCGCCTGTTTGACCCTTTGAAAGATGCTGGCTTCGATAGCAAAATGGGCGTAAAGATGATCAAGGTGAGCACCGAATACGGAATGCATAATGGGTTGGCGGCGGTGGGTGATGGTTCTTGCCCGGAAAAGCCAGGAGAGTCTCTGAGGACCCATCAATCCGGCGAATTCCCCAAAAGGACCCTCAATGGTTCTCTTTTGGGGAAGGATTTCCCCTTCGATGACGATCTCGGCATCGGCCGGAACGAGAAGCCGATCCCCGTAAGTTTCCGAAGGGACAACCCTCAGGGATTCCCCCAGAAGTCCACCGGCTGCTTCGTATTCGTCTTCCTCCAGAGGGACCAGAGCAGAGGCGGAGAGCATGAAAGCCATGTGATGTCCCAGGACAATTCCGACCGGCATCGATTCTCCCTTGGCTTCCATATCCTGAAAATACGCCCAGAGATGCCTGGGGGACATGTAGATGGCCAGGTGATGAGTATCAATGTACATCATCCGGTTCCATGAGGTATTGTAGCGCTCCCCCCGAGGATCCCTGGCCACTACCACCGGCGTAAGGTAGGGCCCTCCATCCATAAAATTGTGCTTCATGATGGGCAGATCCGCGAGGTCCAAGGAATCCTCCTTATGGATGATCTCCTTCACCGGGGCCTCAGTTGGAGGAATCCTCTCTACCTTTCTCTTCTGCCTTAAGCTTTCCAGATATCTCTCGAATAGGGCCACCCGACTCGAATTTTTTATGTCCAACGATACCGCCATTTTCTCCCTGGTTGTAAAAGCATGACAAAGCAAGCGAGTATCCTTCACCTCCCCTTTCAGGCTGGTCACCTGATTGAAAAGGACCGCTGCCAGGTTCCCCCGTTTTTCCATTTGATAAAGAATCGAGGAGACCTCAAAGGAGGCGGGCTTCACCAACTTAGAAACCCTGAGGGGTTCACCCGGAACTCTTTCCTGGAGGTCTTTCAGCCACGTGCGCAGGTCTTTAGGCATTCCCTTTTTCTCCGCCAATTAGTGTATCATCTTCTGGTGATCAAAACCAGGGTTCTCCAACACAACTTTCTCATCTGGATGCTACCAGTGTGAAATCTGTCGTCACTTTTGCGCCGCTTTCATCTTGAGGACTGCCTTCTTCATCCGGCCCATGGCCTCTTTGATCTTCTCCGGGCCCGCGCAATAGGAAACCCTGACGAAGCCCTCGTAACCCAAACCGCTGCCGTTGGTCAGCACCACACCGGCCTCTTGAACGAGGTACTCGACAAATTCCAGCGAGGGAACGCCGAGTTCGCGAATATCCGCCAAAACGTAAAAAGCTCCTTGGGGGGTCCCGCAATGGACGCCCGGGATGTCATTCAGTAGCTTCACCAACAGGTCTCGTCTCCTCTGATAAGCCTGCCGCATTTCCTCTACGCTGTCCTGTGGACCTTTCATGGCAGTCACACAGGCCAATTGCGAAGGCACATTGGCGCTGATGTTGACCGTATGGTGGTATTTCAAAAATTGCAGCAGTTTTTCGCTGGAGGCGGCAACATATCCGATCCTCAAGCCGGTCATGGCGTAGGTCTTGGAGAAGCTGTTGACCTGGACTACGTGTTGCTTCGCCCCAGGGAAAGAGAGGGCGCTGGTGTGCGTAAGGCCATCGTAAACGAGGCATTCGTAGACTTCATCAGAGATGATCATGAACTTGCGCGCCCGGGCGAGTTCAACGAGCCTTTTTAGGACTTCCGCCGGGTAAACGGCTCCCGTGGGGTTGTTGGGACTCAGGAGGATCAGGGCTTTTGTTTTCGGGCTGACCGCCTTCTCAATCTCCGCGGGATCGGGAATAAAACCATCCTCGCTTCGCAGGGTAACAAACACGGGTTTGGCATTGGCCAGCGTGGTATTCACCAGATAAGGGGGGTAGTACGGAACCAGGATAATAACCTCATCCCCCGGATTGGCCAAGGCCATGACGGCAATATGGAGACCCGCCTGCCCCCCGGCGGTGATCAAGATTTCGTCTTCCCAATTATAATCGGCACCGTATTGTTTTTTAATCTTTTGGGCGATGAGCTGGCGCAGTTCATGGCTCCCCCGGTCCGGGCCATAATGGGTATGGCCTTCATCCATGGCTTTCTTGGCTGCATCCAGAATGGGCTTGGGCGTCGTAAAGTCCGGCTCCCCTAACTGCAGGTAGATGCAATCTCCCCTTTTAGCCGCCAACTCCATGATGCTGTAAAACGGGGACCTCTGCACTGCCAGAATTCTTTCCGCTAACATAAATTTCCTCCTCCGAAGGTTTGATCTTGACTTGGCAAATTCTCCCTTTCCTCCTTAACTCCGGACCTGCCACGGTCGAGGCCCACGGTATCTGTAACCTTTATGCTTCGTAATAAAGATTCATATCATAAGGGATCATATCTGGCTGTCTCCGGCTCAGGGATCAGGACCATATCACCGGCCTCGACCGTTTTGAAACCTACGCTGGAACCATCGAAGGCTACGCCCCGAGAGAAGGTCTCCTCCGAAAAGATGGCGGCCGGGATGGTGAGGTGGTGCCACTGGCCCAAAAGGTCGATGAACTTCAGGTCGATCATTTCCACCTTGTGATCTTTGGCAGATCGGAGTAACTTTTCAATCTTTTCATCCATTTTTCCCTTACCTCCCAAGAACGGTTGGTCACCCGGGATCCTGCTTCTCTCCAACATGGCTGCATGTTTCTAAGAAGGATTACGCCCGGACATGCGTTTTAATCGTAGCGCACGGATAGCGACCTTTCTGGCAAACCCCACCATGGTGCTGGTGGAATTGAACATGCTCGGTATCGAGCTGATGCCGATAAAAACAATGACGGTTGCAGATGCGGCAATAGCCTCTTAAGTAGAGCGGTTGGGAATCTGCTTCAGGTTGTCTGGTAATTTTTTCTTCAGGATCTTTCATGGCCAACCACCCCCTCCCGGGAAAAGGTTCCCTCCCCGCTGCCGTTGCCAGCTTTTCATTCCTTCTTGAGAATAGACCTCGCCCCTGGCGATTTACTATTCTTCTTTCGGCCGGGTATACCGCTGGTCCGGGTCCAACTCCCGCAATATGCGCAGCTCTTCGTCGGTCGGGGGTTTGGTGTACTGGATCTTTTTCGGGATCAGGAGTTCAAATCCGGTTTTTTCCTTAACTTCCTCTACCGTTGCGCCCGGATGAAGAGTTTCGAGACGCATGCGATGGGATTCTTCATCGAACCCGAAGATCCCCAAGTGGGTGATCACCTTGTACGTTCCCCCCACGGTCAATCCGGCCTTTTCCCGGCTATCCCCGCCCTGCAGGTACCCGGGGGTAGTGATAAAATCCACCTTGGCCACAAAACGCTTTTTCTCGTGGTGCATGGCTACCAGAATCTTGGAGGCCAAGCTGGCAATGTCATTGGCTCCACCCGTTCCGGGCAGCCTCACTTTCGGGTTGTCCGCATCGCCAATGAAAGAGCTGTTCAGGTTTCCGTACTGGTCGATCTGCGCACCCCCCAGAAAACCATAATCTACGTATCCTCTTTGCTGCAAAAGCAGGATGTCGGTGATCGAAAGAAGCATGTTAGCCCGGCGAGCCGCCCTCTGCTCGTTGGTGGAGGGAGGCATTTTGCCGATCTCCACCTGGGGTCCGATCACGCCCCCTTCAAAAAGGATGGTAAGCCGGGGAGCACGCATCTTCTGGGCCAGGATACAGGAGATCAGCGGCATGCCTGCGCCCCCAAAGACGATCTTCCCGTCCTCGAGAAATCTGGCGCTCATGATGCAAACCAACTCAGCGGTATTATAATTTGGATTAGTCATTGTAAACTCTCCTTCCCATGACCATGGCTTGCAGGATGTTTTTGAATCCGGTCATTTCCAGGTAATCATTCCAGGACTCCGGACCGAAGATAAATTTGTCCAGATATTCCTTCACCCCTTCCGGCCCCTTGCCCATCATCAGCTTCACGTAGAAATCCATGTGCTGGAAGTCCGGCTCGTACTCCCCGTAACATTCATGGGGCAGACAGCCGAAAGGAACCTCCACCACCGCATCCACGCAGAAGAAGGGAATTTTGGTATGGTCGGGGCTCCGGCGAACCTGTTCATTGCTGATAATCCGCTCCGTGGTGACGATGACCCTGTTGGCCGCCAGGGCAATATCCTGATCCATAAAAGGAAGCCCCTCACTCTGGACGTTGCCGTAGGGATCACAGCGCTGCGTATGCAGGATGGCCACCTCTGGATTGAGGGCCGGTATCAAAGCGAGCTTATCTCCAGTGTAAGGACATGGCATCTCCTTGATATCGGACAACCGGGGGAAGATATCGGAACCCAGCATGGATCTGGCCGGGATGAAGGGTATCCCCATGGCTCCGGCCCGGAAACGCAGTCCCAGGGTCATATGGCTCCATTCCTCGAATACGGCCAGCTTTTTTTCCGTGTAATGGCGCATCACCCGGGATACCCCCCAGGTGACCCCGGGGCTGAACCAGCTGGTGATCACGTGTTTCGTGGCCCCGGCCACCAGTAGAAGATCTCCCTCCGTAGAGGTAATGCTGCGGCAATACACGAGATCCTTTTTCTTCTGCCGGATCATCTCCCAGATCACGGCCATGGGGGTTCGGGAATAATGGCAGCCCCCGGCGGCAATCTGATCCCCATCTTTGATCAAACCAACCGCCTCCTTCAGGGACATCACCTTCTCCCGCAGCCCTCGATCCTTATGGTCGATGACCTCTCTCAATTCTCGGTAAGATTTCATGAAAAATATCCTCCGCTGAAATGTTTAAATCTGGAGCAGCTCTTCAACCTATCTCGCACCCCGGATGTATGAACCACCCTATGTGACCGCCCTTTGGCCGGCAGCCCCATAAGGTTGCCCCTGCACCCGGAATACGAACTTTATTGGTTAGCTCCCTGATCCTTTGATCTCAAGGACCCTCCGCCGAAAAACAGGGGGGAGTGTCAGTGTTCGTGAGGAAGGAAACATCGGTTTTAAATAACAGCAATATTTCAGTCCTAATTAGATGGACTCTTTCCTCTTAAATTTACATGAATCTGAAGCAAATCCTATGGTTATTCAGCCAAGGTATCCTTGGATCAAGCCCCTTTTTCAAAAGTTTTGC
>Ga0180009_10002941_pt1 | contig 19750 bp, 11 predicted proteins | sample OS_PC_MetaG_FD_123537 | JGI IMG/M metagenome (GOLD analysis project Ga0180009, IMG submission 123537) | Groundwater microbial communities from the Aspo Hard Rock Laboratory (HRL) deep subsurface site, Sweden - OS_PC_MetaG | ecosystem: Environmental > Aquatic > Deep subsurface > Groundwater...
AAATGGCGCCCCGGACGCCGTAGGACTTCTGGACACCACCGCTGGCCAACTCATCGACGCCCTCTCCTACGAGGGCTCGGTGACCGCCGGCATCGTCACCGGCGTCGCCGGTCCGCTGAACTTCGTGGAGGGTACGGCGGCCACGGCCGAGGACAACAACGGCACCAATGGCTCGGTGTGCCGGTTGCCCAATGGCAGCGACACCGACGACGCCGACACCGACTGGGCCTTCTCCACCACCCCCACCCCCGGCACCGCCAACGTCCCGTAGCCCTGGGAAAATCCGCGCTCCTCCTCAGAGGAAGAACACAATTCCCCGAGCCACCGAGGCCTACGGCGCAATCGGGGAGGGAGCAAGTTGAATGGACGCCGACCGCATCTCGACGGATGAATTTCATGACGGTCGTCTCGGCTGAGGATTGTTGAGTGTGATCCTGGACCTGCACGTACACGCCTTTCCGCCCCGGATGTTCGAGGCGGTGTGGCGGTTTTTTGAGGACCAGGGATGGTCGGTGCATCGACAGCACGTGGCCGAGATGGCGGCGACCCTGGCCGCGCACGGCGTGGACCGGGCCGTGGCCCTGAGCTACCCTCACCGGCCCGGCGTGGCGCGTTCGCTGAACCACTTCGGGATGGATCTGGCGGTGGAGCACCCGATCTTTCTCCCCTTCGGCTCAGTGCACGTCGACGATGCGGACCTGCGCGCCGTGGCGGACGAGGTCATTGCGTCGCCGCACCTTTACGGCTTCAAATTTCAGCCCCTGGTGCAGGCCTTTGAGGTCAACGACCCTCGGCTCGATTATGTTTACCAAGCGTGTCTCGAAGCGAGCTTCCCGCTGCTGATGCACGTGGGCACGGCGCCCTACGGCACCGAGCATGTGGGACTGGTCCACTTCGACCGGCTCATGGAGCGCTATCCCGCCCTGCGGATCTGCGTGGCGCACATGGGCGCGTTCGAAACGGAGGGTTTCCTCCACCGTCTTGACCGATACCCGGACATGGTGCTCGACACCACCATGATCAACGTGGAGACGGATCTGTTCGACACCCGGTGGTCGGGCGACGCAGCCCGATTGCAGCGTCACGCGGATCGCGTGTGTTTTGGATCGGACTGGCCCAACGTGCCCTACCCGTACCAACTGGCGCTCGACAGCATTCCCCGCTTCCCACTGCCCGAATCCGCCTGGCCGGGTCTGTACGAGGATAACGCGCGGCGCTTTCTGCGGCTGCCCTCCGACGCGACGTCCGAAGTGGTGTGAAGGCCTTCGGCGAATTCTGCATCTGCACCAGAGTCAGGTGGGCCAGAATCAGATGGGCCCCATCGCCGAGGGGAATCGGGAGGGGAATCGGGATTCTAGGTCTCAGCCGTGCACGGCGTGGCCGAACTTGCGGATCCAGGAGTCTTCCTCGTCTGACAGGGGACCCTGTTGCAGGGCGCGGAGGTTGTCGGTGAGCTGCTTCCCGCTGTCGGCGCCGCAGAGTACCACTTCCACGTGGGGGCTCGACAGACAGAACCGGTAGCACTGCCCGGCCTTCATCACGTCACCCTCCCAGCCTTTGGGCCGCTTGAGCAGCTTGCGCCAGGAGGTGGCGGTATACGCCACGGTGAGCGGACGGCGCCTTTCATAGTGCGGAAAGATATCCTTCTCCGCGCCGGGATGCGCAGCGTTGTAGCGGATCATCAACAGATCCAGCGGGGACTCCGCGGCCAGCCGCCCCGCGCGCTTGCGATCGTGAATCGAGACGCCAATGGCCCGGACCAGTCCCTCCTCCCGCAGCTTCACGAGCTCGCGCTGGACCCCCTGGGTGAAGGCCGACATCTTGCCCAGCCAGAAGATCTGGAACACGTCCAGGTACTCGACGTCGAGCCGCCGCAGGATCCGCTCGGCCTCAGTTGAAGGCCAGGCCCAGACGGTGCACTCGCTTACCAACCACCGGCAGGTCCCGATACAAGAAGTCGTCGTTTTCCATTTGCGTAACCTAAGGTCGAACCGCACACCGGTCCAGACCCATTTGACGACGCGGGCCAGGTGACGGGGGAATCGACCGCTATTTCACGATCTCCACGATGGTTGTGCCGTTGCGGCCGAAGACTTCGGGGTGGTACATCTCGTTGGCCTTTAAGGGGGGGACGACGAAGGTGCCGATGGTGGTGGCGCGGGCGAGGTAGGTGTACTCGTAGACGCCCGAGGGGAGGCGGTCCGAGAAGAGGACGACGCGATCATCACGCTTCTCTTTGTGGGAGAAGGCAAAGAAGGCGTACCAGGAGCGGAAGTCGTAGATCTTGTTCTTGGCCTTGCCCGCCAGCGCGGAGGAGGCGCTGGTCTTGAGGTTCAGGTCAACGGCCTCGAGACCGGCGGGCAGGGGGTCGTCCACGGCCACGAAGTAGCGGCGGCTGGGCACGACGATGCGCAATCGGACGCGCACGTACTTGCCGGCCTGGATGCGGTACTTGCCGCCGGGCAGCTTCACCACGGTGTCGTTGCCCTCCACGGGCTCGTACTCGCGCTGCACGGTGAAGCCCTGCTCCTCGGGAAGGAGACGGAGAGATTTGGGCGCGTAACGGAGGCCGAGGCGGTAGTAGAGCTTGCCCTGGCCCTTCTTTTCGAGGATGAGCGGCTTGCGCCCCTGGTCCTGGATGAAGGCCATGGGCACTTTTTGCTCCACGACGCGCATGGTGCGGCCCCGGAAGGTGGTTTGCCCAACGTAGCCTTCCCCCAGCCACACGCGCAGGCGATAGTCCGGCACTACTTTTTCGTAGTACTTGTAGTACCGCGACAGGGCCACCAGGGCGTAAGCGTTCGCCTGGGTGGTCTCCCAGCGACCGCGCACCCGGGCCTCGATGAGGCCGCGCACCACCTTGGGCACCAGCGGATGGGTGGGCTGGACCTCCATGAGGGTCGCCAGCACGATGGAGTCGGTGCGGCTCTCGGAGTGCATGAGCAGCCGCAGGGACTCCGTGGCCTGCTCCCGGTAGTGCACCTTGTAGGGCGTGTCCTGGATCGCGGCGTTGTTCAGCAGCCGCCGCAGCTCGGCGTGCTCGCCGGTCTTGCCGTTGACCCGGTGGATGGCCGCCAGCAGCATGGCCTTGCCAAACAGCGGCAGTTTTTTGCGCTCCTTGTACAGCTCGGCCAGGTGCTTTTTCAGATTCATGCGTCGCTTGTCGTAGGAGCTCAAATAGGACTGGTCCTTCATCTCGGACAGGACCCAGGCCGCCATGGCGCGCATGGTCCACGAGTAGTACCAGTGCCAGCGCCGCCAGTTGTAGCTGTAGTTCAGGAAGTTGGTCAGGTAGCGCGCGGCGTTGCTCAGGGCGCGGTCCGGCACGTGATAGCCCGCCTCGCGGCCCCGGAGCAGGGCGTAGGTGGCGTACGCCGACGGGTAGGGATAGCTCCGCGGCGAGCCGCCCCAATAGCCGAAGCCACCGTCGTAGCGTTGCTGGCCCAGGAGCTTGGCTATGCCGTCCCGGGCGAGGTACTCCAGGTACTCCCGCTCGATGTCGGCGCGCGCCTTGCCCTTGTGCTGCTTGAGGAAGTGCGCCGGCACTTTTACGAGGTACTGGTCGCCGTCCTCGTTGCGCTTGCCCAGTAGCCGGAAGGCCGGGAGGATCTTGCGCAGGGCGAAGATGGGCATCACCCGCGACGCGGTCTGCTCGGTGCATTCCCACGGGTAGTTGATGAGGTACTTCACCGCGTCCTCCATGCCCGTGAGGGCCGTGGAGGAGAAGGACATTTCGAGGCCGCCAAAGCTCTTCAAGGCGTCCTTGGGCGGCAGCACGGTCTGGGACACGGAGTCCGAGGTCACGCCGTAGGTGGCGAAGGCCTCGGTGGTCGCGGGCAGGTTCACCGGGATGGAGAGCTCCACCGCGTCGGTCTCCGTGCCCACGTAGGCCAGGAAGCGGAACCGCGCCCGGCCCGGGGTGCCGATGGATACCGGAAAGCGCACCTCCTCGGTCTGGCCCTGTTTGAGGGTGATGGTCTGCACCGGTTGGCCGAGCACCTGGGCGTTGGTGGCCTCGATCTTCACCCGCACGGCGCCCGTTTTACCGGTCTCGTTGGTGATCTTCACCGCCGCCTCGAAGCGGTCGCCGAAGTTGGCGAACCGCGGCAGGGCCGGCATGAGCATCAGGGGTCGGCGTACCGTGACGCGCCCCTCGCCCGTGCCGAAGCGATCGGGCTGCACCTGGTCCAAGGCCACGGCGGTGACCCGGAAGGTGGTCAGGTTTTCGGGCAGTGTCACGTTCAGCTCTGCCCGTCCATTGGCGTCGGTCTTGGCCTCGGCGTTGAAATAGGCCGTGGACGCGAACTTGGACCGCGTCTTAAAAGAGAGGGTGGCGGTGCGCGTCGAGCCTTCTCGGTCGACGGAGTCCAGAATACCGTTGCTGTCCTTGTCGTCGCCGGCTGCCTTGCCCCCGGGCCGGGCCGCAGAGGCTGGCGCAGCGGCGCTGCCGCCAGTCCCGAACGCATACGAGCCTCTTTTCATTGCCGCGCTCTTGGAGAGCCCGGACCTGTAGTGCCAGTGGTTCCGGCCACGGCCGGCGCGACGCCTGGTGGCCAGGCTCCGGTCTCTGACGGGGGGCTTGAACTTCTTCTCCTGCCGGAGCAGGTCGGCGCGTCCGTCCCGCAGGGCCGCCCGGGTGGACTTGTAGTTGTGGAAGATGGTGGTGGGATCGGGCACGCGGAAGCCCAGCAGGCTCAGCACGCCCTCGTCCACGAGCATCACCGCCAGCCGGGCGCGGACCGGCTTGCCGAGGTGATCCTTCACGGTCACCGTGACGGCCGCCTTGGATCCCGGCCGGGCCTTGTTGGGGGATGCGGATACGGTTACCGTCAGTTTTTTTTCTTTGATCTCCACGCTCAGGCTCTTGGACCCGAAAGCGAATTTTGGCCGGCCCAGGTCCTTGGCTCCGGCCGCTCCGGGCACTCGAACCCGGCCCCGCAACAGGGACACCGACACGTGCAGGTTCGGCAGGTCTTTGGCCCCGATCTTCACGCGCTCCACGTGTACTGATCCGTTCACCCGGAGCAGGCGGTAGGAGCGGATCCCGTTGCGCTCCACGGTCAGCAGGCCCACGGCCTTGCGGAAGGGGGACTTGATCAGCACCTTCGCCGTCTCCCCGGGCCGGTACTTCGTTTTGTCGGTGATCAGCTCCAGCCGATTCTGGTTGTTCTGTTTCCAGGGCACGTATTTTTTGCCAACGGCGTAGACGCCGATCATCGTGCGCGTTCGGCGCCCCCTGGCGTCGGTGGTCTCGCCCCGCACGCGGTAGTAGCCCGCCTTGGGTAGCCGGATCTTGCAGCCGACGATGTCCTTGGAGGAGGTCACGCTACAGCCGCCCACGATCTTCTCGGTGAGGTTGTAGTCGAACGTCCAAACGCCGCGGACCTTCTTCGGCTTCTTGGTGTACTTCTGCTCGGAAGCGATGATTTTCACCCGCTGGCCGGCCAGGCGCACGCCCTTCAGATTCGGCACCACCACCTGTACCGTGGCGTCCTGCTTGGCCCGCACCAGCGCCTTTTTCATGCGCAGCCCCACGTACACGGACGCGGGGTGCACGGTCATCACCTTGCGGCCGGCGATGGACTGCCGGTTTTTGTCGAACACCTGCGCCTCGAGGGTGAAAGCGCCCACCGTGCCCACGCCTTTGGCCAGCCCCTTTTTCGGCTTGGGCCAAAAGGCCAGCGTGCGCGTCACCCGCAGCAACCCGTCTTTGTCCAGTTTGGTCTCGCCCCGGGCGATGATGCCGCCGTCCTGCTGGCCGCTGGTGTAGTAGCTGCCGTAGCGGCCGCCCCGCCACCCGCGGTTGAAGCGCCAGCGCCAGGCCCAGTCCTGCAACTCTCCGAAACGGAAACCGCTCTGGTGCGGCGGTTGGAAGCTGCCCACGCTGCGGCGGAGGGTCCAGCTCACCGGCGCGCCGGCCATGGCCGTGCCGTAGAAGTACGCGCCCTTGATCTCACCCTTCACCGAGTCGCCGAAGAAGTAGGGCTCCCCGCGCACTTTCACGCGCACCTTGTACTCGGGGGTCTTGTAGTGCAGCACCTGGAAGGAGTGGTACACGGTGGTGCCGTCGGCGATGCCCGTGCCGAGCACCGTGCCCCGGAAGCGCCAGTGCCCGAGGCTCGCCCCCTCGGGGATCTTGAAGTCCAGCCGGAACACGCCGTCCGCGTCGACACTGAGCTCCTTGGCCTTGACCACGAGCTGATTGCGCGCGTCCCGGATCCAGTACTTCACCTTGAGGTTTTCGCCCCGGAGCGGCTCGATGCCCCCGCCCACGCGGGTGTCCTCCACCCGCAGCACGCCCGTGAGGCGCACGGTCTCGCCTGGGCGGAAGGGGCTGCGCTCGGTGAACAGATGCGAGCGCACCTGCTTGACCGACGGGAGCCGCCCGTAGTTCTGGTAGCCCGAAACCCATCCGTCCTGCCCGCCGCCCTGCAGCTCCACATAGGCGGCGTCGTCGCCCTTGGTGGCCACCACCACCAGGGGCCCGTTGCGCTTGAGCGCGCGCGGGCCCGGCACCTCGAGGATGCCGCGTTGGTCAGTCTGTCCCTCGTGCAGCTTCTTGCCGTCCATGGCGTAGAGGGTCACGTCCACGCCGGCCAAAGGCTGGCCGCTGCGCAGGCCGGTCACCAGCACCAGCACGCGATCCACGTCGTAGCGCACCGTCAGCCCGAGATCGGTCACCTGCACCAGGATGCGACTGTACGGGTTGGCATAGCGGGAGTCTTTCATGAGGTCCGGGGCGTACAGCTCCACAAAGAGCAGCCCGGGTTTTCCCCTTGGTAAGCCGATATCGAGGGGCACGCCCGTGCGACGCCACTTGTTCGGTTTGGGGTTGAAGGTCAGCTGCTTGCTCAGCTTGCGGCCGGGGATTTGCGCCGCCATGGAGAACTTGCGGTACTTCCAGTGCCAACGGCGCTGCATGACCCCGAGGGCTGCTGCCGCGTGGCGGGGCTCGACCTTGACCACGTTGGCGGTGACGTACTTGGTGTTGATGGAGCGCACCACGAGGTTGCGGTTGCCCTTGGTTTCGGTGAGCCCCTGGATGCCCGACACGGGCAGTCGCAGCTGCGATCGGGCGTCGCCCACGAAGAAGCTGCCGCGCCAGCGCTTGCCCAGCTTCTGCTCATAGATGTCCTCGAGGGCCGCGCTCGCAGTCACGGTGTATTTGGTCTGGGCCTGGAACTTGCCGTGGAAGTAGCAGTAGTGCCAGCTGCAGGTGACGCGGTACTCGCTCACCTTCGGCGCCATGGTGATGAGCTTGCTCAGGTCGTCGCTCTTCAAGCGGTTGCTAAGTTGCAGGCTTTTGGATGTATCCGGGCGGCAGGGCTGCCGGCCCCAGCCGCAGCGTAGCTTGATCACCTTGAGGGGACCGTAGGTGGTGAACCCCGTCGTCACGGGGTGGGAAGGCAGGGGACCCTCTCCGGCCACCACACCGCCTTTGACCATCACGTAGTAGTACCTGCCTTTGCGCAGGGCCCGCACAGGCTTGACCACCATCACGCGACCCTTCTCCCAGCGGGAAGCGGTCACGCCGATGGGGCCGAGTTTCTTCCACTGGCTCGGTGGCACCAGCCGCAGCTTGGGCGCGTTCTGGCCCACCAGGCTCATTGCGGCGAAGACCTTCTCGACGTTGATGCGCTGGTTGAACAGCAGGGCGATGGGCGTGGTGGGCACCGCGTGGCTCTCCCAACGGGCGGGAAGGGCGCTGGTGATCTTGAGGCGCGGGGTCTCGAAGGTCCAGCGGTGCTTCTTTTCCAGCACCTTGCCCGCCTCGGAGGTGGTGCCCTGGGGCACCCACGCGGTGAATTTCGTGGAGTAGGGGATGCGCGAGGTCACCTCCAGCGACAGGGTGCTCGTGCCGAGCCAGCGGTGCTTACCCCGCAGCGCGGGCTTGACCAGCAGCGGCGCGGGTAGCTTGCGCAGATCCGCCAGGGAGGCCAGGGGGATCATGGGCTGATTGAAGGTGACGGTCACGGCGTTCTGCAGGCCCACCGCGCCGTGGGGCTGGGTGCGCACTACCTTCAAAGGCGGCGCGTTCACCTTGGAGGGTCCCGTCTTGGGTTTTGCGGGTGGCGGGAAGGACAGCTGCATGCGTTCGCCCACCCGCTTGGGAGGCTTGGGGCCGGCCTTGAATGTGAATTGGCCGTCTGCCACCTGTCCCGTCAGGGTGCCCGCCGCGGCGAAGGGATCGGGCCGTCCCTTGCGGGCCCGGACCCCTGGGTCACCGCCCTTGTCAGTTCGGCATTGGGAGCATCCAACCATCAGTGCCATCGTCAATACAATCCGACCTGCCCTGCGGCCGGTGGCCGACTGGAATACGCCTCGCATGATTACCTCTTGTGGGGTTTTGCCGCTCGCCACGCGGTCTCCTTGCCAGGTGACCTCGTCCTGGCACATAATCAGCCCTTGTCTTACAGAGCACTAGAGTAGACCACTACGCCCGGGCTTGCACATCGGTCTTTTTTTAACGGCATTATATCCCTGATGGAAACGTACCCATGACTGCACTCGTTGTCCTTGCAGGATCCGCCCTCGCGCCGTCGGCATTTCTGCTCTGGTACATCTACTCCCGGGACATTCACCCCGAGCCCAAGGGCATGATCGCCGCCACCTTCGGGCTGGGGGCCGCCAGCGCGATTCCGGTGGTGATCTGCGTCTATGCGTTTCAGGCGGTGGTGGGCCCGCCGGCGGGTGTGTGGGCCAAGGCCGGCTGGACTGCCTTTTTGCATGCCGCGATCCCCGAGGAGTTCTTCAAGCTCGTCGTTTTGATGACTTTCTGTTGGTTTTCCAGGCACTTCGATGAGCCCTTTGACGGCATCGTGTATGGCGCCACGGTGTCACTGGGCTTTGCGACGCTGGAAAACGTGCTCTATGTCAGCCAGGGCGGTCTGGTGGTGGCCATCCTCCGGGCCCTCACGGCGGTGCCCGGCCACGCCTTTTGGGGCGTAATCATGGGGTACTTCGTGGGGCGGGCCAAGTTCGCCTCGGAGGGGCGAGCGTGGATCATCCTGCAGGGCTTCGGGCTGGCGATGGTGCTACACGGGCTCTATGATCTGTTCCTGATGACCGGCACCGCCTGGGCCTTCCTCGCCTTGCCGGTGCTCATCGGCGAAGTGGTGCTCGGCATCCTGCTCATTCGCCGCATGCGGGTGGACGGCTTCATTCCGGTGGCGATCTTCGACGCCAAAGGTCACGTCATCCCACCAACCCAGGTGCCGGCACCCATGCCGGGCTACGGCTATCCGGGCTATGGCTACCCGGGCTACGGCTACCCGGGTTACGGCTATCCGGGCTATGGCTACCCGGGCTACGGCCATCCGGGCCATGGCTATCAAGGCTACGCGCCCCAACCCGGCGGCTACGCGCCCCAACCCGGCGGCTACGCGCCCCAGCCCGCGGCCTACGCGCCCCAGCCCGCGGCCTACGCGCCCCAGCCCGCGGCCGCTGCACCACCCCAGCCCGCTGCCGCGACGGGGCCCAGCACTCAGGATCTGAAGGTCGTGCCTCCACCCACGGCCTGGCCGCGCAGCTCGCCGCCGGCGCCGTCTCCGGCCACGGCCTGGCCCGCGGGTGCCCCGGGAGGCTACGCACCCGTCGTTTCACCCCAGCCCACCGGCATCACCGCCGGCGCGGTGCTGAAGCTGGTCTTCGGAGGGCTCATCGGCACCTTCGGCGGACTTTTTGGCTTGGCACTCATCGGCGTCCTGGCGGAGCAGGGCCTGCCCCAGGGCCCCGATTCGGCCAATGTCCTCGTGTCCATCTCCATCCTCGGTGTGCTCGCCCTGGGCGGCCTCATCGGCGGTGCCCTCATGTTCCACTCGGGCCTCAAGCCCCGCAAGGGCTGGGTTCCTCCCAAGCCGGCGTAGCCCCCCGGTCATCACACAGAGGTTCCACCATGCTCATCGACCTCGAGAAACTGTCGCCTGCCGAGGCGTATTTCACCATGATCCAGACCCTCATCCCGCGGCCCATCGCGTGGGTGCTGTCCGAGAACGCGGACGGCGGGTTGAACCTGGCGCCGTTTTCGTACTTCACTGCCGTGAGCAGTGATCCGCCGCTGATCATGATCTCCACAGGGCGCAAACCCGACGGCGGGCCCAAGGACACCCGGGTGAACGTGGAGCAGCGGTGCGACTTCGTGGTGATGATCCCGCATGCCGAGCTGTTGGAGCCCATGAACGCCAGCTCCATGTCGCTGCCCGCCGGGGAGTCCGAGGTGTCGAAGCTGGGCCTCAAGACCGCGCCGCTGGAGGGCTCGCGACTGCCCCGACTCGCGGACTGTCGGGTGGCCTACGCCTGCCGGCGATTCGAAATCCTGGAGATGGGCAACGCACCCCAGGCCCTGCTGTTCGGCCGGGTGAGCGCCATCTACGTGGACGACCTGCTGGTGGACGTCGACGCCAAGGGCCGCCAGAAGATTCACGCTGACCGGCTGGACCCCGTGTGCCGCCTGGGCGCCGGGGAGTACGGCCTGCTGGGCGAGCTGCGGCAGCTGGCGCGCCCGGACTGAGCGGCTTGTGGATCCCCAGGGCGTAGCGCAGCCCGTGGCCGGCTTGCGCTGCCTGCTCGGTTACGCCGCTGCGTTGTGCAGACTCACCGATTGACGCGTCGGTGTTGCCTGCGTCATACTCGGCGGGAGAACCACAAATTGAGCTGACGCTGGGCGCGCTAGGACTGGAGCGCTGCCGCTTCCATGACCGGGTGGGGCGAGGCCTTGCGCCCGTGTAACTCTTGGAGCTGCTGCTGCACTGCCGAGGACGTGATTGCCTGCTCAGGACGCAACCGCCACGCCGGGCGCAGTGGGGGGGCGCTTTCTTCGTCGCCGCGCTGATCCTGTGGGGCGGCGATGCGTGGTCCCGGGGTGCGGCGGGGGGGCGTTGGGCCGTTCCGCCGCTGCCGACGGGGCCCCGGTTGGAGGTACCGCGCGCGGGGCAGGGACCCCGGGGGCGCTGCTTTCTGATGTGGACCGGATTTCAGCGCCTGGCCAACGGCTCACGCGTGTTGCTGCAGCTCAATCGTCGGCCGGTTTTTCGGGTGCATCGATCCGGACGTGATTTGCGGGTGGACCTGCGCGGCTGCCGCCTGCACGACCGGCTGCGGCACCGCCCCCTGGAGACCCGCTTTTTCCGGACCCCCTTGTCGACGGTGCGAACGACCCAGCGGGCGGGCGGAGTGCAGGTGAGGCTCGCGTTCAAGCGGGTGAGCCGGGTCCGCTTCCGCCACCAACGGTCGGCGACCAGGCACTACCTGATTCTGGAGTTTCCCGATGTCGGGGCAGGGGCGCTACGGGCGCTGGCGGTTTCTGGAGGGACCCCGGTCGCCCGGAGCGTGTCCGCTCGACGTCGCGCGGCGCCGCAACCGGCCCGCTGGCCCGGGACGCTGGCGTCAGGCCGTACGTGTCCACGGCCCCGCCCTGCGATCCGGCCCCCGGCGCCACGGCCCTGGTACGAGCGCTTCCAATACAACGGCGCGGCACGGCGGATTTTTTATCACCGCTATAAGTTCCTGTGCTCCTCGGGCCCCTGTTGGTACGACGGCGCCGGGCTCATGACCCACCCGACGGCCTGGTATCCGCTGCCGGGCTATTGGCGACTGCTGCGGTTCGGCATCGGTCTGGCCGGCGCAGGCGAGGATCAGGAGGCGGTGGACGCCTGGATCCGTCATCAATGGGGGGTGGAGCTGCTCCTGTCCGCCGGCCTGCAACTGCCCCTGCGGGTGACGCCCTACGTCGAATTTCAGAGCAGCGTGGGTTTCATGCACCTGTACCTGTACAACCGCGACGCCTTCTCCTTCACCTACTCGCTGAGCGTGCTGGCTGGCGTCGAGTGGTTCATCGTAGCGCGCGTGACCATCGGCATCGCCGTGGGCTGGCGACGCACCGTGGCCCGCTTCGAAGGCGCGGCGCTCTTTGGTGACAGCTTCTATCTGCAGGTGAGCTTTGGGCTCTGAGCCCGCTCCTGGACGGGAGGACCGGACGGCGGGGGACACCGTGGGCCTTGCGGTGGGGGGGGAGTCCTTGGTAAAGAAATGGGGTCGCGTTCGCGGTCGTCTGGGCGTCCGGGGGCGGGGCAGACTCCAGCGGAGGAAGTTATGGCAGTCGACAAATCCAAGCGGGACCTGCGGCACGAGACGATGTCGGGCATTCCCCTCAAACAGACCTACGGGCCGGCCGACCTCGCGGGCTGGGATCCGGCGGTGCAGCTTGCCGAGGCCGGGGACTATCCGTTTACGCGGGGTCCCCACCAGGACATGTATCTGGGGCGGCGCTGGACCATGCGCATGTTCGCTGGCTTTGGCACGCCGGAGGACACCAACGAGCGGTTCAAGTTTCTGCTCGAGCAGGGCCAGACGGGGCTCTCCACGGCGTTTGATATGCCGACGCTCATGGGCTATGACCCCGACCACGAGATGTCCCTGGGCGAAGTAGGCAAAGAGGGCGTCTCCGTCGCCTGTCTGAATGACATGCGGCGGCTCTTTGACGGCATCCCCCTGGACAAGGTCTCGACGTCCATGACCATCAACGCGCCGGCCATCATCTTGCTGGCTTTTTACATCGCGGTGGCTCGGGAGCAGGGCGTGCCGGCGGACCAGCTCCGGGGCACGACGCAGAACGACATGCTCAAGGAGTTCATCGCCCAGAAAGAGTGGGTGTCGCCGGTGAAGCCGTCCATGCGCATCATCGCGGACATGCTGGAGTACGGCGCCGAGCACCTGCCCAAGTGGAACACCATCTCCATCAGCGGCTACCACATCCGAGAGGCGGGGGCCACGGCGGTACAGGAGCTCGCTTTCACCCTCGCCGACGGGTTGGGTTATGTGCAGCTCGGCTTGGACAAGGGGCTGGCGGTGGACGATTTTGCGCCCCGGCTGAGCTTCTTTTTCGACGTACACAACGACTTCTTCGAGGAGATCGCCAAGCTGCGCGCCGCCCGCCGCATCTGGGCGCGTGCCATGAAGGAGCGTTTCGGCGCCAAGGACCCCCGGTCCTGGCTCCTGCGGACGCATTGTCAGACGGCCGGGGTGTCCCTGACCGCGCAGCAGCCGTACAACAACATCGTGCGTACGACCCTGCAGGCCTTGGCAGCGGTGCTCGGGGGGACCCAGTCCCTGCACACCAACTCCTACGACGAAACCTTCGCCTTGCCCACCGAGGAGGCGGCGACCCTCGCCCTGCGCACCCAGCAGCTCATCGCCGACGAGAGCGGTGTGGCCAACGTGGTGGATCCGCTGGCGGGCTCGTATTTCATCGAGAACCTGACCGATGAGATGGAGGCCGCGGCGATGAAGATCATCAACAAGATCGACGACATGGGCGGCATTGTGGCTGCCGTGGAGGAGGGGTATCCCCAGAAGGAGATCGCCCACTCGGCGTTCCGCTACCAGAAGGAAGTGGAGGCGGAGGAGCGGGTCATCGTGGGCCTCAATCGCTATACCACCGGGGAGGATCCGCCCATCCCGACCCTCAAGATCCACCAAGAGGTCGAGGATCGCCAGGTGGCGCACATCAAGGCGCTCAAAAAAAACCGCGACGCTGCAAAACACGCCGCTGCCGTGGAGACCGTGCGGGCTGCTTGCAAGAGCGGAGACAATCTCTTCGGGCCCATCATCACCGCGGCCGAGGCCGACGCCACGGTGGGCGAGCTCTGCGACGTGTTCCGGGAGGAGTTCGGGGTCTATCGGGATCCCGCGTATCTGTAGTACCTTTTCCCCCCGGGCTTGCGCCCTGACCATTAATGATTATTGATTGAGCACGAATACTTAGGGACGAATTGTAGAGGTGAAACATGGCCTGGGAATACAACGAGAAGGTCAAGGAACTGTACCGGAACCCCAAGAACGTGGGGGAGGTCGAGGGTGCCAACGCGGTGGGCGAGGTGGGTTCCATCGTCTGCGGAGACGCGCTCAAGCTGAGCCTCCTGGTCGACAAGGAGACCGAGATCATCACCGACGCCAAGTTCCAGACCTTTGGTTGCGGCAGCGCCATTGCGTCTTCCACGGCGCTCACCGAGATGGTCCTTGGCAGGACGCTGGCTGAAGCGGCCAAGATCAAAAACCAGGACATCGTGGACTTCCTCGGCGGTCTGCCGGCCGAGAAGATGCATTGCTCGGTCATGGGTCAAGAGGCCCTGGAGGCGGCCATTGCTGACTACCGCGGGCTCCGGGTGGTGCACGAGGAAGAGGATCCCGACACGGCCATCGTGTGCCACTGCTTCGGGGTTTCGAATAAGAAGATCGAAAAGGCCATCCTGGAAAACGGCTTGCGTACGTTGGAGGACATCACCAACTACACCAAGGCCGGTGGTGGATGCGGGAGCTGCATCGACGAGATCGAGCAGATCCTTGAGGCGACCCTGGCCAAGCAGGCCGCGGCCCCTCCGGTCCCCGAGGCGGAGAAGCCGAAAAAGCTCACTACTCTGCAGAAGATCAAGCTCATCGAGGAGACCATCGAGAAAGAGATCCGACCGCAGCTCATCAAAGACGGCGGCGATCTGGAGCTCATCGACGTGGAAGGCAATCGCGTCGTTATCGAGTTCAAGGGGCGGTGTATGGGGTGCCAGGCCGTGACGTACACCTTGGCGGGGGTGCAGGACAAGTTGCGGGAGATGGTCGCCCCTGACCTCGAAGTCACGGTAGGAAACGCCTGATGAAAACTGTGTACCTGGACAATAACGCCACCACCGCGGTGGCCCCCGAGGTGGTGGATGCCATGCTGCCTTTCCTCCGGGAGCACTACGGGAATCCGTCGTCCATGCATGCCTTCGGCGGCCGGGTGGGCGCCCCCGTGGAAGAGGCCCGGGCGAAAGTGGCGAAGCTGCTTGGCGCCGAGCAGCCCAGCGAGATCATCTTCACGTCCTGCGGCACGGAGGCTGACTCCACGGCCATCTGGTCCGCGCTGAACACCGAAACCGACAAAAACCACATCATCACCACGCGGGTGGAGCATCCGGCGGTGCGGTCCTTGGCGTTGCACTTGAAGCGCAAGGGCTATCAGATCACCGAGCTGCCGGTGGATTCGGCGGGGCTGCTGGATCCCCGGGATGTGGAGCGCGCCATCACAAAAAAGACGGCCATCATCTCCGTCATGGCGGCCAACAACGAGACGGGCGTGCTGTTTCCCATCGGGGAGATCGGTCGCATCGCCGCGAGTCACGGCGTGAAGTTCCACACAGACGGCGTGCAGATCGTGGGCAAGGAACCGTTGGACGTCCAGAGCCTGGACGTGAACCTGCTGTCGCTTTCGGGGCACAAGATCCACGCCCCCAAGGGCATCGGCGCGCTGTACGTCAAGCGAGGAACGCGGTTTCGGCCCTTCCTCATCGGTGGTCACCAGGAGCGCGGCCGGCGGGGTGGAACCGAGGCGGTGCCGAACATCGTGGCCCTAGGCAAGGCGGCGGAGTTGGCCCTGGCCCACCTGGACGAGGAACAGACCGTTGTGCGGGCCCTGCGTGACCGGCTGGAAAAGGGGCTGCTCGAGACCATCCCCAGCTCGAAGATCAATGGCGATCCCGTGCAGCGGCTGCCCAACACCACCAACATCAGCTTTGAGCACGTGGAGGGGGAGGCCATCCTCCTGATGATGAGTGACGTGGGGATGGCGGCCTCTTCGGGCTCAGCCTGCACGTCGGGCTCCCTGGAGCCGTCCCACGTGCTGCGTGCCATGGGCGTGCCCTATACCTTCGCCCACGGCTCCATCCGCTTCTCCCTGTCGCGGTACAACACCGACGACGACGTGAGCCATGTGCTCGAGCACATGCCCGCCATCATCACCCGCTTGCGCGAGATCAGCCCTTTCTGGAAGAACTGAGCGAACCCAAGCGTGCCGAACTACCGCAGGGCCAGTCCGGCCTCCACGGCCTCGCGCTTGTCTTTTCCGGCGAGGCGCTCCACCAGGTCCAGGGCCCAGGGCAGGGCTGTACCGGCGCCACGGCTGGTGACCACCTTACCGTCGACCACCACCACGTCTTCCCGATAGGCCTTGGCGTGCTGCAGGGTGTCGGCCACCGCCGGGTGGGAGGTGAGCTCGATCTTGTCGGCGATGCCCGCCGCGTCCAGCACCCGTGGCGCAGCGCAGATGGCGGCCAGCCACTGGCCGGCCTCAAAGCGCCGCCGGATCAGCGCCAGCAGGGGCTGCTCGGTGCGCAACCGCTCGGTATTCTGAATGCCGCCGGGAATGGCCAGCAGGTCGAAGGGTTGGACGATGACATCGGCGAGATCGGCGTCGGGCACGAGCACCACGCCGTTGGAGGCGCGGATCGGGTCGGTTCCGTCCACACCGGCCGCCACGACCTCGAAGCCGGCCCGGCGCATGACGTCGATGAGGATCACCGCCTCCATCTCCTCGACACCCGGGGAGAGGGGGACCAGCACGCGGATGGGTTCGCTCATGGTCGCATTCCTCGAAGCTGACGTTGGTTCGTAGGCTCGCAGAGTCGTGCCGCAGCGGGGGCTTAGATGTCGTCCGCCGCGGCGCCGCCGCCCCTCATGACGCGCGACATCCCCTGTCGGGGCTGGATTCGCGGAGCGGGCCGCATGGTCGAGCTTCCGTTCGAGTCGCTGGTCATGGGGGGACGCCGTCGCCGTCGCCGCCGTCGAGTTGAGGTCACCTGGATGCCCTGCATGGCTTCCGGTGGCGGCGCCTGCCCGGCTTTGAACAAGCTGGCCTGCATGGTCTTGTCCTGCACCGGAATGACCGAGACCTCCTGCGGCGTGTACCCCTTGGCGGTCACCTTGACCTTGATGGGGGTCTCACCGCGTTGGACCGTGACCACGCGTTTGGTCTTGCCCTCGTCGCCGGCGTACACTTTTCCGCCCACGAGCAACTGCGCGTTCTTGGGGGTGATGTAGAAGGTCAGCGTGACCTCATTGCTCAGCGGGACCATGGCCGGTGGTGTGGCCATGTTATCTGTCATGGGCGCGGCGGCCGAGGCTGACCGGTTCCCGTTGTTGGACCTGTTTTCCTTGTTGAGCACCATGTAGCCGAAGATTCCGGCGCCCACAATGGCGACAATTCCCACGATGGCCAGCAGGATGGGCATAGCGTTCGACCGGGGTGGCGGCGGCATGGTGGAGGCGTCGAGCACCTGGGAGGCGCTGCCGCTGAGCGTGCCCGGCTGGGTGTAGGGGTTCCCCACGTCCGGATCGGTGAGCACCTTGTGGGCCACACCGGCATCGAAGGTCGCCTTTTGGCCCTCAAAGATGCGCTCCATGTCGTCACCCAGAGCCCGGGCCGACGCGTAGCGATCGTTTTTGTTTTTGGCCAACGCCTTGGCCAGCACGTCCGGCAACCCCTCGGGCAGGTTGAGCACCACGTTGGTGATGGGCTCAGGCTCCTCGTAGCAGACCTTGAACATTGCCGTGGGCACCGAGGGCGCATAGAAAGCCAGCCTGCCGGTGAGCATCTCGTAGATGATTGCCCCCAGGGCGAAGATGTCAGTGCGGGTGTCGATTTCCTTGTTTTTGCCCTCGGCCTGCTCGGGGGACATGTAGTAGGGCGTGCCCATCACCGCATTGGTGCGGGTGACGATGCTGCCGGACTGTTTCATCTTGGAGATGCCGAAGTCCAGGAGCTTGACGAAGTCGTTTCTTCGTCCGTGCCTGCACAGGAAGATGTTCTGGGGTTTGAGGTCGCGGTGCACGATACCCGCGGCGTGGGCCGCTTCCAGGGCGTCCACGATCTCGGCGATGACGTGGTAGGCCGTTTGGAAGGTGAAGGCGCCCCGGTTGGCGATCCAGTCGGCCAGGTCCTCGCCCTCAAGCTTCTCCATCACGATGTACGGGACCCCCTCTTCGGTGCGGTCGAAGTCCACGACGTCCACGATGTTCGGGTGGCCCAGCTGGCCGGCAATCTCGGCCTCACGCTTAAACCGCTGGAAGACCTCTTCGTTCTCGGCAAAGGCCGGGTCCAGCAGCTTGAGCGCGAACTTGCGCCCCATGCGCATGTGCTCGGCCTCGAAGATGCTCCCCATGCCACCCGCGCCGATTTGCCGGATGATCTTGTAGGTCTCCGCAATGATTCGGCCGTTAAAACTATTTTGAAATTCGGTGGTCACAGGCATCTCTCTCCGACCCATTCTGCCACACCGGACATTCACCGTCCAATGACCTGAAGGCACACTTCGCGAGATTTACAAATCCTAGCCGAAGACCCCGCTTCCGTCATGGACTAAATCCATGGCTTTTGCGGAAACGCAGTCCCAGCACCAGGATGAAGAGGAGGCCCACGGGCACGGGAACCTGGCCGCCCGTGGAGCCCGACGCGCAGTTACAGCCGCGCCTTTGCGCCTTGGGAGTGGGAAAGGGCCCGGCGAGGGTTTCGCCACGGCGGTCCGACGTGGTGGCTCGCGCCTCGACCGGTTTGCGGGGCGCGGGGCTGCGGTCGGATGTGGGCTGCGCCGGCTTTTTTTTCACCGGGGGCGGCCAGATGGACAGGGCCCGTCGGGCCTCGGCGCGCACGAGGTAGCACCCCGAGAGCCGGGCTTGCTGAAGGATCGGGAGCACCCACCGGCCGCGGGTGACTGCGATGGAGCTGACGAGGTCCGCCTTGGCCGGGGTGTTGGGACCGCGTTGCAGGACCTTGTTGATGTACCGGGCGGCCTCGGTGCGTCGGCTGGGATCGAACATCGCGATGGCCAGCAGGATCCGCGCCCGGGCCACGGGATGCGTTGCGGCGTGGGTCGCGGTGAGCAGCGTCTGCAGGGTGCCGTAGTTCTTTACGAGGCGGAGCCGTCCCGCGGCCAGGGCGGCGTGGGAGTACACCGTGAGGTGGTCGTCTCCCAGGAGCCGAAGAATGGTGGGGGTAGCGAGACGATCCCGGTAGAGGCCCAGGCTGCGTACGGCGAGGGAACGCACCGTGGGGTCAGTGTGAAGCGTCAAGCGCAGCATGCGCGAGAACCCCTTTCGCTGGCCCTTGGGACGCAAGCGGGCGAAGGCCAGGGCGCCCTGTTGTGACACCAGAGCCGAGCGACGAACGGTCATCAACAGGGCCAATTGCTTGGCCAGGGGTCTCACCGGGCGTCGGTCCAGGAGGCTGATTTCCCCGACGGCTTCGGCGGCGGCGGCCACCACCCGCGAATCGTTGGACCGGAGCAGCTGCGCAAGTAAGGGGAGGGCCGTGACGGCTCGCATGTGCCCCAGGGCGCGTACGTAGGCCGCGCGTACCTGGCCATGCTCGGTACGCAATCGCTCCATCAGAATGGGCGCTGCCTGATGGGCTGCCAGGCGCCCCAGGGCCTGGGCGCAGGCCATGCGGAGGGTCGGGTGTGGGTGGACCAACAGTTGCGCGAGCAGGGGGATCGCCTCGCGCACGCCGCCGAGCCCCACCGCCCGGGCGGCTGGGATTCGCACGTCATTGCTGCGAGAGGCCAGCAGTGCCAGGAGTCGCTTGACCGGGAGGCGGCCGCCCAGGTGGCCGATGGCCTGGGCGGTCTCTGCGGCCAGGCGCGCGTCTTTGGTGTCCTCGAGATACCGCGCCAGAGCGGCCAATCCGTCGAGGGCGTCGAGCTGGGCAAGCCCTCGCACCAGGGCGAGCGCCACGGGCGGCAGCGCCTTGGGCAGCAGCTTCACCAGCGCGGGGATGGCGCCCCGGGCCCGGAGCTTGCTCAGACTGTCCACGGCGGCGCGCTGAACCGCGGGAGCCGGGTCGGCCAGACGCAGCTGCAAAGGACCGATGGCCAGGTGGGAGCCCAGGTGTCCCAGGGCCGTGGTTGCGGTGAGGCGCTCGCCGGCGTCCTTGCTGCGCAAGAAGCGACCA
>Ga0180009_10002942_pt1 | contig 19749 bp, 19 predicted proteins | sample OS_PC_MetaG_FD_123537 | JGI IMG/M metagenome (GOLD analysis project Ga0180009, IMG submission 123537) | Groundwater microbial communities from the Aspo Hard Rock Laboratory (HRL) deep subsurface site, Sweden - OS_PC_MetaG | ecosystem: Environmental > Aquatic > Deep subsurface > Groundwater...
CAACACCGAGATCTGCGACGACGGCGGAGAGAGCGCCACCTGCAACGTGGACTGCAACCCCGCCCAGTGCGGGGATGGCACCATCAACACCACCGCCGGGGAGATCTGCGACGACGGCGGAGAGAGCGCCAACTGCGACGCGGATTGCACCACCGCTCAGTGCGGTGACGGCACCGTCAACGCCACCGCGGGGGAGGTCTGTGACGACGGCAACACCGCAGACGGGGACAATTGCTCTGCAGACTGTCTTTCGGGCACCTGTCCCACTGGCAGCAGCTGCGTGGAGGATCCGCCGGCTGGCTGGATGGGCCCCGTGATTGTTCACAACAGCGCCGTAGGTCCGGCCATGCCCGCCTGCCCGGCTGACTATCCGACGCTGCAAATAGACCTGCACGATGGGCTGCAGTCTCCGGGCACTTGCGGCTGCAGCTGTGGCGCGCCCGTTAGCATCACCTGCGAGAACGCCCTCCTGTACGACCACAACACCGGCCAGTGCAACGCGTTTCCCACCGTGCTGGCCCCTCTCCCGGACGGTGTCTGCACCACCGTGCCCCTCGACTCAGGCCAGCCCTGGTTCGAGTTCAGCGCCCCGGACATCAACGGCGGGTCCTGCCCCGCCACTGCGATAGACAACCTGCTGACCCCGTACTGGGACGACCAGATCCGGGTCTGTGGCTCCGCCTCGGTGGGCACCGCCGGCTGCTTGGAAGGGGAGGTCTGCGCCCCTGAGGCCAGCGCCGACTTCGAGTCCCAGCGGTGCATCTACGCCATGGGGAATCTCTCCTGCCCGGCGGGCAGCAGCTACTCCCAGCATTTCCAGCACTACACGGGACTCCAGGATGGCCGCTCCTGCGGCGGCTGCGCCTGCGCCAACCCGGCAGGCTCCTGCGGGGGCTCCATCACCCTCTCCAGCGATTGCAGCGGGACTCCGGCGTGGCTCGGCGATCTCCAGCCAGACCAGTGCACCCAGCTACCCACCAGCGGCACCGGCGTGACGTACAGCGCCGCGCCGAGCACATCCGCCTGCCTCTCCACCGGCGGCGGTGTCCTGGGCTCAGCCGACGGGACCGGTACCGTGACCATCTGCTGCCGGCCTTAGGAGGGTTCAGGATTCTTGGAAATAGTAAACACAATGGCCGGCAAATCGACAAAGGGGAGCACTTGGATTCGATGCCTCCAGGGGCGTGACACCACTGTTCGGAGGGCCGGCGGAATTCGATACACTCGCGGACACATGGGCGTCCAACGGTGGAACCTGGTCCGCGGTTGGAGACACCTGGGAGTATGACGGCGTAAGTTGAATGCAGGTGCAACCGCTGAACTCTCCGCCACCACAGCATTCACATCAGAATCGCTGACCCCCAAAACCGGCGATGGCCGCCCTGTCAGACGCCCTTGGCCGCCGAGGCAATCCGGTCTACTATGGCGGCAGAGGAAACCACACCTCGAAAGGGAGCACCCATGAAACTCAACGGCGCCCTGGCGATCCTAGCGGTCCCGTGCCTCGCGGCCATGGCGGCCTGCGGCGGGGGCAGCGGCACGGCGGGCAACCAGAACGGTAACGGAAACGACGGCCCCTGTGATCCGGACACCACCGGCCCGTGCTACACGGGCCCGGCGGGCACCGAGGGCATGGGCATCTGCGCCGCTGGCGTGCGCACCTGTGACGCCTCGGGGGTGTGGGGGCGCTGCCTGGGCGAGGTCCTGCCCGTGCCCGAGGACTGCAACACCCCGGAGGACGACGACTGCGATGGCCAGGTCAACGAGGCAGAGGACGGCTGCGGCTGCACCCCGGGGGAAACCGCGGACTGCTACACCGGGCCGGCAGGCACCGAGGGGGTGGGCATCTGCACGGCCGGGGTGACGACCTGCAACACCGAGGGCACCGCCTTCGGCCCCTGTGACGGCGAGGTCCTACCCGCGGCCGAGACCTGCAACACCCCGGAGGACGACGACTGCGACGGCCTGGTCAACGAGGAGGGCCCCGGATGCCTGTGCGTGCCCGGGTCCACCCAGCCCTGCTACACGGGCCCCGCGGGCACCGAGGGCGTAGGGGTGTGCACGGGTGGCTTGCAGACCTGCGACGCCACGGGCACGGGCTACGGCCCCTGCGTGGGCGAGGTCCTGCCCAGCCAGGAGGTCTGCGCCACCATGGAGGACGACGACTGCGACGGCCAGGCCAACGAGGACGGCCCGGACTGCATGTGCGTGCCCGGCTCCGTGGCGCCCTGCTACAACGGCCCGGCCGGCACCGATGGCGTGGGCACCTGCGTGGGCGGCACCCAGACGTGCAATGCCCAGGGCACCGGCTATGGTTTCTGCGTGGGGGAGATGCTTCCCACGGCGGAGCAATGCGACGGAATGGACCACGACTGCGACGGCATCCCGGACAACCCGCCCGACGTGGACGGTGACGGCTGGAACGCCTGCCAGGGGGACTGCTGCGAGACCACCGTGCAATGCTCCGAGCCGGCGCTGGTGAATCCCGGCGCCTACGAGTTCATCGGCAACGGCGTGGACGACGACTGCGACCCCACCACCTCGGACACCGCGCCGCCGGCGGCGTGCAGCACTGGCGCGGACTTCGCGGTCACCGCAGAGGGCATGGCGCGAGCCATGGACATCTGCCAGACCACCACGCCCACCAGCCCCAAGTGGGGCCTCATCAGCGCGGAGTTCCTCACCCCGGCGGGAACGGTGCCGGCCGCGGCGCAGCTCGACTCCATGCGGAACCTGCAGTCCGCGGTGCTGACCAACTACGGCACCGTGATCACACCACAGAACGGCCCCACCATGGCCGCCATCTCCTCGGGCATTATGCGGGATGAGAACGACGCGGGCTACGCCGGCGTCATGTCGGTTTTGGGCTACTACCAACAGCCTCCGGCCAGCTACCTTGCCGCCCACGGCGGGGCCCTGCCCGCGTCCGCGGGCTGCAGCGGCACCTGCCCGTCCGGAGCCGGCGCCAACGACGGTGTGAACCTGCGGCTCACCATCCGCGTGCCCACTAACGCCCTGTCGTTGTCGTACCAATTCCGGTTTTTCTCCTACGAGTACTGGACCTACTCCTGCACGGCGTACAACGACTTCTACCTCGCCCTGTACCAGAGCGGCGCCGCCGGCCTGCCCGCCGACGGCAACATCTCCTTCGACTCCATGAACAACCCGGTGTCGGTCAACAACGGGTTCTTCGAAGTGTGCAGCCCCAAATCCTGCTACACCTGCCCGAGCGGCGTCGCTGAGCTGGCCGGAACCGGCATGTGTCCGACCTCCCCGTGCACCGGCGGCGGCACCGTCTGGCTCCAGACCACGGCCCCTGTGGTGCCCGGTGAGATCATCACCCTCGACCTCATGATCTTCGACGTCTCAGACGGTACCCTTGACTCGCTGTCCCTGTTGGACGACTTCCAGTTCTCCATCAACCCCTCCGGCGTGGGCACCAACCCGGGGTAAGCTCCATGCCTGGTTAGGCGTCGCGCGGTCGCCAGGTGGGGTGCAATCCCCTGGTGATTGGCCGGGATTCGACTATCATGCGAAACAACGGCGGCTCCGCGAGCGCCACGGACGCGCCATTGCGGCGGGAGGGAAGCACATGCGCCTGGGCATTGACTTCGGCACCACCCGGACGGTGGTGGCCTCGGTGGAGCACGGCAACTACCCGGTCTGCACCTTCGACGTGGACGGTCACGCGCGCGACTTCATCCCGTCCCTGGTGGCGGCCCACGGTGGGGAGCTTCACTTCGGCTGGGAGGCGGCGGCCTGTCTGTCAGAGCCCGGGGCGACCGTCCTGCGCTCGATCAAGCGCCTGACCGTATCTCTGCGGCCCGAGGACGCGGTGGAGCTGGCGCCGGGCCTCGCCCCGACCCTGCTCGAGCTGCTCACCGGCTTTCTGGGGCACGTGCGGGACATGCTCCGGACACGCTCCAACCTGGCCGGCGACCCAACACAACTCGAGGCCCTGGTGGCCACCCCGGCCAACGCCCACAGCAACCAGCGCTATGTGACCCTGGAGGCGTTCCGGCGCGCCGGCTTCGCGGTGCTCGAGCTGATGAACGAGCCCTCTGCCGCGGCAGTGGAGTATGTCCACCGCGCCCTGCGCGACCTCGGCCCGCGCAGCCCCAAGCGCTACGTGGCCGTCTACGACCTCGGCGGCGGCACCTTCGACACCTCGGTGGTGGGCTTCGCCGATCAGCGCTATGAGGTGCTCACCCACGCCGGCATCGCTCAGCTCGGCGGCGACGATTTCGACCTCGTCATCCTCGAACGCGCGATCCGCCAGGCCCTGGACGAGGACGCCAGTCTCGACACCGACGCGCTGGAGATGGATCTCCCCCTGGTCACCCGGCTGCTCGAGGAGTGCAGGGAACGCAAGGAAGGGCTCACGCCGCGCACGCGCAAGCTGCTGGTGGACCTAGCGCCGCTGACCGGCCGAGACACCGAGGTGCTGCTGCCCGTCTCCACCGTGTACGACGACTGCGAACCGCTGATCCGACAGACCGTCCATGCCGTGCAGGGCGTGCTCGCCGGTCTCGCGGACCGGGGCATCGACGCCGAGGACGGCCGCAGCCTGGCGGCCGTGTACCTCGTGGGTGGCTCCACCGCCTTTCCCCCGGTGGCGCGGGCGCTGCGACAGGCCTTCGGCCGCAAGGTGCAGTGCGCGCCCTACCCCCACGCGGCCACCGCCATTGGCCTGGCCGTGGCCGCGGATCCCGAGGCGCGGGTCCGCATCCGCGAGGTGGCCTCGCGCCACTTCGGTGTCTGGCGCGAGCAGGACGCCGGCCGGGACAAAGTGTTCGACGCGCTCATCGCCAAGGACACCGTCCTCGCCATCGGCGCGCGCCCCCTGCGAATCACCCGGCGGTACCACCCCGCGCACAACATCGGCCACCTGCGTTACATGGAGTGTGGCGACCTGGGCGCCGACGGTCAGCCCGTGAGCGACCTCGGCTCCTGGCAGGAGATCCACTTCCCCTACGACCCTCGCCTGAGGGACAGCCGTAGCCTCGCCACCCTCGCGGTGGAGCGCCGCCCCGACCTGAACGACCACGAGATCCTCGAGACCTACGCCTACGAGCCGAGCGGCATCATCCGCGTCGAGATCGAAAATCGCACGGCAGGTTACCGCCGCACCTACTCCCTCGGCCGCGAGCTCAACGCCTGACTTCTGGCCATCTCCTAGAGTCCCAGCTGTCGCTCCTGGAGCACGCCGATTTCCACCAACAACTTCAAGTGGCGGGAGGCGGCCTGGCGCTGGGCCACGCCGGCTTCCAGTCGGCGTGCCGAGTGATGTCGAGGAGCAGGCCGTGGTATTCGTCCTTGTGGCCGATGATGTATCGGCTGAGATACAGGATCGGTGTGGGCAGCAGCCCCTCCTGAATCAGGAACAGGCTGTTTAGAATCCGCCTCGTCCTGCCGTTTCCGTCCGTGAAAGGATGGATCGCCTCGAACTGATAGTGAGCCGCCGCCAAGCGGATGAGGGGAACGAGGTGGCGTTCGCCGTTCAGAAAGCGCTCCCAGTTGGCCAACAGCTCCCGGAGGACGGCTTCCCCCTCGGGCGGCGTGTGGATGATCTCGCCGGTGGCGGCATTGCCCGGCTTCGTGCCGGGGAACGGGGTGGCCCTGCCCTTTGGGGGAGGTGCCCGGTCACGAAGTTTTCGCGGGAGCCTCTTGGGGCCTGTGATACCGGAATCGACAACAGAACGAAGACTCACTGCCTGAGCCTGCTTCGTTTCGCGCCGGCGCTGGGTGTTCCCAGAAAGAAAATCGCGGATTCGCCATCAGGCTGCTGGCAGCAGCCTGGAACGGCGTCACTGGTAGGTCACGAAGGAACGGAAGACGGTGTGCTCGTTGTACACGCGTAGCCCGATCAGGCCGGACATGTTGGCCGCGACGTCGGTGCCGGTGATCTGGGCGGTGCCGCTGGCGCCCGTCTGGTCGGTGTATTCGCAGCGCACGACGTTGCCGTCGCGGTAGACGCGCAGCCGGTGCCACTGGGCGTCCACGACGGTGGTGCTTACGCTGGCCTGGGCGATTCCGATCCACTCCCCCCCCGTAGTCCGGTAGACGCTCACGACCTTCGCTTCGCGCTCGTAGACGCACTCGTAGGCGTACAGGTTGACTCCCGGCTGGCTCCAGGCGAACACCACGGCGACCCAGTTGTTGCCCGAGGGCGGCGCCTGTACGTAGTGGAACGTGGCCTCAACCGAGTAGTCGACATTGGGGATCGAGGTCGCGTGCAGGTAATTGCCCCCGGTGCCGACCCGCGAGCCCGAGACCACATCGCCACCGTACGTCCAGGTGCCACCGACCACCGTCCAGGAAGCGGCGGTGGACAGCATGGGGTCGAACACCTGGATGTGGGTGAACAGCGCCCCATCACCGGGCGCCTCGCAGGCGTCTCCCAGGCCATCGCTGTCGGTGTCTGCCTGCCCCGCGTTGGCGTAGGTGGGGCAGTTGTCGCAGTTGTCATCGATTCCGTCACTGTCCTCGTCGTGGCCGGCCTGGCACCCGGTCGGATCGAAGGTGCAGTTGGCCGCGCAGGTCAGCGTCCCGCTCAGGCAGCCGAGGTCGGCGCAGGTGGCCCCTCCGAGGCTCGCCCCGTCGCAGTCCTCGGGGCCATTGATGACACCGTCGCCACAGGTGCCGGAGCACGCTGCGACCTGGAACCCGGAGCAGTCGGGGAGACAGGCGAGGGTGCCACTGTAGAACCCCTCGGATTGGCAGGTCCGGCCGCCCAGGTCGGCGCCGTCACACGCTTCGGGGCCATTTGTGGCGCCGTCGCCGCAGGTGCCGGTGCACGCTGCGGTCTGCAGCCCGGAGCAGTCCGGGAGGCAGGCGAGGGTGCCGCCGTAGAAACCCTCGGACTGACAGGACCGGCCCGATAGGTCGGCGCCGTCGCAGGCCTCGGGGACGTCGACGATGCCGTCGCCGCAGGTGCCGATGCAGGCGGTCGTCTCGAGCGCCGAGCAGTCGGGGGCGCAGGCGAGGGTGCCGCCGTAAAAGCCCTCGGACTGACAGGTCTGTCCCCCCAGGTCGGCGCCGTCGCAGGCCTCGGCGCCTTCGCGCAGACCGTCGCCGCACACGGGGCCAGTGCCGGTGCACTGCGAGGTGTCCAAGCCGGTGCAGTCGCCCAGGCACGCGAGGGTTCCACCGTCGAACCCCTGGGTCTGGCACGTCTGCCCGGCCAGATCGGCACCGTCACAGGGCTCGGGCACCTCTCGGACGTCGTTGCCGCAAGTCGCCGTGTTCTGATTCTGATTCTGATTCTGGTTGCCGTTGTTGTCGTTCTGACCGTTGTAGGGAAAGCCAGATTTGTCGAAGCTACAGCCTCCCAGCCAGGCGGCGATCACCAGGCAGACAGCACAGGCGACCAGTCGGGGCGCGTGGCCGGTCGGGCCGTGCGAATCCGCAAATCTGTGCATGACTGCGCCTCCGTGGTGCTCGGACTCCTGTGCCCTGATGACCGGGCAGGCGCGTGGCTTGCCGGGCCCATGGCTTGCCATCCGACCGTGAGTCGAGGTTGTTTGCTGGTTCAGCTTATCACGCACTGGTGCGGGCGATCAACGGGCAGCGGTCCGAGGCAGCTTGCTGGCTACCGCGCGACGAAACGAACGCGCAGATACCGCTTTCCTGACCGCAGGAACTGCAAGCTGACCAGGCGAGCCGTGCGGAGCAGCGGGTGACGTCGCAACAACTGCTCGTCGAGTACGGCGAGTCGACGGGTCGTCAGCTTCTTGTTCCGCAGCTTCAGCGCTAGCTTGAGTCGTACCGGAAACCTGATGTCGACACGCAGGCGCTTGCCCCGCACCACGAGCCGCAAGGGCCGACCGGCCAGCCGCTCCCCTTGGACCGCCGACAGGACGGCGCGCCCGATCAGACGATAACGGGCCAGCAGGACTGTGCCCCGCCTCACCCAGCGCGTGGTTGGTCTGCGGCGTTTCCAGCGCAGAACGCTTGCGTAGCGGTCAGCCACCACACGTCCACGGATATCGAAGTCGATACGATTGGTGCCCTTGGGAGCGGGCGTGATCTGGACCTTGTCCGACACCAGACGCCCGTGCTCGTATCGCCGCGCAAGTACGTTGAATCGCCCAAACAACCGGGGCTTCTTTTTGCGAAGCAGGGCTGCCGCCTGCGCTTCGAGGCGCGGCTGGAACCTGGCGATCTCCAAGTCGAACCGTCCGTGTACCGCTGCGTTCTGGATCCGCCACTTGAGGTTCCGGACCTGCGCTGCCGCTGGCGGCACTGGCGCGCCCAGCAACATGCCGCTCGAGATCACGACCGCAAATACCATTCGCCGCGCTGGAATCCGCATGGAGGGAAGCATACGGCGTTGGGAATCGCGACTCAAGCGCGACCCTCCGCCGCGCGAGCATTCGAAGCTCGTGGCGCCATTTGACGCCGATGACCTTGCGAGACTCGACCGCAACGCCCAGGGTGGGGGGATCTTCTCCCGGTCACTCCCCGGCGGTGAGCCCGGAGCCCCGGAAACCCGGAGGCCCGGAGGCGCCACTTGAACGGCGCCTCGAATTCACCCATGATGCGGCTCATGCGTGCTGCAATGCAGAGGTTGCGTCAGAGCTTCGTGACCGGGTTCTTCATCACGGTGCCGCTGGTGATCAGCGTCGGGGCGCTGCTCTGGATCTTCCGGATCCTCGACGGGGTCGTGGGGCCGCTGTTCGCGCGGTGGCTGGGCGTCGAGATCCCGGGGCTGGGGCTGGTGACGACGGTGCTGGTGGTGCTGCTGGTGGGAATCCTCGCGACCAACGTGCTGGGCAGCCGGTTGCTGCAGACCGGCGAGCGGCTCCTGCTCCGGGTGCCCGTGTTCAAGACCATCTACTCGCCGGTGAAGCAGCTCGTGGCCGCCTTCAACCCGGACAACGACTCCGGGTTCAAGCGGGTGGTGCTGGCCCAGCTCACCAGGTCGGGGCTGGCGCTGGGGTTTCTTACCCGCGAGTTCACGGTGGAGCGGGAGAGCGGCCCGGAGCCCATGGTGGCCGTATACGTGCCCACCAACCACCTGTACCTTGGCGACGTCTGGGTGCTCCCCCGCACCTCCGTGAGCTTTCCCGACATGAGCGTGGAGGAGGGTGTCCGCGTGTTCCTCACCGGTGGCACGGCCATGCCCCGGACCGTCCGGACGCACGACTGGCCATCTTCTGATCCGTGACCGGTGCGGTGGGGAAGATCTCGACGCCGGTTGTCGACACAGACAGACCCAGTTGACCTTTGGGGCGGGGCGAAGGCGACGCGCCACCGCAGCAGCCCATTCAACTGCCTCAAACCCACGCTGCCGCCATTGCCACTGCCATCTTCATTGTCCCCGTATCGGCTGCCGCTTGACGTGATATCGGCTTCGACCTGATACTCGGTCTTGCCCATTCCACGGGAGCATCGGGATACCGTGCAGGACGAGCTCAAGTACTCGGTGATGATCCGGGGCAAGGATTTTGGACCGTTTGGCGTGAAGCGGCTCCAGGAGTTCGTGGACAGAGGTCAAATCGAGCCGGCGACCTACCTGGTTTCCACCCGCGGCGATCGGATCCAGGCGTCCGCGGTGCCGCGACTTCGTTTTCCGGCGCGTGCTGATTCGGCCGATCCCGATCCGGATCTTATCCAGCGCTTCGGTAAAACGAAGCCGAAGCCCTTTCTCATGCCGGCCACCGAAGCGTTGATTGAGCCCACGCCGCCCGGTCCACAGACGGATCCGAGCTTCGTACCGTCGAGACTGGCGGAGGAACCAACACAACTGCTCTGGCACGGAGCGCCCACCGATCCGAGCTTCGTCCCGTCGAGCCTGGCGGAGGAAAAAACGCAACTGCTGCGGCTGGGTGAGCCCACGGATCCGCGCTTCGTGCTACCGAGCCTGGCGGAGGAATCAACGCAGCTGCTGGGGCCGGTGGACGACGCCGACGAATCCACCGTGTTGGAAGCGGTGGACCTCGAGACCCTCGAGGAAGAGTTCGCACGGCGCGAGGCCCAGCGGCAGGGACCGGCGAGGCCGCAGCCAGATGCTGCCGGGCGCCTGGAGCAGACTGCGGTGGGTACAAAGCCCTGTCCGTTTTGCCACGAGACGATCCAGGCCTCGGCGATGAAATGCAGGTTTTGCGCCGAGTGGCTGTAGCCTGGGGGCTCCCCAAAGCGCGGCAAAGCGGGTACGCTGCCCGGCATGACACTCACGATTGATCTGACAGACAAGGTTGCCCTGGTCACCGGGGCGGGACGGGGCATCGGGCGGGCCGTGGCGGTGTGCCTGGCCCGGGCGGGGGCCGACGTGTGTCTGACGGCGCGCACCGAGACCCAGCTCAACGAGACCGCGGCGCTCGTGCGCGCGGAGGGGCGGCGGGCCCTGGTGGCGCCGGCTGACGCCACCGAGCGCGACGCCGTGCACAGCGCCGTGGAGCGCACCATCGACGACCTGGGGGGGCTGCACCTGCTGGTGAACAACGCCGGCATGGAGCTGGCCAAGCCGATCCTCGAAACGAGCGTCGAGGAGTTTGACCGGATCATGGACACCAACGTGAAATCCATGTTCCTGTTCACCCGGGCCGCCGGGCCGCACTTCATGGAGCAGCGCTTCGGGCGCATCGTGAACATGGCGTCCGTGGGGGCCTTTGTGGCCGCGCCGAACCAGGCCCTCTACCACGCGAGCAAGGCGTCAGTGGCGCACTTCACCAAGGCCACGGCCATCGAGTGGGCGCGTCACGGCATCACGGTCAACGCCGTGGCCCCGGGCTGGGTCCGCACCGAGCTCATCGCGCACCTTCTCGCCAACGAGGACCTGCTGCACAAGTACCTGCGCCCCATCCCGTTGCGCCGCCTGGCAGAGCCCGAGGAGATCGCGCCCCTGGTGGCGTTCCTCTGCTCGGATCACGCCGCCTTCATGACCGGCAGCGTGGTGCCCATCGACGGCGGGCTGATGATTCCGTAGAGGTACCTCCCGACAGGCTAGGGCTGCGCTTTTATGAGCTCGAAGAAATGACGCTCCGCGGTCACCAAGACGGCCATCTCACGGCCGTCGCCCGGTAGGTTCCGGGGGCCGAAGAAGACCTGGCCGCCGGTGGCCCGCACCGCTGCGGTGGTGGCGAGCGGGTCGGCCACCTCCACGCCAATGCCCACGTCCCCGGGCTGGGTGGTGCGACCGTCGCACTGGTAGAGCGCCAGGCAGACCTGCCCGAGATCGAAGGTCACGGGACCGCGTCCGGCAAAGGGATGGGGGTTGGGGGCCGCTCCGGGGGCCGCGCCGGGGGCCGCGCCGGGGGCGATGCCGAGGACCGCGGCGTAACGCTCGGCGGCCGCCGCGAGGTCGGGCACAAAGAGACTCAGAAACCGCACGCGCGGCGCGGTGCGCGCGGTGGGTTGGAGCGTGGGGGGGGAGGGAGTGGACATGATCTAGGGAGCCTCCGGACGCCGGCCTGGGCGCTCGGGCACGATACGCCGGGTCGCAACCGGTCACAAGTGATGGGTTTCGTTCTTGCTACAGGTATCCCGATGGGCCTAATATATTGGTAGTGCTCGGAATAGTCGTTACCATAGGATTTTGTAGACTGATGATGATGCGCATTCGACAGCGGCACCCGCCAACATTGCCCATGAACCTGGGGTTGATCCTGGGGCTGGCTGTGGGTCTGGCTCTATCGGCCGGGGCCTGCTCGGACGACGACTCCGGCGATCCCTGTGTGGACGTTCCCAAGCCCTGTGAGATCCCCGGCGGCAGCGGATGCGACGGCAACGTCATCCAGATGTGCACAGAAAACAGCGACGGCTGTCTGGTGTGGGTGGAGAGCGAGGCGTGTCCGGCAGGCTATGCGTGTTTCGGCGGTTCGTGTGTGTGCCACGACGAATGCGTGCCCGGCGCGAACCAGTGCCACGGCAACACCATTCAACATTGCCAGGAGACCCTCGAGGGCTGCCTCTTCTGGGCTGACGATCAGAACTGCGCCGTGTCGGATAGGTCCTGCGACGACACCGGGGACGCCACCTGCGTGGAGGGCGCCGGCTGCGGCAACGACCTGCTGGAGCCGCCCGAGGTGTGCGACGGCAGCGACCTCGGCGGCCAGGACTGCGTGGGCCAGGGCTTCGGTCCGGGCCTGCTGGCCTGCAATGATAGCTGCAACGGGTTCGACACCGGGAGCTGCTCCCCGTCGGTGTCCTGCGGCAACGGGACTGTCGAAGCGCCGGAAGTCTGCGACGGCAGCGAGCTGGGCGACCAGGGCTGCGTGAGCCAGGGTTTCCACGGCGGCGAGCTGGCCTGTCGAGCCAACTGCGGCGCCTATGACACCAGCGGCTGCGATGGGTTCTGCGGCGACGGCGGCGTGAACGGTCCGGAAGACTGCGACACAAATGACCTCGGCGGCTCCAGCTGCGAAACCCTGGGGTTCTACGACGGCGCCTTGACCTGCGACGCGAGCTGCCTGTACGACGCGAGCGCCTGTACCGGCTATTGCGGCGACGGTGACGTTAGCGGGCCGGAGGTCTGTGACGGGACGGACGTAGGGCTGTTGACCTGTCTCGACTTCGGCTACCCGGGGGGCACGCTCAGCTGCGCCCAGGGTTGCGACGATGTGGACGTGAGAAACTGTGTCTCCCCGTGGACCATCGGCGCCTGCTGGATCAGCGCTCCGGTGCCCTCCATCACCGCCGCCGAGTTCAGCGCCGTCACGGTCTCGGGTCGGGTGTGGATCTCCGGACTGACCGACGTCCAGAGCGGCCCGGATCCGGACCCCCTCGTCTGGGCAGACGTGGGGGTGGGGCCGGACGGCTCCGACCCGTCCCAGAGCCCCACCGGCTGGCACTGGTACCCGGCCTCCCCCAACCCCGGGTTCACCCACGCCACTGACGACGAATACGAGGGGGACCTCCTGCTGCCCTCGTCCACCGGCTCTCCCTACGACTACGCCTATCGTTTCTCCGCGGATGCGGGCCAGAGCTGGACCTACTGCGACCGCACCGACAGCACCTATACCCCCTCAGACGCCGGCCACCTCGAGGTCACACCCTAACCCGCAGCAGGGACGGGTCAGGCCTCGAGGGCTTGCATGAGCTCTCTGGAGACGACGACCTCGAAGAGGGGCTGGAGCGGGTTGCGCACGTAGGTCGCGATGACGTTGTCGTGAAGCTGCCGACGCGTGGCCGCACAACAGTCTGAAAGCAGGACGGCCTTGAAGTCATGGCACAGTGCGTCCAGGCAGGTGGAGAGCACACAGAAGTTGGTGGCGACGCCGGCCACGGCGCAGAGGGTCACGCGCCGGTCATGGAGCCAGGTCGCCAGCTCGGTCTGGAAGAACGCTGACAACCGCGGCTTGGGAAGCAGGAGGTCCCCCTCCTGGCGGTCCAGGGCGTCGATGACCTCGGCCCCCTCAGTGCCCACGAGGGAGTGCGGATGCAGGCGACCTCCGAAAATGAAGTCCGTCGTGTGGTAGGCATCCGTGGCAAAGACCACCGGCCAGCCGTGGGCACGGAAAGACACGATGAGATCGTTGATGGGCGCGATAATGAGCTCAGCGTGCCGGGTGATGGGCAGCGACTTCTCCGCGTCGAAGATGTCCTTCACCATGTCGACGACAAGCAGCGCGGGGTGCTCGTTTGGGGTCTTGTCCATGGCTGTCACCTCTCAGTCGGAAGCGGTCGAATGTCATCACTGCTTCATTTCGCGTCAGAGCCGAACGATTATCCACAGTTTGCAATCAAATACCATAGTAAACCGACGGTATCACGTCGGCGGGTGCATCCGCCCCGGGAACCGGCTAGTGTGCGCCTCATGCGACTGCTCCTGGTGCGACACGGTCAGATGGACTTCGGCGGAGACCTGGCCCTGGACGCCGACACAATTAATCCGTGGTTCAACGCCGAACGCGAGGCGGGTTTGTCCGACCGCGGGCACGTCGAGGCCGCGGCCGTGGCCCGGTACCTGCTCAAGCACCCGGTGGACGCGGTATACAGCTCCCACCTGGTCCGGGCCCGACAGACGGCGGAGGCCACCGCAATTCGGCTGGGGCTCCGGGTACACGTCACCCAGGATCTGGTCGAGCTCAAACCGGGGTGTCTTCCCAACGACGGTCTCGGCTACCGCATGCTGCGCCTCATGGAGCGCCTGCCGCTGCTCGGCCCCGAGCGGCGGCGCAAGCTCCTTGGCGGCGCCCTGATCCAACTCTATTTCAGCTCCTGGATGGCCGGGCGCACCACCGGCGGTGAGACCCGCCCTGAATTCGAATCCCGACTGAATCGCGTGTTCGACCACCTGCGACGATCCCACGACCCCCACGCCCGGGTGGCGCTCTTTGCCCACGGATATGTCATCTTCTACGTCTCGGGCTGGCTCACGGCGCCGGGACCCACTCGCCGCGCCGCGCTCCTGCGGCCCTACGTGGCCAACGGGGCGGTCACCGAGCTGGACCTCGGCCGCGCCGGCTCGCCCCGCCTGGTCCGATACGCCGACGCCGCGCATCTGCCAATCCGTGTACAATAGCCACAGAGGTGCAAAATGAAGCGATTCGCCATTCTGTGCCTGGCGATGGGCGCGCTGATCGGTTGGGCCGCGGGTTGCGACAGCAACACCAACAACAACAGCAATAGCGACCCCGATGCCGGTACCAATACCAACCTCGACGCCGGCCACGAGCAGGACGCCGGCGGCGACCCTGACGCTGCCGTTTTTGTCTGCGGCAACGGGGTCGTGGGGGGGAATGAGCTGTGCGACTCGGCCGCGCTGGACGGTAAGACCTGTGTGAGCCAGGGGTTCACGGCCGGCCCGCTGCTGTGCAACGCCGCTTGCGACGGCTTTGACACGAGCTTCTGCATACACGGCCCCAACCGCTGCGGCAACGACGTGCGTGAAGAGGGCGAAGCCTGTGACGGTCAGGACGTGGGCTTTTTCACCTGCTCCAGCTTTGGTGGCAGCGGGCAGCTCGCGTGCCGTGCGGACTGCACCTTCGACCCCTCGGGTTGCGTCGTCGACGACTACTGTGCGCAGAACGGCTACTACTGGAACGGCGTGTGCGACCCGTGCGAAAACCTGGGCGGCGTGCCCGACCCCGACTGTGAGCACTTCTGCGGCGCCGACGGCCGCTGCGCCGACTATTCAGGCCCCCAAACGGGCTATCTACCCTCCTGCCTCCTGGCCACGGGCGTGCGCGATCCGGACTGCAATCCGGGGGTCTGTGGGGACGGTACAACGGGTGGCTGGGAGGCGTGTGACACCTTGGACTTCGCCGGACAAAGTTGCGTCTCACTGGGCTTTGCCGCGGGCACCCTCGCCTGCGACTCCGGCTGCCGCCACGACGTCACGGCCTGCGTGCGCCACCCCTGCGGTGACGACAGCGCGGACGGCAACGAAATCTGCGACGGCGCGGACCTGGCGGGCCAAGACTGCACTTCGATCCTGGCGCACCGATTTGTGGGCGGCACCCTGAGCTGCAACGCAACCTGTGACGGCTGGGACACCAGCGCCTGCGTCGCACCGGTGTGCGGCGACGGCCTCATCGAGGGCCTGGAGCAGTGCGACGGCGCCAACGTGGCCGGTGTGCAGTGCGTCCAGGTGGGTTATCTCGGCGGCACGGTGGCCTGCGATGCCACCTGTCACTTCGACTGGAGCGGCTGTACCGTGCCGACCTGCGGCGACGGCGTAGTGGAGGGGTACGAGCAGTGCGACGGCGTCGAGCTGGGCGGCCACGACTGCACCGACTGGGGCTTCTCCGGCGGCCTCCTGGCCTGTGACCCAAGCTGCGTGGTGTTCGACTTCAGCGGCTGTCTCGGCTCGCCCACGTCCCCGTAGTCGTTCCACCGCAACGGTGGCGTACGGAAATACTTGTCCCCCACCACGATTCGTGACATCCCCAGGAGCCATGACCGAGGACGACAAAACGCCTGCTCCGAATCGCGGACCCGAATCGAAGCCCGAGTCGAAGCCCGAGTCGAAGCCCGAGTCGAAACCCGAGTCCGCCGAGGCCGTCGACGAGCGGAGCACCACCCTGCCCCGCCTGGCCCTGCGCGGCGTCGTAGGCGGCGTGCTCATGGGGCTGGCCAACCTGGTGCCCGGCATCAGCGGCGGCACCATGCTCCTGGCCGCCGGGGTGTACCCGCGCTTCATCCGCGCCATCGCCGAGCTGACCACCCTCAAGTTCCGGAAGCCGTCGCTGGTGGTGCTCGGCGCCGTGGGGCTGTCCGCCCTGGTGGCCATCGGCTCCCTGGCGGGGGTGGTGAAAAACCTGGTCGTGCACCACCGCTGGATCATGTACTCGCTGTTCATCGGGCTCACCCTGGGCGGTGTGCCGGTGGTCTGGAAGATGGCCGGCAAGGCCACGCGCGACCTGTGGATCGGTGCCGGCGTGGGCTTCGCCGCCATGGCCGCCCTGGCCCTGGCGCAAACCAGCGGCGTCGGCGAAACCGGGGGTGCCTCCAGCAGCTTCGTGATGCTCCTGTTCGCCGGCATCGCCGGGGCCAGCGCCATGATCCTGCCCGGCGTCAGCGGCGGCTACCTGCTGCTCGTGTTGGGCCAGTACGTGGCCATCCTCGGCGGCATCCACGCCTTGACCGTGGCGCTCCGGGCCCGGGACCTCTCCGCCGTCTGGGATCCCTTCCTCGGCGTGGTGCTGCCCGTGGGCCTCGGGGTGGTCATCGGCATCGTGGTGGTGAGCAACCTGCTCAAGATCCTGCTCGCGCGCTATGAAAAGCCCACCCTGGGCGTGCTGCTCGGCCTGTTGTTGGGGGCCGTGGTGGGTCTCTGGCCCTTCCAGGCCGGCGTAAAGCCCCGAGTCGGCGACACCGTGCGCGGCCAGATCCTGACCGCCGACACGCTCGAGAAGCTCTCCCCGGACAAGTGGCCCACGGACTTCTTCACGCCCTCCGCCGGCCAGGTCCTCGCCGCCCTGGGCCTCATCGCCGTGGGCATCGCCATCACCGCCCTGGTGGCCCGTTTCGGCCGCGCCAAAGGGTAGGCTAAGCTAGGCTGGGCAAGCCCGGGGTCTAGGGCTTGAGCACCACATGGGTGGCGCCCCATCCGCCGGCGCCGCCCTCGTCCAGTCGGTATGATTCGACGATGGCCGACCGCTCGAGCACGGCGTGCACAGTACGTCGCAGCACGCCCTTGCCCTTGCCATGGATGATGCGGACCTCGAGGATGGAAGCGGCGCGACACTCCTGCAGGTAGTCCGGGACGAGCTCCTTGACCTCGCCGGGCTGGAAGTGGTGCAGGTCCAACCGACCGTCGATGGGGACCTCAACAGGCTGGTTGGGATCGAAGTCGTCGTCAAAAAGGTCGGCGTCGTAGTTGCTGTCGCGGTCGTAGTCGCGGTCACGGTCGCGGTCATCAGCGGACATGGGCCTCAGCATACCTCCGGCGGGAATCTTCTGCCAGACTGCCATCGGAACATGAGTGCCCCTCCTCGTCCTACCCCATCTTGATTGCCGGGGCCATTCGCGGCATGCTGGTCGCCCCGGAGGTTCCCATGGACGTGACATTCACCGGCGCCACTTCGACTGACGAACGGCAATTTCACTGCCCTGGATGCGGCTACGAAGCAGAGGTGGCCGTGACTGGTGCCGGCGAGGGCACCCAGTCCTTCCTCAACGCTCCCGGCACTGCGGAGCGCCGCGCCAAAGCAGACGCCGTCCGCGCGGTGGATCGCGCCATGTCCCTGGCCACCTGCCCCAAATGCAGCTACCGCGATCCACGCGCCACAAGAAACTGGTGGCTCGGCCAAATGATCCCGTTCACGCTCACGGTGGCTTTCATCGCCTTTCTGGGCTGGATTCCAATGCTCTGCGACCTGAACATGGTGGAACGTGACAAACCCATCGCCGGCTGGGTCGTAACCGGCATCGCCCTGGCCGTTGCCCTGCCCTTCCTCTTCACCATCTACCTGAAATGGCATGGCGCAACCCACGGCGTCCGTTTCCCCGACCAGGACGACTGATGTCCCTTCCCCCCGATGGGAGAGGCGGACAGCGCGGGTTCTGAGTCTCTCCGGTGTGGTGCTCAGGGAACGGGCATCGGACGATCGCCCGGTTGGCGGTACGCCAGGTTGAGATACTTGAGATACCAACGGGCGTAGGGGTAGTTGACCCGGTCGCGTTTCGCGAGGAAACGGACCAGGTCGAAGTAGTTCAGGTTGGTCTGGAACGGCGTGGCATCGAAAACCGATTTGCCGCGGATGTGGGACATGATCGACCTCTCCGCGGTGGAGCGCGATGTGCGCCAGGTCCTGGACCATGCGGCGACGGCCGGGGATGAGCATCGGGTGCCCGAGGTCGATGGGCCTGTCGGGCGTCAGCTCGTCGAGACCCGCCTTCTTGTACCGGGCAGTGAGGTCCTGGTGGGCTCGCTTGTTCATGGTCGCGACGGACGTGCCGAGCATCTGCATCCGCGCCATGGTGCGCAGGTTCGACGCGTTGTACTTCCGGCGCAGCGTGGGGAGCATCCACTTGATCGAGCGATAGACCCAGGTGATGCTGAGCGCTCCCTGTTCGAGGCACAGGTCGAGGAGGTCGAACGCCGAGGCGCCCCCCCCCACGACGACCACGTCCTTGCCGGTGAGCTCGGAGGGGTCGCGCAGCGCCGACGAGTGATACTCGGTCAGCGTCGGGCGTCGAGGCCGGCGTCCTTGGCGTATTTGAGGCTGATGATGCCGCCGATTCCGCCCCCAACGATGATCAGGTCGTGCTGTGCATCCGGTCGATTGTCGCTCATAAGCTGGTGTTACTCACTTCAACGCGCCAGGATCTCGATGAGTAGAACCTCCGTGTTGGTCGTGCCGATGTTCTCCCCCGTATGGGTCTGCGCGGGGATCCACATCACGTCGCCGGGCCGGAAGCTACGCTCCGTGACCGTGCCGTTGGGAAAGATGAGCCTGCGGCGGAATGCGGAGAGTGCGTAGAGGACCGACGCGGGATGGTAATGAGGGCGGGTCTTGGCGCCCGGCCGGTCGTGGTACCGCAGCACCCGGACCCTTGCGTTTTGCAGGACCGCCCGATACTTGTCGGGATCCGTCACGGTGGGGTCGGCGGCGGCCGGCGGGCGCCCCGGCTTGGCGCTCGCCGTGGGGGGGGTCATCGGCGCCAGGGTGCGCCCTCGGTGAGCCGAACCCTGCGCGCAAGCTGCCAGCGCCACTCCGGCGCCGATCAGCCACATCGACCTTCTCATCGGAGCACCTCTTGAACCGCGCGGTCGCCAAGGTACCGATCCGATAGTGGCACCGGTTTCGGTCTGCTCGTGGTTTGGGACCAATTCCCCACGGCCCACCTACTATGTGTATGAACGGCGACTGTGGTAGGGGAGGTGGCCAACAAAAACCCGGTCCAGTCGCCGTCGACCTCGATGATCTGGAACGTCATCTAGACGGGGGAGCTCCTCGTCAGAACACCACCGCGGCGGTGAAGGCGCCCCGGGCGGTCGCGCCCCAGCTCACCGACCGCTCCGTCGCGCCTGCGAAGTCGGTCCGGGTACGGAACCAGCGCCCGTCGGCGGCCACCTCGAGCCCGAGGGCGAAGCGGGGATGCAGATAGTACCGGACCCCGAAACCGACGTGCACGAGAACTCCGGTGGAGCGACTCTCGTAGTCGTCCATTCCCGGATAGCTGTTCCAGCCCAAAGAGACGCCCGCGCCGCCGACGAGGTACACGGCAAAGGGGCCCCGTTGCACGAGGTTCACCTGGACCTGGGGAATGACGGTGAACCCGACGCTGCGGTACTCGAATCCCGCCGAGCTGCCCTCGCTCTGGGAGCCGGAGTACCCGACGCTCACCTCCGCGCCC
>Ga0180009_10002943_pt1 | contig 19746 bp, 14 predicted proteins | sample OS_PC_MetaG_FD_123537 | JGI IMG/M metagenome (GOLD analysis project Ga0180009, IMG submission 123537) | Groundwater microbial communities from the Aspo Hard Rock Laboratory (HRL) deep subsurface site, Sweden - OS_PC_MetaG | ecosystem: Environmental > Aquatic > Deep subsurface > Groundwater...
CCCAGCACCGCCACCCGGCTCCCTTCGCGCAGGTGCAGCGCCAGTCCACCGAGCACACCCGCACCATCGGTGCTGTGGCCGACCCAGCCCCCGGCGCCATCGGTCACCAGGGTGTTCGCCGAACCGACCCGGGCGGCGTTGTCGTCCAGCGTATCGGCCAGGGCGGCGGCCGCCGCCTTGTGGGGCATGGTCACCGACGCCCCGGCCAGGCCAAAGGCGTCGAGCACCGCAATCGCCTTGGCGAGATCCTGCGTGGGGGCCGCGAGGTAGTACCACGGCAGCTCGTCCTCGGCGGCCAGGGCGTTATAGACTGCAGGGCCCGGGGAGCCCGCCACCTGGGGGCCACCCAGCAGTACCAGCAGTCGTTTCGCCTTGCGCCGGGAAAAGGCTTGCATCGCGTCCCACGACACCTGGCCAGGCGCCGTGGCCGCGGCGCCGGGTGCCGTGGCGTAGGTCCACGGGCTGTCCATCACGTCGTAGCGCACGCGCCCGGGCAAGCCCGCCAGTCCCATGCCGATGCGCACGAGGGGGCGGTCGTCTCCCGGCAGCAGCCGACGCAGCTCCCCGAGGTCCACCACATCGTCGATGCTCACGGCCAGCTTCAAGGTGCTCGCCGGCCGCAAGGTGAGACGTCGCTGGGCCGAGGCGAGGTTCGCCGGCGTGATCCCCGTGGACTCTCCCGGGGGCTCGAAGCGGTGCAGAGAGGCCACCAGACGCTCGCCGCCATACCGCGCGTGCAGCGTTCGCCAGGTCCGATCAGGGGCCGAGGCCTCCACATCCACATACCGCGCGCCCGCCTCCAGGGCGGCCTCCAGCAGCGCGACGCGCTCGGGCTCCTCACCCGGCCACTGCCCTCCTTCGCCCCGGGTACGACAGGCGAAGATGAGTCGATGACGCTCCGGAAGCGCGGACACGGTGTCGGGGGTGACGTGCTCGAGCAGGTCCAGTCGGGCTTCGTGGAGCGCGGCTTGGGGCACGGCGTTGATGCGGGCGGCCAACGCCTCGGCCGTCGACTCCGCGCCGGTGACGCAGATCATGGGGAGCCTTTCTGCTGGCGTCCCTCCAGGGCAAGCCCCACCGCATCGTCGGGCAGCACCGTGGTGTACTCACCACCGAAGGTGGCCACCTGGCCCGGCGCCACGGGGAAGGCGTAGCGCACCTCGCCCCGCCGGTTCTTTTTGTCCAGGGCCAGCGCGGCAAACAGCTCCGTCAGGTTCACGTCTGCCGGCAGCCGCGTGGGCAGCCCGAGCGCCTCGATCACGCCGACAATTTGATCCCGCACGGTGGGCGCCATGAGCCCGGCGCGCTCCGCGGCGTCACACTCCACACACATCCCCACCGCCACGGCGTGGCCGTGCCCCACGCGATAGTCCGAGGCCCGCTCGAGGGCGTGGCCCACCGTGTGACCGAAGTTGAGCGCCTGCCGCAAGCCCTGATCCAGCTCGTCCGCGGCCACAAGCTGCAGCTTCACCGCCGCCGAGCGCGCCACGGTGTCACACAGCGCCTCCGCATCCCGAGCCCGCAGCGCCTTGGCATCGGTCACCAGTCGAGCCAGCAGCCCCTCGTCGGCCAGGGCCGCGTGCTTCACCGTCTCGGCCAGGCCATTGTCCAACTCGTCGTCCGGCAGCGTCGACAAGGTGTTCAGATCCGCCACCACCGCCTCGGGCTGGTGAAAGGCACCCACCAGATTTTTGCCCGCCGCGGTGTTCACCCCCGTCTTGCCCCCCAGGGCCGCGTCCACCATGGCCAGCAGCGTCGTGGGCACCGACAAGTAACGCACGCCGCGCAAATAGGTGGCGGCCAGGTAGCCGGTGAGGTCCGTCACCACGCCGCCTCCCAGGGCCACCAGCACCACATCCCGTCCCCAGGCGTCGGCGACCAGGCGATCCTCGAGGGCCGCCTTGGTCTCCCGGGACTTGTGCTGCTCACCGGGGGCGAACAGGTAGTGCTCGAGCCGCGGCCTCCGCCCGGGCTGCGATGCGGCGAGCACCTCGGACACCGCCGCCCCCCACAGGGGCCAGACCCGCTCCTCGCTGATGACCACCACGCCGTGCCGATCCCCGGGCAGCAGCTCTGCCAGACGCGCCAGAACACCGGCGCCGATGAGCACGGGGTACCGGGTCTCCGGGCGTCCCGTCAGGCGGGCCTCCAGCCGCACCACGGGAGTACTCTGTCTGGGTTGATCTGACATAACCGTACGTCAAAAGGGCTCGGCCCCCAACGCCTTGGGCGCAAGTCTCATCCCCCCCCCATCCCGTGTCAAACCCTTTTGAGTGCCACCTAAAAACATGATTTAATTCGCTTTGGTACGCAGTGCACGCCGCTTGACCGGCCGGCGCCATGTGCTATAAATGTCCGAATGTCCAAGCCCGTCATCACGATTCAGAAGGTTTCCAAACACTACGGGCGGGGTACCGGGCGACAGCAGGTGCTCCACGACGTGAGCGTAGAGGTAAAGCCCGGGGAGCTCGTCTCCATCGTGGGCACCAGCGGCTCGGGCAAGTCCACCCTGCTCAACGTCGTCGGTGGGCTGGACCGGCACTACGAGGGCGAAGTCACCGTGCTCGGTAATAAGTACACCGGGCTCTCGGACAACGCCCTGTCGCGCCTGCGCAACAACCGCATCGGCTTTGTCTTTCAGGCCTTCAACCTGCTCGATCACCTGACCTGCTGGGAAAACGTGGCCCTGCCCTCCTTTTTTGGCAAGCACCCCGGGGACACTCGTCGGATGGCGCAGGAGCACCTCGAACGTGTGGGCCTCGAAGACAAGATCAACATCAAGCCCGGCAACCTCTCGGGCGGACAGAAGCAGCGGGTGGCCATTGCCCGGGCGCTGTTCAACAAGCCGGATCTGCTGCTGTGCGACGAGCCCACGGGGAACCTCGACACCCGCACGGGCCAGCAGATCATCGACCTGTTTTCCTCGCTCAATCGAAACATGGGCATCACGGTGATCATCGTGACCCACGAGCAGCGCGTGTCCAAGGTGGCCAACCGCTGCATCACGCTTGAGGACGGCAAGGTCGTCTCCAACGGTGCCCCTGACAAAATGAAGGTCGTCGACACCGCGTGCGAGCCGGTCTCCGGCCGCCGCACCGACCACTGAGCCTGAGATCGATCATGTACCTGGCCAAGATCACTCGCCTCATCATCCAGAACATCCGCCGAAACCTCGGTCACTTCTCCATGTCGGCCATCGGCATCATCATCGGCATCGCCTCGCTGTCCTTTTTCGTGGCCCTGCGCAACGGCGTGAAGGTCTGGATTCACAGCGAAGACATCCTGCCCCTGAACAAGATCGAGGTGGTCCCCAAAAAGACCTCCATCGACGGCCCCATCGAGAAGTTCAAACCCATCAACGACGACGCCGTCGAACGGATGCGCATGCGCCCCGAGGTGATGGCCGCCTACCCGAAGATGAAGTTCCGGTTTCCGGGTCTGGCCCGGGGCGGCCGCTCCCTGTTCGGTCAGGACATTCAGATTGAGTTCATCGGCGACGGCATCGACCCCAAGCTGGTGGCCGACGAGAAGTTCAAAAAGCCACTGTCGTTCAAAGACTACTGGGCCAGCGAGAACCCCAAGCGGGGTTGCAAGTTGGACAAGGAGTGCCCGGCGGGCAAGTCGTGTAACAGGTTTTCAAATTCGTGCGCCGAGTGTGAAAGTGATCCGGATTGCGGTGCCGGGAAACGGTGCGAGCCCCGGGTCAAGATGTGCATCCCGGCGTTGCGGTGCTGGCCCAGGGACCCGTACCTGAAAAAGCAGGACGGGTCCTACGCCAAAAACGCTGCGACGGGCAAACGCATCAAAAAGGAGAACCGGTTCCACGGGGACTGCTGGGCCGTGGGCAAACGCTTCCGGTGCGACACCAGGACCCGTCAGTGCACCAATCAGTGCACCGGGGACAACCAGTGCGGGCGATACTACTACTGCGACGCCAAGGCCACCAACACCTGCTATCACGCCGTGCCGGCCCTGGTGTCCAAGTACATCATCGAGATGTACAACGGCAACATCGCCCCGGGCCGCAACTGGCCCCAGATCAACAACTTCGTGGCGAGCCAGTTTTTCGGCCTGGTATTCACCGCCGCCATCGGCGACTCGGTCATGGGCGCCAAACGCCAGGACGTGCGGGTGCGCCGGATCCAGCTCGTGGGCATCAGCCGCAAGGCCATCAACCTGGGCGTGACGGTGCCCATCGGCTACGTGAAGCGCTGGAACCGCGCCTTTGCCCTGCGCGACGAAAAGGGCATCCTGCCCTCGGAGGAGTTCAAGTTCTCTACCTACTCAAGCGTGGTGATCTGGGTGCGCTCCAAGTCCGACGTCTCCAGGTTCACCCACTTTGCCAAAAAGCTGGGCTTCGAGCAGCAGGACTCGGCCGCGGAGATGGTGGGCAACTTCATTGATTTTGTCGGGCTGCTGCTGGGCATCGTCAGCCTGGTGATCCTGATCATCTCGGCCCTCAACATCGCCCACACCTACTATATGATTATCGCCGACCGGCGGCGGGAGATCGGGGTCATGCGGGCCGTGGGAGCCAACCGCTGGGACATCCGCATCCTCTTCATCGGCGAAGCGTCAGTGCTGGGATTGATCGGCGGGACCATCGGTCTGGCCCTCGGTCGCACCCTGGCGTACTTCGTGGATTTCATATCGAGCCAGTACGTGGCCACGTTCATGTTCAAGCCCAAGACGTACTTTCATTTCACCTGGTGGGTCTGGGTGGGGGCCATCGGTTTCGGGGTCCTGTTCTGCTTTCTGGGCACCATCTTTCCGGCCAATCGCGCCGCCAAGATGCAGCCCGCCCACGCTTTGATCATCCAGTAGCCCGCGGGACCAGGCGGATGGTTCCGAGCCCCGCAGGTCACCGTAATCCGGGGCAATTTTCCACTCTCAGGCCTACACCACGGGCGACAAACTTGTTGACCTCATTGGGAGAATGCTATACTTACTTTTCCTAACGTGAGGTTAACATGGGCAAATCTGCTCTGACGCCAAGGGCCTAGCCGTGAAGAAGCCAATCCCATTCGGCAAGTACTACTTGCTCGAGCGCATCAACGTCGGCGGCATGGCCGAGGTGTTCAAGGCCAAGGCATTCGGCGTCGAGGGTTTTGAGCGGCTGTTGGCCGTGAAGCGCATTTTGCCAAACATCGCTGAGGACGAAGAGTTCATCACGATGTTCATCGATGAGGCGAAGATCGCGGTTCAACTCAACCACGCGAACATCGCCCAGATCTTCGACCTCGGCAAGGTGGACGACAGCTACTTCATCGCGCTGGAGTTCATTCACGGCAAGGATCTGCGCGGCATCTTCGACCGCTGCCGGGCCTCGGGCGAGAACATGCCCATTGCCCAGGCCTGCTTTGTCATCATGAAGGTCTGCGAGGGGTTGGACTACGCCCACAACAAACGCGACGCCGCCGGGCGGGAGATCGGGCTGGTCCACCGCGACGTCAGCCCCCAGAACGTGCTGATCTCCTACGAGGGCGAGGTCAAGGTCATCGACTTCGGCATCGCCAAAGCCGCCGGTAAAGCGTCTAAGACCCAGGCCGGGATCCTCAAGGGCAAGTTCGGTTACATGTCCCCCGAGCAGGTGCGCGGACTGCCCCTGACCCGGGGCTCGGACATCTTCTCCGTGGGCATCGTGCTGTATGAGCTGCTCACCGGAGAGCGGCTTTTCATCGGGGAGAGCGACTTTTCCACCCTGGAGAAAGTGCGCAACGTCGAGATCCTTCCCCCGTCCACCTACAACCGGAAGATCCCCGAGGAGCTCGAGCGCATCGTGCTCAACACCCTCTCGAAGGATCCCGAGGATCGTTACCAGCACGCCATCGACCTGCACGACGAGCTGCAGGCGTTCATGTACACCGCCGGTGAGTTTTACTCCCGCAAGGATCTGGCCGCGTGGATGAAGCGCACGTGGGCCCGTGAGATCCAGGAGGAGACCAAGAAGCTGGAGGAGTACCGGGACCTGCAGCCCATCGCTCCTCCCGGTCGTGGTGGCGATGGCGGTGGCCGTGGGCTTCCCGCCCCGTCGCCCATGGCGCCGGAGCCGGCGGACGCATTCTACGAAGCGGCCAATGTCTCCACGGGTGTCATGGTGGGAGAGCCGGACTTGGACTGGGACGACGACGAAATCGAAACCCAGCTATACGACCGGGAAGACGACGACGATCCCTACGGCGCGGCCCTGGCGCCGCCCGCGCTCGCAGCGCCCGCCGGACGACCGGCGAACCCGCGCTCAACGCTCATGGGCATGGGAGCCCTGCCACCGCCCGGCGGCTCGGCCGGGCGGCCCGCGCCCAGCGGCGGGCTCCCGGGGCTACCTCCGCCCGTTGGGGCCTTTGCGCCACCTGCGGCGCCCATGGGCGAACCCATCAACGACCCCTTCGCCATCCCTTCCCGGGCCGCCGAGGCCGCGTTGGGTCTCGATGACGTCATGCCCGCCGTGGTCCATGGCAAGCCCGCCTCGGACCTGGCGCCCCGAAGAAAATCTGGCGGGGGGGGCAAGGTGGCGCTGGCCATCGTGCTCGTGCTGCTGATCCTCGGCCTCTCGGGCGGCGCCCTGTGGTTCTTCGTGCTGCGCGCCAAGCCCCAGGGAGGGCTTACGGTGCGCTGCGTGACCGCCGGCTGCATGATCCGGATCGACGATCAAAAAGAGGCCCACGCCTCGCCGTACACCGTGGAGCTCAAGCCCGGGCCCCACATGGTGACCCTCAAGGCCCCGGGGTTCAAAACCCTCGTCAAAGAGGTGGAGATCAGGCCCGGCGAGAAGGTGATCCTGGAGCCTCCCCTGCGGAAAGCCATGGTGAGCAAGGGCTGGTTCAATCTCATCACCGTGCCCTCCGGGGCCCAGGTCTGGCTCGACAGCGATCCCAAAAAGCCCGGCGACAAACCCCTTGCCCAACAGACCGACATCCGCGTGGAAGTGGCCGCCGGGCCGCACAAGCTGCTGCTCCAGCGACGCGGGTTCTACCCGTGGCCCCTGGACAACGCCCACCAGTTCGAAGTGAAACCAGGGGCCAATCCGCAAATCAAGCGTATCCTGATCCCGCGGCGGCTGCAGCTGGTAATCTCAGCGTCCAACGTCCGCCGGGGCGCCGCGAATTTTTCCGTGTACAAGGACACGGCGAAGATCCTGTCAGGCAAGGTGCCCAAGACCGTGGCCATCAAGGAGGTGGACCCCAAGTCCGCATACCGCGTGATCATCCGCGCCAAGGGGCACCCCGACTGGTCCAAGAAGCTCGCCTTTGACGGCACGGATGAGATCAGCGTGCACGCGCCCTTCGCCGCCAGCGCGTCCGCCGACATGGATCCCCCGGATCCGGACCCGCCCATGCACACGTATATGGCCCCACCGCCCATGTACACGTACATGACCCCTCGGCCCATGTATATGACCCCACGGCCCATGCCGCCGGACATGCGCGAAGTGGGGGGATCCAAGTGGGGCTACCTACTCATCAACACCATCCCGTGGACCAAGATCTTCGTGGACGGACAGTCCCGGGGCACCACCCCCCAGCTGAAGCTCAAGCTCAAAGCCGGTCGCCACAAGCTGGTCCTGCTCAACAACAACTTCAGCATCCGCAAGACCTTCTGGATCACCATCCGCCCCGGCAAGCCCACCACCTTCATCCGCAAATTCAAAAAATAACCCCCGCCCCCTGAACCAGTTTCTTCCCTGACCTCCCACGCCATCACCCCCATTTCATTATTTTCCGATGAGCCCCGGACCCGCTCGCTACGCCCCCGCGAAGGAGCTTCCCTCTGCCGCTCGGGCAGGACGCTGAGAGGCGGCTGCCGGGAACTCCTCCACGGGGGCTGCGCTCACTACTACCGATCCACATCTGCGGAACCTTGACTCACAAGCTTCAAAGAGCTGCCAAGAACGTTCTGAGCTCAGCTTGGCGAACCCGCCTACGTAGTAGTGAGCGAAGCCCCCGCGGAGTAGTTCGCCGTAGCCGCTATCAGAGCGCGTCCTCGCGCTCCTAGCGGCCTAGGCGAAGCTGCTCCGCGGGGGCGAAGCGAGCGGATCAGAGCGCCAGAAGCTACGCTCCTGTACCCGGGCGAAGCGAGTGAATCACCGGCTCGTCGACGTTTGGGGTGGACCTAGTGTTTGAGGCGGTGGTGGTACCAGAAGGTGAGTATCTGGCGGAGGGTGTCGAGGGCGACCGAGGGGCGACCGACGGTGGAGACGCCGGTGGTGCGGGGGAGGTAGCGCGCCCGCATGACCCCGGCGCGACGTCCCTGGTCCACGGCCTTGATCAGGATCTCCGTGCAGAGAAAGAGGCCCGAGGTCTCGATCTCGATCCCGTCGAAGAGGTCCCGTCTGAAGGCGTAGACAAAATTGAAATCGGAAAAACCGCGGAGCCCAAACAGCGCCCAGGCCAGCCCGATGTAGCCGTACGAGTACACCCGACGCAGCAGCGAGTAGTCGTGGCGATCAGACCGCTCCCCCACCAGGAGATCGTAGCGCTCGTCGAGCAGGGGCAGGGACCGGGCCACATCGTCAAACACCAGCTGATTGTCCGCCGGGTGAAAGCAGTACAGCTCGCAACGCGCCTCGGCGAGGCCGGTGACGATGGCCGAGCCCGGCCCGCGGTTCACCGGATGGCGCACGAGCCGCACCTCGGGCCAACGCGCCGCGAGCTCCCGGGCGATGTCCGCCGTGCCGTCGGTGGAGCCATCATCCACGATGATGATCTCAAACTCCCGACCGAGGCTCGCCAGGGAAGACCGCACGTCCGACGTGGCCCGCTCCAGCATCTCCTCCTCATTAAAGGCCATGATGGCGCAGCTGACGCTGGGCCGGGCTTCGCCCCCGTTCGACCGCCGGCGGTCACGGTCCATGGGCGGGCTCCGGCGACGTGGGGCGAGGCGTCTTGACCGGGGAGGCGTCGTCGGTGGGCTCGCAGGGGCCGAGCAGGGCGTACAGATCCGAGGAGCCGTAGGGCAGACACCGTGCCTTAGCGGCGTCAAACCGATCCTTCTCCGCGGCCAGCTTGATCAGCCTTTCCTCCCCCTCGGAGATCGCACGCTCCTGCTGCAGGATCTCCCCCATCAGGAACATCCCCCAGGCCGCCGGATTCCCCACCGTGGGCACCCCGAGCCGGCCGTAGCGTTCCACGAGGCTCGTGCCACCGGCGCCGCGGCTGAGCAGGTCCGACAGCCGATCACGCATCTCCCGGCGCACGGAACGGCTGTCGGTGGACTTAAACTCCTCGAGGGTGCGCCGGTACGCCAGCATCCATTGCCCCTCCTCGCTCCAGTACCGCCCTGCCAGCGACCCGAGCCAGGGCGGGCCGCCCCCCACCAGGTGCGCCTTCCAAAGATAGTCCGCCGCTAGCCGCATGTTCTTTGAGCGCTCGGCCGGGTCCTTGACCTGCAGCTCGGTGTAGGCGCAGGCCAACTTGAACAACAGCTCCCAGTTGCGGGGAAAGGCGCGGTGACCCCGCTCCATGTAGTGAATGGCCCGACGCCAGTTCCGGTTGCTCAAGCGTCCCCGCGCGTACGTGAGCGTGCCGTCGGTCCAGAGGTAGACTTTGAGCATGTATGGATTGAGGGCCAGCACGGCGTCCACGTACCGCTCAAGCCAAGGGAAGCGGCGCCCGGAGTAGTAATGACGATCCGCGGCGTGCTGGATCGCGCCGATCCACACCAGATCGGCGGCGGCCTCGCGGTACCCCATCGAGGCCACTCTCAATTGTTGGGGAGGGGGCAAATAGTACTTGTCTGCGTCGTCGGGGAAGCTGGCCCGGATGAGCTTGGCGCGCGTGCGCAAATCCAGCAGAAAAATCACCAGCACCAGCCCCACAGCCACGCCCAGGAGAGCACGCGACAGGGGCGAAAGATGGCGGTCGAGAAATCGCAGGACGGCTGTCATGGTGCTCAGAATACACGAAAGGCGCGTGAGCCTGAACCCACGCGCCTTTCGAAGGCTGGTTAAGAACCGGGCCTACTCGATGTCGTCCTTGATGTAGAGCGCCGCCGAGCCCACAACGCGATACTGAGCGTCGACTTTGGCCGTCCGCTCGTAGGTGGAGAACACAGCGTCACAGTCCAGGTCCGCGTGGGCGGCCGCCGTGAACTCTGACGTCAACGCGGTGCCCCCGGACACGAAGAGATACTGGAACTGATGCGGATCGGAGATCTCAAAACCGATGGCCTGCCAGGTCGGGTCCTCCCAGTTGGTGGACACGCATTTCCCAGAGTCGTTCGTGCAGCATTTCGCCAGGGGAGTAACGGCCGTCGTGGCAGGGAACTGCACGATCACCGGGGTGCCGTCACGCAAAACAGTGGCGCCCTTCTCAAAATAACCCTTGGCGCCGTCGAAGATCTTCTTCAGGTTTGGGGGCGCCTCAGTGGTGCGCGAGCGCTTCATGTATTTCATGAAAGCCGGCACGGCCACGGCGGCTAGGATGCCGATGATCGCGACGACGATCATGAGCTCGATGAGCGTAAAGCCCTTGCTGTCCCTGAGGCGTTTTAACATGTCCATTCTCCTGTTAGCTGACTGGTTGTCGTTTCTTACTCGCTCGGGGCGGACAGATTGCAAGTCTGGTGCCAGTACCAAACCGAATTTCGGATCCGATAACTCGCTGGGATCATTGATCCCCAACAACCGCCCAAGGAGGCACTGGACAAATTGGTGACAATAATTGTTCGTCCTGTGACAATTTTTGTCACCGATGACCAATTATTGTGCATCTTAATACGGTACTCTGGATTACATTGATTCAGCGAGGAGGTCGAACCAGGAAAGGACTACTTGCCTTCGTTGTCGATGAAGACAATCTCGTTGTTGAATGTGGTCTCGAACGAAGAGTTCGTACTGTTGTTCCCATCGAAATCGCACTCGGCCCGGATGTAGTACCACGGACGTTGAGGCGCCACGTTCTGAAACAACGTCCGTCCCCGGGCCCCCGCACCCACAAAGCTGTTGCTGTCTCCGGCCACCACCACGTAGCCACAGTACAGTGCACTTTTGGGCGAAGACACGCCCAGGGCGGTCCAAAGTGTCTTGCCATCGCCGTTGGGATTCCAGCTCTTGAGGGTCGGCTCGCTTCCGCCGCTGCCGAGAACCGGATAGAAGTCCGTTTCACCCGTGGTGGTCGTGGACAGATACTGCGAAGACTCGGCCTTATAGGCCTCCTCCGAGCTCTTGATGGCCGCAATCATGGAGAATACCTCCGATTTGCGGGCCTTCGCCACGTAACTGCGGTAAGAGTAGACACCGATAGTGGCCAGAATTCCGACGATGGCCACTACGATCAGCAGCTCTACTAAAGTAAAGCCCCGGTTTTTTTCCGCTCTGTTCATCACCATCCTCCCGCTGGGCAGAGGAATCCACGGCGCCACAACTGACCTGAACGAGCTTAGCCCATCGGCTCGGGTCAGTCTAGATGTTTTCCGGTAAGCTAAATTACAACAATACCGCAAATTGATCGAACACCACGGAAACCCCCAAGATAATCTCCTTCCCGAAAAAGAGCACCTCCACGCCGGCCAACGCCAAAAAAGGTCCAAAGGGCACGGCGTCGGGACGCAGGTCCTCGAGTCCGGGGACCGCCTCCTCTTCCCGGTCGTGCCCGACGCTTGACCCAGGAGTTGTTTCGGCGCTTTCGGAGGACACTGTTGCAGCCGCGTCGGTGTTGGATGAAACAGTTTGCGATTCGCCGTCGGATGCCTCCCCATCGTCAGCCCCGTCAGTGATCCCCCGATACTCGTGTTTGGCCACCAGGGATCGGCCCAGCAGCATCACGGGCACGGCCACGATCAGCCCCTGCAGGGACCCCAGAAACAGCACCAGGGGCAGCGACTTCCAACCCAGGAACCCACCGATGACCGCCAGCAGCTTCCCGTCCCCGAGGCCCAGCCCTTCGTGGCCCCGCAGGAGTCGATAAACCTCTGCCACGGCAAACACGAAGAGAAAGCCGGCCGCCGCCCCGGCGAGGGAATCAAACCAAACCAGCCGCCCCAACCCGATGGCCGCGGCGGACAGGCAGATCACCAGCGGATAGGTGATCACCGACGGGATGATCATCGTCCGGATATCGATGAACGCGATGGCGATCATGCCTCCGACAAAAAAGAACTCCACCAAAAAGCCCGCAAAGCGCACCGATGCACCACCCGATCCGTAGCGGGCTGCGTGGTAATAGCAGGCCACCGAAAGCAACAGCCCGAGCAGCTCCACCAGCAGGTAACGCGGCGAATACCCGGTGCTGCAGTGGCGACAGCGCCCCCGAAGCAGCAGGTACGACAGGATGGGTACGTTGTCATAAATGCGCACGGCCTCGCCACAGGACATGCAGTGGGAGCCCGGTCGCAAAAGGGACTCGCCGCGAGGCAACCGCTCGATGACGACATTGAGGAAGCTGCCCCACAGCGCCCCCCAGATCGCCGCCACAACCACCCCGAAGGGGCTGAGCACCAGCATGTCAAAGGGAGTGTCGTACACGGATGAGCGCCTGACCGCCTCCGGGCGGCGGAGCCCATCATACCGCACAGACCACCGTGTTCCCATTTTTCGGTGGGTCCAGCAACTTGTCCCGTCACGCCGTACGATGCTAAACTGCAGCGGATCGGCAAACGCCCCCTTCGTGGCCAAGCACAGGGCGCCCGACAACGGAATGAGGTAGCAAACGCATGCCCGTTTTTATCTGGGAAGGCCGCACACGAACCGGCGATGTGCGCAAAGGGGAGACCGAGGCGGCAAACGAGCAGGCCCTGGCCAGCTCCCTCCGCGGCCAACAGATCACCCTGTCCAAGAGCAAGAAAAAACCCGCGCAGTTCTCCTTAGAAATCCCGTGGATGTCGGGCGTGGGCACCAAGGACCTGGTGGTCTTCACCCGGCAATTCGCCACGATGATCGACGCCGGACTGCCCCTGGTGCAATGCCTGGACATCCTGGGCGGCACCACCGACAACAAAAAATTCTCCAAGGCCCTGCTCGACGTCAAGACCACCGTGGAGAGCGGCGAAACCTTCTCCAAGTCCCTGGCACGACACCCCAAGATCTTCGACAACCTGTTCACGAACCTGGTGGCCGCCGGCGAAACGGGCGGCATCCTGGACACCATCATGAACCGGTTGGCGATCTTCATCGAGAAGAGCCAGAAGCTCAAGCGCCGCATCAAGGGCGCGTTGGTCTATCCCATCGCCATCCTGATCATCACCGCGCTGATCCTCACGGTGCTCATGGTCAAGGTCATCCCGACCTTCGAGAAGATGTTCAAGGACTTCGGCGCGGGCTCGCTACCGCTCCCCACCATGATCCTGATCAAGCTGTCTCACGGCTTCATCAACAACCTGCACTTCATCGTCCTGGCCGGCATCGCCATTTCCGTGGGCTTCACCTTCTTTCTCCGGTGGCCCCCCGGCCGCTACATGTGGGACAGTTTCTTACTCGGGGTGCCAATCTTCGGCAGCCTGATTCGCAAAGCCATCGTGGCCCGGTTCTGTCGCACGCTGGGCACCCTGCTCTCCTCCGGCGTACCCATCCTCGACGCCCTGGAGATCGTGGCCAAGACCTCGGGCAACAAGGTGGTGGAGCGCGCCGTCTTCTTCTCGAGGGACCGCATCTCCGAGGGAAAGGACATGGTGACCCCACTGGGGGAGTCCAAGGTCTTCCCATCCATGGTGATCCAGATGATCGGCGTGGGCGAGCAGACCGGCGCCCTGGACGCCATGCTTCAGAAGGTCGCCGACTTCTACGAAGACGAGGTAGACGTGGCGGTGGAGAGTCTCACGAGCCTGCTCGAACCCGTCATGATGGTGTTTCTCGGCGGCCTGGTGGGAGGGGTCATCATCGCCATGTACCTCCCCATCTTCGACCTCGCCGGAAACATCAAAGCCCAGTGATCGCCGTTGTCCGACGGGGACCCAATGGCGCCTTCGCGACCTGAGCCAGCGCGCCCCCGCGAGCCCAAGCGCTCACAGTCCGGGCCGCACCGCAAGATCGTCTACCTGATGCTCTTCCGCACGGGGCTCATCTCCGTGCTGTTCGGCATCGTCGTGTCGGTGGTGCTACTGTCCAAACACCCCCTGCGTCTGGCCTCCGACCACTCCCTGGCCATCTTCGCGCTGATCATCCTGGCCTACGCCTGCTCACTCTTTTACGCGGCGCTCTTCCGGTTCATCCGTCACAAGGAGCGGTTCTACGCCGTACAGGTGGGCGTGGACGTGCTGCTGGTGAGCGCCCTGGTGCACCTGACCGGCGGCGTGAACTCCGTCTACTCCTTTTTGTTCCCCATGCTCATCGTGGAAGCCACCATCGTGTTCTACTCCCGGGGCGCGATGGTGATTACCGTGGCGGCGACCCTCATGTTTGTGCTGGTGGTGGTGGGGGGCTGGGTCCGGTTCATCCCGCCGATCATGGACCAGCCCGCCCAGCCCTGGAATGCTTCGGCCCGGGAGTTGGCCCAGTATCTGATGCTCAACCTCGGCGGTCAGATCTGCATCGCCATCCTGTCCGCCTTCCTCGCCGAGCAGCTCCGCAGCGCCGACCAGCGGGTCCTGGAGCAGCGCCGCACCATTCGCGACATGGTGCGCTTAAACGAGAGCGTGCTGCAGTCTTTGCAAACGGGCCTACTCACCGTGGACAGCAACGGACACATCATGAGCGCCAACCGCGCCGCCACCCAGCTTCTGGGTCGCAGCCAGAATCAGCTGTCGGCCCTGGCCTGGAACGACGTGCTGCCTTTCATCGATTTGCCCGGCCCCGCCGGAGCCCCCCAGCGCATTCGCACCACGCTACCGCCCACCCAAAAAGAGGGTTCTCCCACCCCGGTGGAGCTCCGCATCTCGCCGCTTTGGGACCGCACCAGTCGCCGCTCGGGCTCGCTGCTGCTGCTCGAGGACCTCAGCGAAATCTCCTCCATGGAGGATCGGGTCAAGCGCGCCGAACAGATGGCCGTCCTGGGCCGACTGTCTGCGGGCATCGCGCATGAGATCCGAAATCCCCTCGCCTCGGTGTCAGGCTCTCTGGAGCTGCTGCGGGACTCGCCAGAGCTCGCAGAGGAAGACCTGCGGCTCATCGACATCGCCGTACGGGAGGTAGATCGCCTGGCCACCCTGGTCACCAATCTATTGGAGTACGCCCGACCCCGACCCCTCGTGCGCATGAAGCTGGACATGATGGAGCTGGCGCGGGAAGTCGCCTCGGCCTACGCCCAGGACCCGGCCTTCGCCAAGCTCGACGTGCACATCACCGGCCCGGCGGGGGGATGCCTGGTGGACGCGGACGCGGCCCAGCTGCGCCAGGTGCTGTGGAACCTGTACCGAAACGCGGCCGAGGTCACGCTCGGAGTCAAAAACGCGGAAAATGCGAAGGGCTCCTTTGAGGTGCACGTGGAACGCTGCGCCGACGATGACCCACCCGGGTTAACAGTGACGGTTACTGATCACGGAGCGGGCATCCCCGCCGAGGACCAGTCCCACATCTTCGAACCTTTTTTCACTACCAAGGACGGCGGCACTGGCCTTGGGTTGGCCATCGTGCACCGCATCGTGGAGGACCACGACGGGACCATCGAGGTGGAGAGCCCCCTGCCCGACGGCCCGGGGACCCGCTTCGGGCTGTGGTTGCCTTGCGGAGCCCTCGTGTCCACGCCTCTGCCCGAAGACCCGGCTCCTGAGCCGTCCCAAAAATGAACCCGCGGCACAGGGGAGGCCTGCGCCGCGGGTATGTGGAGCTGAGGGGGATCGAACCCCTGACCTCTAGAGTGCGATTCTAGCGCTCTCCCAGCTGAGCTACAGCCCCGGAAGCGGAGGCGTAGATAACAAAGAGCGGTCTGTGTGTCAAGCGGAGACGCGCTTGGTTTCCATCCGCTCCGGAGTACAATGTCGGCCGGGAGAGTACCGACCTCGTGTCCACGATATCGACATTCAGCACCGAAGATCTCGCGAGACTCAACCGCGTGAGCCGCCAGGCCGAAGAGCTTACCGGCGACTACTTCCAGCTCATCTCCTTTGGTCCCCGACGTTACCTGTACGACGTGGCCACGGCCCCCCAGCTTGCGCCCGGTGAGGTGGCCGCAGACGCCTTCGCCCAGCTCTGCCGCTATGTGGCCACCAGCCCCTCCCCCGGGGATCGTGGGCGCCCGGGGCGCTACTACCGCATCTGCCTGCAGGACGACAACATCCTCGCGGCCCTGGGCCGGGCGGACGTGCAATTCAACCTCGACACGCTGCTGTGCTACATCCTGACCCACGAGCTCATCCACATCGTGCGGTTCGAGCGGTTCCAGCACCCCTTCCTCACCGACCCCCACGGCCGGGAGGCCGAAGAACAGCGGGTGCACTCGCTCACCTACGACATTTTGTCCAGCCTCGAAGAACCGGGCATGGCCGCCCTGCTGGACTACTACCGCACCCACCGCATGCCCCGCTGCCTCTGACGTGGCGCAGACCCTTGGGCCACCGCCTCACGGTTCGGCAAAACCGACGCTTGACGCAACGCGTTGTCGTCCACTATGTTGGCCCCTCAATCGTCAAGGCGACGGACGGGAAGGAAAACCAATGATCGATGTAAAGGGCAAAACGGCCCTGGTGACCGGCGGAGCAATGGGCATGGGGCTGCTCTGGGCCCGCCACTTCGCCCGGGATGGCGCCAACCTCGTGCTGTGGGACATTAACGCCGCGGGGCTGGAGCAGGCCGCCGAGGAGCTGCGCGGCCAGGTGGACGTCATGACGCAGGTGGTGGACGTCTCGGACCGCAAGCAGATCTACAAGGCCGCCCTGAAGGTGCAGGCCGAGACCGGGGGCGTGGACATCCTGGTCAACAACGCCGGCATCGTGTTTTCCAAACCCTTCCTGGAGACCCCGGACGAGCACCTCAGCGCCACAATCGACGTGGATCTGAAGGCGCTGTTCTGGACCATGAAGGCCTTTATGCCGCGCATGCTCGAGCTCAACGCCAGCCACATCATCAACATCTCGAGCGCCTCGGGCTTCATCGGCGTGCCGCGCATGCCCGCCTACGTAGCCTCCAAGTGGGGCGTCATCGGCCTGACCGAATCGGTGCGCCTCGAGGTGCGCGGCATGAAAAAGGACGGCGTGGGCTTCACCCTCTTTTGCCCGAGCTACGTCGACACCGGCATGTTCGAGGGAGCCAAGGCGCCCCTGCTGACGCCCATGCTGACCCCAGACGCCGCCGTGCGCATCGCCTACGACGGCTTCCGCGACGGCAAATACATGATCACCGCGCCCTGGATGGTGGGCCTGACCCCCGCCATCAAGGGGCTGCTGCCGTCCAAGCTCTTCGACGTGGTCTCCGACCTCTTCGGAGCCAACAGCTCCATGGATTCGTGGAAAGATACCCGCCGGGACAAATAAGCACGTTCCCTTCGGGTCAGCTATCGGCCCTTCCAGAGCTTGATCTTCCCGTCCCGTCCCCCGGTGATCACCAACCGCCCCTTGGGCGTCACGGCCACGGCAAAGACCTGACCCCGGTGGGCGTTCAAGATCTTCGTGGGAGTCGCCAGCTTTTCTCCCAGATACAGCAGCCGCCCGCGGAAGGTGCCCGCCACCACGAGACCCGTCCCGCGCGCCCGGGCCAGACACAGGACCGCCGGGCTCTGCCGGTCAGCGACGACCTTGCCGGAGCGCACCTGGATCCGCCGGACGTGCTGATCGTCCGACGCCGAAAGGATCCACTTTCCGTTGCGGGAAAAGACCACGGCGTTCACTGCATACCGGTGAGCATGCACAGACCGCAGCAGCGTGCGGCTGGCCACCTCCCAGATGCGCACGGCGTGATCCCAGCCCGCGCCCGCGATGCGCTTGCCGTCGTCGGAGAAGGCGACTTGGTTGACCCAGGAGGTGTGCCCGGTCAGCAAAGCAAGCGCCTTGCCCGTGGCCGGATCAAAAAGCGCAATCTGCTGTGCCTGGCCCGCCACGGCAAGCACCTTGCCTCCAGGGGCGAACGCCAGGCTGCGCGGCCACCCCTTCAGCGGGCCGATGCGGCGCAACACCCGGCCGGATTTCACCGCCACCAGGTCCACCCGGCTCCCCTTCCAGCCGATGGCGAGCGACTTGCCGTCTGGCGAAAAAGCGAGGGCCGTGATGGGCCCCCGGGCGCTGCTGATCCACCGCGTGCGCCGCTTTTTCAGGTCGTACAGGATCAGCTGGCGGGCGTCTCCCCCCGCGGCCAGGAGCCTGCCGGAGGGGCTCAACGCCAAGGCACGCACAGGCTTTCTCCACCCGGTCCGCACCTCGGCGATGAAGCGGCTGGATTTGCCCTGGGCGGCCGCCCGGGGGGCAACGGCGACGCAGAGCGCCGCCACCAGCACGATACGATAGATCATCCATTTAGCTCTACTCTGCCAACGTCCAAGCAGCAAGTTTTCGCCACAGCCCGGGGGACCGGCCGTGGGTTGCGTCCAGACCACGACCGGCTATTGTTGGGAATACTGCAGGACCTGACCTGGTTCTATCCAGCGGGAGCCGCAGAGGCTCTGGCGAAGGACGCACCATGACCAGTAGAACAAAAACCCTCCTCCTCGCCGTGGGCATCACCTCGGTGCTCTCCGTGGGCGGCGCCTTCGGGATCTTCGTGATCACGGCGCCCTTCCTGATTCCCGCGGCCAAACCGCAGTCTCGGGCACCCCATCTGACCTCCGAGCGGACCTTTACCACGCCCGCCGCGGGCAATCCGGTGCAGCCGGCCTCTCTGAATAAGACCCCCGGCACCCAACCCCCACCCGTGATCATCCAGCCCGGAAAGCCGGTCTCCTTTATCGATCTGGTCAAGGTGCTCGGCCCCACGGTGGTGCACATCGGCACGGTGAAGAACCTCGGGTACGGGCCCCTGCAGCGCTGGATGGGCGGCGGTCCCCGGGGCCGTGCGTCGGGTCTGGGCACCGGGGTGATCATCCAGCCCAACGGACTGATCCTCACCAACAACCACGTCATCGCCTCGGCGGACATCATCAATGTGCGCCTCGAGGACAAGCGAGAGTACCGCGCCGAGATCATCGGCCGGGACCCCGACACGGACCTGGCCCTGATCCGCATCCATGCGGGCAAGCCGCTGCCCTACGCCAAGCTCGGAGACTCTGACCGGCTGCAGATCGGGGAGTGGGTGATCGCCATCGGCAATCCCTTCGGCTTGGACCACACGGTCACCGCGGGCATCGTCAGCGCCAAGGGGCGCCGGAACATCAACCCCGGCGGCAAACGCGGCTATTGGAACTTCATCCAGACCGACGCCTCCATCAACCCCGGCAACTCCGGCGGGCCCCTGTTGAACGCCATGGGCGAGGTGGTGGGCATCAACACCGCCATTGACGGCCGCGGCGCGGGCATCGGCTTTGCCATCCCGGTCAACATGATCAAAGTGGTGATGCCACACCTGCGGAAATACGGTCAGTTCCAGCGCAGCTGGATCGGCGTATCCATTCAGCCCATCACGGACCAGTTCCTCACCACCCTCAAGCTTAAAGACAAAAAGGGCGCCCTGGTGACCGAGGTGGTGCCCGGATCCCCCGGGGCCCTCGCCGGACTCCAGCCCCTGGACGTGCTCGTGGAGTTCGACGGCAAACCCATTAAGCAGTCGTCGGACCTGCCCTGGCTGGCCTCCACGGCGGGCATCGGCAAGCAGGTGCAGGTAACGTTGATCCGCAAGGGCAAGACCCGGACCGTGAGCGTCACCATGGCCGTAAAGCCCGGCACCCAGGTGCGGCTGCCCCGGAGTCGGCGCCATGGCCGCGCCGAGCTGGGGCTGGTGGTCAACGAGATCACCCC
>Ga0180009_10002944_pt1 | contig 19738 bp, 16 predicted proteins | sample OS_PC_MetaG_FD_123537 | JGI IMG/M metagenome (GOLD analysis project Ga0180009, IMG submission 123537) | Groundwater microbial communities from the Aspo Hard Rock Laboratory (HRL) deep subsurface site, Sweden - OS_PC_MetaG | ecosystem: Environmental > Aquatic > Deep subsurface > Groundwater...
GACGTGGCCGCCTTCGTTGGCATCGACCCGGAGGGATTCGCCCGGTTTGACCTGGGGTCCACCCTCGCAGAACTCCCCGCCCGGGACGCCCCCCCCGCGCACCGCTCGGACCGGCCTCTCCCGGCAACCTCGGCGCCGGTGCGGCTGGCCCTGTACGGCGGGGGCGAGGGGTTGCGCGTGTCGGCGGCGGGCGCCTGGGACACCGCCCGTTGCCACGACCCCGTACCCAGCCGGGTGGACCCTCTCCCCAACGGCGTGGCCCTGGCCGTGGGTGGGGCGGGTTCGTGGGACGCCAGTATGGTGGAGTCCCCCACGGTGGTGTCCTTTGCCGGGAAGCAGCACCTCTTTTATACCGGGCGGGACGACGCCCAGGGCGGGTTCGGGGCAATTGGCCACGCGGTGCTTTCCCAAGACGGCACCGCGGATCGGGGCGACCGACAGGGGCCGCTGTTGACCGCCAAGACGCTCTACGGCGAGGACGTGGGTGATGCAGAGCTGTACGGACCCTCCGCGGTGGTGCGGCCGGATGGTAAGCTGGCGATGTACTTCACCGTGGCGTGGCGGGAAGGCGAATCCATCATCTCGACGGGCATCGGCGGGGCGGTCAGCGAGGACGGCGAAGTGTTCACGCCGCTGGACGCCGGTGAGCAAAGCCTGCTTCTGCTGGACCCTGTGGCTGATCAGGGAGAGTACAAGTCGTGGGAGAGCGCGGTCCGGGATCCGGCGGTGGTCTGGCATGAGGAGGACGGCGTTGTACGGTTCACCATGCTCTACACCGGTCGCTCGGATCCGGAGAATCCCTTCACCGCCCAGATCGGTGTCGCCACCTCCACTGACGGAATTGTCTGGAACCCGGGCAACCCGTCGCCTCCCGGCTGTGACGCGCGTACGTGCAACCTGCCCGTGGTGACCCCGCCTGCGGACGCGCTCGTGCACACGGCAGTGAGCGACCCGACCCTGGTCTGGGATCCCATTCTGGAGATCTTCCGCATGTGGTACGTATGGCGGGTGGGGCAGCAGTTTTCCATTTTCCACGCCGTGGCCACGGCGGACGCCCGGCATTGGGTGGTCTATCCCGGCAACCCGGTGCTGCGTTCGGGAGACCTGCCCTGGTGCGACGACCTGTACCTGGACGGCCCCAGCGCTACCCTCGACGTCACGGGACGCCTGCGCTTTTGGTACCATGGTCACAGCCTTACGCACGGCCACTCCATCTGTTATGCTGAAAACGCCATTGAACACTGACATCGCGCCCGGCGCAGGAGCTCGACGCTCCCCACGCCTCGCTTTGGGGGTCTGATGCGGGTATTGCTGGTCGAAGACGACGCGGATATGGTTGAGATGCTGCAGCTCATCCTGGGAGAGCTGGCGGGCTGGGAGGTGGAGAGCTTCTTGTCCGGAGAGGTGCTGCTCGACAGCCTCAGCGACCTGAAGCCGCCTGACCTGGGGCTCGTGGATCTGAACATGGAGCCGGTGAGCGGCCCTGAGCTCGTGCGCGAGCTCACCGAGCGGGGACGCCGCGACTTCCCCATCCTCTACCTTACCGGACAACCCCCCACCCCGGCGGACCTCCAGCTGGTGGACGGCTGGATTCAAAAGCCCTTCACCTACGACGAGCTCATGGAACAGCTGCGGGCGAAGCTGGGCGACCGCCTGCCGCTGTAGGCCGGAACGGTCTCCATGGTCTGGCGCGGTCGAAAGACGTCGGTGCTCATCGGGGTGGCCTATGTCATCATCGTGGCCGGCATGTCCCTGCTGGGCTTTTACAGTCTCCACCTGAGCCGCCAGACCAGCCAGGTGACCCGGCAGTCGCTGCGCTCTTCCACCGGGGCCCTCGCCGACAAGATCGTGCGCAAGGTGGAGAACCGGATCATCGACCAGGACCGGGCGATCTTTGATCTGGTGGATCTGCACGACCTCGACGATTTCAAAGTGTTCTGGGGGCGTCTCACCACCATGAGCTCGTTGGTGGAGGGCGCGCTGGTGCTCGACGCGAAATTCCGCATCATCCACTACGCCTCCAAGGAAGGACCCCGGGAGCGGAAGCGCTTCACGGAGCGTTTTAATCGGCACATCCTTCCCGCCCTGGGCCTGCGCCAGCTGGCGCAGGGACTCCACAAACACCTGCACGCGCGCATCGGCGGCCGGGACTATCTCATCTCTTACATGTCCATGGAGCAGCGGGGGGGGCGGTTTCTGGTGGCGCTGAAGATCAACATGGACTACGTGGTGCGCCGCATGCTTACCGAGGAGCTGCGGCCCCTCGAGACCCGGTACTTTGCCGCAGTGACGGACCAGGGGGGGCGGATTGTGTACGGCAGCCGTCCCCCGGTGGGCCTGCTGCCCCAGCGTGTGTGGCGCAGGTTTCCCACCACCCTGTACCGTTTCCGGGTGGAGTTGACACCCCGGGCGGCGGCCTCGCTCGCGGCCCATGCTGCCCGCCGTGAGCGGATCAGCGTGGGTCTGTTGGCCGGGAGCCTGGTGGTCACGATCATGGGGCTTGGCCTGCTGCTGTGGCTCGTCAGCCGTGAGCGGGGTGTGAGTGAGCTCAAGAGCGACTTTGTGTCCTCGGTGAGCCACGAGCTCAAGACGCCGCTGGCGCTGATCCGAATGTACGCCGAGCTCATGACCCTGGACCGGCCCGGGGCGCTGGAGCGTCGAGGCGAGTACGCCGCGGTGCTCACGCGGGAGACGGACCGGCTGAGCCGGCTCATCGACAACGTGCTCGACTTGTCGCGACTCGAGCGCAGCCCCCTGTCCGAGGCTCGCCCCGAACGTACGGACCTGGTGGCACTGGTGCGGGATACTGCGGACATCCACCTCCAGGGTCCCCACGGGGAGCGGGCCCGGTTGGAACTGGTTCTGCCCAACGGTCCGGTCTACGCCGAGGTGGACGAGGAGGCTGTGCGGTTGGCACTGTTGAACCTGCTCGACAATGCGGTAAAGTACGGCGCGAGCGCGGTGGAGGTGACGGTGTCGGCAGCCGGTCGCGGGACCGGCAGATCGCGGGGCCGGAAGCTTTGGGCCATCAGCGTGCAGGACGACGGACCGGGCATTCCCGCCGAGGAGCGAAAGCGGCTTTTTGAGCGGTTCTTCCGGGGCCGTCAGGCTGTGCGGAGCCGGGAGCGGGGCAGCGGCATCGGGTTGAGTCTGGTGCAGCTCGTGGCCGAGGCCCATGGGGGCAAGATCACCGTGGCCGAACCCGCCGATGGCACCCAGGGCACGGTGTTCCGACTGACACTCCCGCGGGTCGACCCGCCGCCAACCGAAGGCACGAACGAAGAGCCGAACGAATCATGATGTCAAACGTCAAGCAACGGGTGCTGATCGTCGAGGATGAGCCCGACCTGGTGCGGGGTCTCACCGACGCCCTGGGATTTGAGGGCTACGAGGTGGCTTCGGCGGCCACGGGGGATGACGGGATCCGGGCCGCGCGGGCTCAGACGCCGGACTGCATCATCCTCGACCTCCAGCTGCCTGACCGCAATGGTTTTGCCGTGTGCGGGGAGCTGAGGCGCATGCTGCCCCGGGTGCCCATCCTCATTCTCAGCGCCCGGAGTCAGGAGAACGACATCATCCGCGGTCTCGAGGCCGGCGCAGACGACTATGTCACCAAGCCCTATGGCGTGGGCGAGCTCATCGCGCGGATCGGATCCCTCTTCCGCATGATCCGTCGCCAGGCCGTGTCCTCTCCGCGGGGGCCCATCCTCATTGGGCGTGCGGCCGTGGACCTCGCGGCCCAGATGGTGGCCATCGGCCGCAAGCAGGAGGCGCTGACCTTTTTCGAGGCCGAGTGCCTCCGCATTCTTCACGGTCGCGCCGGCCGCGTCGTCTCCCGGGAAGAGCTCCTCCAGGATGTCTGGGGCGCCGAGGGCAACCCTTCGAGCCGCACGGTGGACAACGTCATCGTCAAGCTGCGTCGCAAGCTTGAGGACGACGCCAAAAAGCCCAAACACATCCTTACTGTCTACGGCTCGGGCTACAAGCTGGTGCTGTAAATCCAGCGCGGCGGCGGCGGCGGCGGCGGATCCGGAACGCCCAGAGCAGACCCAGCACCAACAGCCATGGCAGGGCCTCCCCTGCGGTGACGCTGCGGGCGCTGCAGTTGCACGTGGGGCGGCCGGAGATGGGCGGCACGGGCTCACAAACCAGGGGGTCCTCGGCGCTGGGGTAGATGGCGCAGAGTCCATTGGAGTCGTCGGGCTCCAGGGTGCGTTTGCCGATCTCGCCGGGCGCGGCGAAGTTGTACATTGTGGCTGCGGTCACCACGAGCGGTAGCTGGCTCTGGGGAAAGCACGAGGGGATGGGCGTGCCCGTGTGATCCAGGGGTGTCGGGTTGATCATGCCGTCGTCGCAGGTGTGATCCAGCCCCAGCACATGACCGAGCTCGTGGGTGAGCACGTTCTGTAGATCGTGTTGGGTCGGGTGGCCGTCGGTGGCAAATTCGAAGTTCACGCCGTTGATCTCCACGTCAGCGTCCACAATCTGTCCGTCGCTGTCGGCGTTGCTGGACGACAGGTAGGTGATCGTGGTGAGGGCCGCCGCCGAGGGGTCGTAGGGCCAGCTCTCGTCCTGGAACACGATGACGTTCTTGGGCGCGCGGTCCTGATCGAAGCCGGCCTCGAGCCCGGGCTCCGGGGTGCCCACCCTGAGCTGGATGTAGCTGCAGCCCACCGCGTTCCAGGCGTTGGCAGCCCCATTCACGGCCGCCAGGATCTCGGTCTGGGTCAGGCTGCCTGCGCCTTGGGTGCTCGGCGCCACGAAGACGCAGCTCCGGGTCCACGCGATGGGGTTGTTGTTGTCCACGGTCCGGGTGCGCACGTAGGCCTGGGCGGAGGGGGCGGTGAGCCCCCACAGCAAAGTCAACAGGGCGGTTGGGACCGCGACTCGAGGGGTCGGGCGGATCACGGCGGCGCACCTTTCCCGGAGCGGAGGGCGGCTCGGATGCGCTGCTCGAACCGGGCCAGCGTGGTGGGCCGACGCAGCGCGCGCTGGCCGCCCAGGAGCTGCGCGCCGGTGAGCGCCTGAGTCACGGTGGCCTGCCCGGTGGCCGGGGCGCGGTGGATGGTGAAGCGCCCCTGGACCATGCCGGTGACAAAGAGATAGCTGCCGCGCCGGTGCAGGAACACCAGCACCCGGTCTCCCTGGCTGAAGGAGGGCGCGCCCCGGACGAGCTGGGCGTAGCGTCCTACGCGGCCGCCCAACCGCCAAAAGGACACCGACTGGCCCGGGCGGTGGTTGCCCCGCAGGCTGCCGGCTACGCGCAGGGTCACCCGGGTATAGATGCGGCCGCCTTTCCACGCGGCGACCCGCGCCACCACCTTGCCTCGCACGATGACGCTGGAGCGCCGGCTCAGGTGATCGAGGCTCAGTCCGCGCAGCAGGGTGGCCTGGGCCGAACCCGGGAAGCCGAGGCAGACGCTCGTCAGGAGCGTCAAGGTCAATAAACGTCTCATAACCTCTAGGAGTGTACGACTAGTCGAACCCTTTTGCCAGGTGGGCCAACCCGGCGATGGCTTCGGGCAGGGGGGTCGTTTCGTCCGGGCGTTGCTGAAGGTAGGCGAGGATCTCCCGTCGGCGCTCCAGATAGCGGTCCACCCAGAGGTCGCTGCCGGACAGGTAGGCGCCCAGAGCGATGAGGTCGCGCTTGTCCTGGTAGTGCGCCAGGAGCTTGCGCAGGGTAGCCGCGTGGTGGCGGTGAGTGTCGCCGCTCACCTGGGGCATAACCCGGGAGAGGCTCGCCAGCACATCCACGGCCGGGTAGTGATTGTCTTCGGCCAGCTCCCGACTGAGCACGATGTGCCCGTCGAGGATGCCGCGCACCTCGTCACTGATGGGCTCCTCCAGATCGCCTCCGGCTACGAGCACCGTGTACAGGGCGGTGATGGATCCCACGGCCGCGTTCCCGCTGCGCTCCAGCAGACGTGGCAGCAGCGCGAACACCGAGGGCGGATAGCCCTGGCGGGCCGGCGGCTCCCCCGCGGCGAGGCCTACCTCGCGCTGGGCTCGGGCAAAGCGCGTAAGGCTGTCCATGAGCAGGAGCACCCGCTGCCCCCGATCCCGGAACCACTCCGCCAGGGCCGTGGCCACGAAGGCGGACTTGAGCCGCACCAGGCTCGGCGCGTCCGAGGTGGCTACCACGGCCACTGAGCGGGCGAGCCCCACCGGGCCGAGGCTCTCCTCCAGAAATTCCCGCACCTCCCGTCCCCGCTCGCCCACCAGACACACCACGCAGACGTCGGCGTTGGCCTGGCGGGCGATCTGTCCCAGGAGGGTGGACTTGCCCACGCCGGCCCCGGCGAAGAGCCCCACGCGCTGGCCTTCACCCACGGTGCAGAGCCCGTCCAAGGCCCGCACACCCAGTGACAAGGGCGCGCGAATGCGTCGTCGCGTGAGTGGATCCGGGGCGCTTCTGTGCACGGGCCAGTCTTCGGCGTCGGTGGGCATTGGCAGGCCGTCTGCCGGCCGCCCGAGTCCGTCGAGCACCCGACCGAGCAACCTCTCACTGCACCGCAGGGACAGCGGACGGCCAAGGGGGACGACCTGGCAGTCTGGTCCGGTTTCGGTCAGGGCGCCCAGGGGCATCAGCACCGCCTCGTCGCCGCAAAAGCCCACCACCTCGGCTTCCAGGAAGGCACGGCCTTCGCGTTGGATCTCCACCAGCTCGCCGATGCGGATCCCAGGTGCCCGGGCCCGGAGCACGATCCCCGTGGCCTCCGTGAGGCGCCCGCGGGCCTCCAGACGGCTGGGCAACGCCGGCGCGCGTGCCAGGGCGCTGTCCAGACGGTCGAGGGGATCTCTGGAACCGAGCTCACTCATGGGAATCTCCAGGCTGGGGTTCCACCGGAGATGGCACCGCGTCGTCGGCGAGCAGCGCCCGCTCCAGGGCGGCGAGCTGCACTTGCACCGAGGCGTCCACAGCCCCCGCCTCGGTCTCCACGAGGCAGGCGCCGGGGGCCAGGGTCGGATCGGTCTCCAGCCGCAGCTCGGTGCCAGCATCGAGGGCCTCGGCGAGTCTCGGTTGGGCCGCCGATAGGTGCTGCGCATCGTCTGGGTGCAGCCGCAGGGTGATGCGCTGGCACCAACTCACCTGGGCCAGGGCGGCGCGGGCGATGTCTTCCAGGGCCTCGGGGGCCGTACGCAGCTCATGGTGCACGACCTGCCCGGCGAGCTGCACGGCGAGACGGATCAGCCGGTCCCCGGCCTCGGCGCGCAACCGCGTGGCCTCGACCCGGAGCGCCACCGCTGCGCCCGCAGCCTCCGCCTGGGCCCTGGCGAGCCCCTCCTGGTAGCCTCGGGATCGCTCCTGCGCCGCCTGGTTGCGCGCCTGGTCGAGCATCTCCCGGGCCTCTTGCCTGGCGGTCGCAACGGCGCGCCGGGCCAGGTCCAGCTCCTCGAGTTGTCGCTTGCGTACCACTACGCCCCCCTGATCGAGGACATGTCCGCGGACGAGCCGAGCCCCGGAGTGATCCGCGGCGCGATCTGGGGTGTCTGCCATGGTTCGCAACATATCTCAGCTTCCCGATGATCCGAAAGCCCAAACCTGAGATAAAATGGACGGGTTCGTGGAATGGTGCCGGGCCTTTAGGGGTTGTGCTGAACAGGAAACGAGATCCAATGGCCAAGCGAAGCAAAAAGGCCCGCAGCACCCAAAAAACCAAGGCCGGGAGTCGGAGCGGATCCGGGGCTTCGAGGCCCGCCGACGCGGTGGATCCCGCGGGGCCCACGGAGGACCCCCTGGCGCTCCAGGCCTGGGACACGCCCAGCAACTCACCCGAAGAGGCCGAGGAGCGCGTCCACTTCGAGCAGGCCTGGGAAGCCTTTTGTCGCGGCGACTTCCGCCGCTGCCGGGCCGAGGCCACGCGCCTGGCGGCCGATGCCGCGAGCGGTGAGGTGAGGCGGCGTGCCCGGTCCCTGTTGGACCGGATGCGGGTGGATCCCCTGGCGCTGGCGATGGCCGCAGGAGCCCTGGCGCTGGTGCTGCTGGCGGTGGTCTGGACCTTTGCGTGACCCCCGAATATCAATTGTTACTGGATCTCTGGATCAGAGAAAGCTATAGTGCCTGTATTCGGCTTTAATTCCCTATGTATCGCTTACTTTCGGGAGCACTTTGCCGCACCGCGGCGAAGGTGGGTCCATCTGGATCCAAACCGAGGGCTCATTTGTTAGTTGACAGGGTGCTACACGCCCTTTATATTGCCGCCCGTTGAACCTGTTGGAACTAGTTAGATTTCTGCAAATTTCGTTAGCATTTATGGTGTGTTAGGTCATTGAGGGCCGTGGTGCATCTCGGGTCACCTGGCCGAATGTAGAGAGGACGTCTGAATGTTCAACAGTGAGAACGCCGAAGTCAGCTTGCTCCCCCACGTTAGAGCCATAAGGACTGAATATAGCGACGAGTTCGAGGACATCGTCGAGGAATACGTCTGCCAGCGTGGGGACGTCAACGTGTACATGCTGGTGTCGCGGCGACATCTGCACATGCGAATCCTTGATTATCGCATCGGAAACTACCAGCTCAAGCGCAACATGTTGGACGCTTTTGCTCGGAAGCGGCACCTGCGCAAGGTGTTCACCCTGGTGGAGAAGCAGGACAGCAACAGCTGGCGCACCGTGGGATTCTCCCGGGAGGCCGTGGTACCGGCCTTCTTCCGTACGGCTGACGCCTACGTCATGAGCCGGGCGTACGACGAGGGCGGGGATCCCCTCACCGGAGGGCTGTCCAAGATCAGCAGCGAATACTCCATCAAGCCGCCCCGCAACATCCGCAAGCCCGCAGGGCTCAAGGTGGAGGTGGTGGAGGACGCCCACAAGATCTTCGACAAGGTCTACAACAACGGCGCCACCGACTTTTATTGCCCCTTTGGCAAGGGACTCAAGGGCCCTGAGATCGCCGTGCAGGCCAGGGTGGGCCGCAAGGCCAAGTGGGTGGTGGCGGAGATCAACGACTCCTTTGGCCACGCCAAGCTGGACTTTTTGCACGCGGCCGCGAATGTCGAAGAGCTCGGCATGCTGGTGCACGGCGCCGAGGCGCTGGTCAACAAACTCGAAGGCCTCGATGTCGCCAACATCTTCGGATTCTCAAAAGTAGACGAGGACATGACGGCGGAGGCCTTCGGCGCCGCCGGCTTCCGCAACACCGGACAGCTCACCCGCCACGTGACGCACGAAGGCGCCGAGCCCGTCGACGTCCACGTCTGGCACCGCCGCATCCAGCCCAAGCGCTGACCGTCCCCAAATCCCCTTACATATTGGTTGAAGAGGCCCCTTGGGCCGAGGCGCGCTGCGTTCTCATGATGCGGCTACTCCCAGCGGACAGTGCCCAGGAGCTTTGGGGCGCCGGCCATTTCCGGGCGGATGCGGCATAGAAAGCCGTGCTGTCCGCTGGCCACGCAGGGGATGGTGCCGGTGTAGCGGTGCGTGCCGTCGGCCAGCTGTTCTTGCCACCGCAGGACGCTGGGCACTCCGTTGGGGATGCCGAAGTTGTCGTCGACGAGCCCGGCGTAGGCCTCTACGGCGACCTGATTTGGCTGCAGCTCGCCGAGGGTCACCCGTGCCTCCACGTCCAGCGTGCTGCCCACGGGACGGTCCTGGCTGCTCACCGGAATCCGGGCCTCATTGACCTGCACGCGGTTCCAGTTGGCGTAGATCTGCTCCAACCAGGTGGCCTGCAATCGGGCACTGGCGAAGCTGTTCGCGGTGAGCTCGTGATAGGCCTCCCAGGCGGGGTGATAGTATTTGTCGTGGTAGCTCTGCACCATGCGGTTGGTATTGTAGACCGACCCGAGGCGGGCGATGGAGTGCTTCATCATGGCGATCCATCGCCGTGGCAGATCGTTGACGTCGCGCTCGTAAAAAAGCGGAACGATGTCGTTCTCCAGGGTCCGAAACAGGGTGCGGGCGTCCGCCTTGTCCCGATACTCCGGGTCAGAGCGCTCCTCGCCGGTGCCGATGGCCCAGCCCACGTCCGGCTCGAATCCTTCGCACCACCAGCCGTCCAGAATGGACAGGTTGAGACCGCCATTAAACACCACCTTCATGCCGCTGGTGCCGCTGGCCTCCATGGGGCGCTGAGGCGTGTTCAGCCACACATCTACCCCCCCCACGAGGTAGCGCGCGACTTCGATGTCGTAGTCGTCGAGGAACACCACGCGGCGCCGCACCAGCGGGTCTGCGGAGAAATGCACGAGCTCCTGGATGAGCGTTTTACCGGGGTGGTCCAGGGGGTGCGCCTTGCCGGCGAACACCAGCTGGATGGGGCGGCTGGGGTGGTTCAGCAGCCGTTTCAAGCGTTCGCGGTCCGACATGATCAGCGTGGCGCGTTTGTAGGTGGCGAACCGCCTGGCGAAGCCGATGGTGAGCACATCGGGGTCCAGGACCTCGTCAGCCGCGTCCAGGTCGGACTTGGTGAAGCCGCGCCCTTCGAGCTGGGCTTTTAGGCGCGTGCGGGTGTAGGTCACGAGGCGGGTTCGCCGCCGGCGGTGAACGCGCCACAGCTCAGCGTCGGGGATCTGGTAGACATTCTTCCAGACGGAGTGATCGGAGGGGTCATCCACCCACCGATCGCCCAGGTAACGGTTGAAGAGCGTGGCCATTTCGGGGGACGTCCACGTGGGTGCGTGGATCCCGTTGGTGATGGAGCCGATGGGGATCTCGTGTACGGGGATCTCGGGCATGATGGCGTGGAAAATGCGACGTGTCACCTCGCCGTGGAGCGCACTGACGCCATTGATGGCGTTGGCGTTCCGGGCGGCGAAGAGCGCCATATTGAACTGTGCCGCACGATCCGACGGGTCTCCCCGGCCCAGGGCCATGAACCGCTCGAACTCAATGTTCAGCTCGGCCACGTGGGGCCCCAGATATTTTCTGACGAGGTCTTCACTGAACAGGTCGAAGCCGGCGGGCACGGCGGTGTGGGTGGTAAAGACGTTGCTCGAGGCGCAGACGATGCGCGCCTCGGAGAAGCTGAGGCCCTCGGATTGCATGAGCAGGCGGACGCGTTCGAGGGCCATGAAGGCCGAGTGCCCCTCGTTCATGTGAAACACCGTCGGCTGGTGTCCCACGGCCTGGAGCATGCGCACGCCACCGATACCGAGCATCATCTCCTGCTTGATGCGGTCCTCCCGGTTGCCACCGTATAGATAGTCTCCGATGTTCTGGTCTTCGAGGCTGTTGCGCTGAATGTTGGTGTCCATGAGGTACAGCCGGGCACGGCCCACCTGGACCCGCCAAATCTGCGCAAACACCTCGCGGCCCGGATAGCCGACGGAGATGATGATGGGCTCTTTGTCTGCGCCTCGTTCCAGGTGGATGGGCATGTTGTAGAAGTCGTTGCGCTCGTACCGCTCCTTTTGCCAGCCGTCCGTGTCCAGGGACTGGCGAAAGTAGCCCTTTTGGTAGAGCAGGCCCACGCCCACCAGGGGCAGGCCGAGGTCAGAGGAGGACTTCATGTGGTCGCCCGACAGGATTCCGAGGCCGCCGGAGTAGATGGGAAGCGACCGGGCCAGTCCGTACTCCGCGGAGAAGTAGGCGATGCGAACCGCGTCTCGGGTGGCGTCTGCACCGATGCGATCCGGGTGCGTGTGCTCGTACCAGGTGGGGGCCCTCATGTATTGCTGAAACCGATCATGGATCTCGGCAAGGTGGTGCAGAAAGCCGTCGTCCTCGCTCAGCTCATTCAGACGTCGCTGATCCACGAGGTCCAGCAGTTGGGTTGGATTGTTGCTCGTCTGCTCCCAAAGGGCCGGATCGATCCGGCGGAACAGCGAGAACTGGTCCGGGTCCCACGACCACATGAGGTTGCCGGCCAGATCCGCCAGTGGCTCCAGCGCTTCGGGGAGCACCGGGACCACGTTGTAAAGGTGTGCTTTTGACATCCGCGTACCTCGTATGCCGCCGGCTGTGGCGGCGCGAAGGAGTAGAATACAAATTCGGCTTCGCAAGGGCAAGGGCCCGTCACCAGCACCCGCTAACGCGGTGCGGTGGGCGCCGACTTCAGCTGCTCCAGGGTCTCCCGGGCCAGCGTCTTGATCTCCTCGTCCTCGTGCCCGTCTGCGGTGATTTCCAGGAACGCCCGGGCCTGCGTGCCACCGATCTGACCCACCACGCCGATGACTTTTCGCAACCGGCGAACGTCGCCCAGGCGGGCGTACTTCATCAGGGCCGGCACGGCGCTGGGGTCGCGGATTTCGGCCAGGGCGCCCATGCAGAGATCCCGGATGCGCGGCCGTCGATCCCGCAGCAGCACCCTGGTGATCTCGGGCACGGCCGTCTTGAGGCGCCGCAAGGCCGCAGCCTTGATCGACATCTCCCGCACGTCCGCCCCGTCCCCGGTGCCGGTGTCCGGAGTGGACCACCCCAGGATCAGCGCCATCATGGCCGCGGGCAGGCCCACATCGCCCTCCGTTGTGAGCAGCCCGACGAGCTGTGCGGGCTGCCACACATCCACGCGGCTGGTCCAGCCCTGGTCCAGCTCGTCGATGCGGGAAGAGCGGATGGCGTAGGCCACCAGGGCGGGCGGCGCGGTGCGGAGGCGGCTCTCGACGCTCATCTGCCGAAGCATCTCGCCGGCCGCCCGGCGCAGCAGGTTCTCATAGACGGTCTTCAGGCTCTGAATCTTGAGGGTGCTGTAGACCTTCTCCGACAAGGCGTTGCGCACGTAGCCGGGGTCGTCCGAGCCGGCGGCGAGGGGTCGGAGCTCCAGGCTCACCAGCACCGCGGCCTTGCCTTTTTCGGTGCCGACCTGGGACTGCAGCTCGACATTAACCGTCAGGGAGTGGGCCTCTTTTCCGTCGGCCGCTCCGCCCAGGTCCATGGCGTACCCACCGATTTCGCCGAGCAGGGTCACCAGGATCCTGCGCATCTGGTCTGGACTGAGCCGCACCACCTGGTCGTTGGGCGAGGTCCGGTCGCGCAGCCGGAGCCGCACGATGCGCACATGATGAGAGCCCGCCGACAGTCGTCGGGGGTCGGCGGTCTGCCCCTTCCGGGGAGCCGAGCCCCGGTCGCAGCCCCCCCCGGGCGCCAGGAGACCGCCCAGGAACAGCACGATGAGCACACGCAACATGAGGCTCAATTAAACGCAATCCCGCCGGTGGGGCAAGCCCGACCCGTGCACGTGGGCTTTACGTGGGGCGGATTATGGGCGATAAGCCAACATCGTGCGTGAGACAACGACATCGACGTGGTTCCTGGAGACCGACGCGCCGGACCGCACCCAGGCGGCGGCCGAGCGGTTGGGGCGCGAGCTGACCGGCGGCGACGTGGTGGGGCTCGTGGGGGGGCTCGGCACGGGCAAGACGTGTTTTGCCCAGGGGTTGGCCCGGGGGCTCGACGTGGACCCGGCCCAGTACGTGCGCAGCCCGACCTTTGCGCTGATCAACTCGCACCCGGGGCGCGTGGACCTGCACCACGTGGATCTCTATCGCCTCGAGGAGCCCGAGGAGTGTGTGCACATCGGCTATGAGGACCTGTTTGACGGCCAGGCCGTGGTCGTCATTGAGTGGTTCGATCGGTTCCCGGAGCTGTGGCCCACGTCCTATCTGGAGCTTACGTTTGAATCTCTTGCGGGCGATGGGCGGCGGATCTCAACGCGCGCCGAAGGTGCACGTCCGGCCCGGATCCTGGAGCGGTGGAAACTGGCGTGGGAGACCGAAGGAGGGGCGCCCCGCTGACCGTAGGCAGCCGGGCTATGCTTCGGCGCCGAACTCTTCCTTGAGCTTGTCATCCCACTCGTCGGCCACCTGGGCGACGGTGTCGAGCATGTCGACGAACTCAATGTAGTCGATGCCCGCGAGGCCGCGGAAGGCGCGCAGATAGACGTAGTCGTTCTGGGCGTCGATGGCGAAGGCCCCGTCGCTGGTGCGCAGGAAGTTGAGCTCTAAGAGCTTGCGATAAAAATCGGCCTGCCGGGTCTGCGGCACCTTCATGATGGCGCAGAGAAACAGCAGCACGCCCTCTTTTTCCAGGACGTTGATGCCGATGACGGCGCTGCCGCGCTTGACCTTCGTGTAGCCGTCGTCGTCGAGCGCCGCAAACTCCACCCCGACTTCGTCGCCGAACTTCTTGATGTAGTCGTCAATCAGCTTGCGGTAGCTGACCGCGTTTTCTTCAGTGCTCATGGAATCCTCCGGGAAATGGGTCACCCTTGGGGCCTCGTTGCGGAGCGCTTGTCCCCGAACTTCGCCTCGCCCGTCGCCCGCGAAGTTAGCAGCACAGGTCGGATCTTGTCAACGACGCCTCAGCCACCCGAGCCAGCCGAGCAACCCGAGGATGAGCAGCGCCCAGGGAGGGGGCGCGGCGCCGGCCTGGCATTGGCAGCCCCCGGTGGCCGGGTCCAGGTCGGTGGCGTCGGCGTCCGGTGCCCCGTCGCCCCCCGACCCCGCGTCATCGGCGGGCGCCCCGGTGTCCGCAGCCCCGTCCGATGCCCCGCCGTCGGTCACGCCGGCGTCGGCCCCGACGGGGTCTGTGACCGTGACCCAGAAGGTCTGCTCGTCGGCGCCCCAGTCATTCTCCAGCCGGAGCACGAAGTCCACCGCGCCGGTCTGTGTGGGCGTCCAGGTCACCAGTCCCGTGGCCGCGTCCACCCGCGCGCCCAGCTGGAGGGTCGCCAGGGACCACCACCACGGAGCGGCGCCCGTGCCGGTGGCGGCGTAGGCCAGGGATTGGCCGAGCTCCACCGTGGTGGGAGGGCTCGAGTCAATGCTCGGGGGGTCGGGCGCAGTGGGCTCCATCACGCGAATACCGTCCCCGGCCACGAAGGTGTCCTCGAATTGGAAGAGCACGCCTGATTGCCAATACACGTAGGGCCAGTTGGTCTCGTAGCCGAGGCGACGCAGCACAAAGCCGGCGGTGGGCTGCCACTCGGCGGCGCGGTGGTAGCTGTTGCCGTCCCACTGGGCGGCCCCGGTTTGCCGGGGCACGTCCACCTGCAGAGGCATCATGCAGGGCGCCGCGAGGTCCGGCGGCTCGGTGAGGATGTTCGCGCCGTAGGCCGTGGCCTCGCGATGGGGGCCCTGATCGTCCCAGTCCACCGAATAAAAGAAGTGGGCGCAGAGCCGGGGCTCGTACTCGGCGAGCAGGCCCCAGCCGTACAGCAGCGAGCCCGAACCCACGCCGGCGGCCGGGTAGTCCCGCTCGTACAGATCCCGCACGGCCGTGTACACGCTGGTGCGCTGGGGGGTCAGCACCAACCAGCGCGCCGCCTGGGGGCGGTAGCTCGACGTGTTCACGGTCCCGCCGCCCACGTGATCCGAGAAGGTCGCGTCGTCCACGTAGATGCGCTCGGTAAAAGTGGCGGCCAGGGCGGCCACGTCGGCGACCGAAAAGCCCGCGCCATGCTCCTGGGCCATGACGGCGAAGCTCACATTGAGGGCGGCGTGGGAGATGTCTTCGCCGTTCCCGGCATAGGCGCCGCCCCAATAGTTCCAAAGCAGCGCGCCGTCCGCGCCCGTGGTGCACTGGCTGCGAAAGCGGGTGGCCAGGGCGGCGGCCTTGTCGAGGTAGGCCTGGGTGCCGGTCAGATCGAACAGCCCAAAGAGGGTCCGCCCCAGGGCGTTGGACTGGTTGAGCGGCAGATCCACGCCCGCGTTGGCCATAAACGTGGCGTCGCTGCGGAAAAAGTAGTATCCGCTCGCGTTCCACTGGTCGTCGTGAAAAGCGACGCTCTCCTCGGCGGCGACCACGTAGCGCGCGGCCTTGGCGCCGAAGGTCTCTCCGTCAGGCGCCACCTCGAGCTCCAGGCCGTCGGCGGCCACGAGCCGGGCGAACTCCACCAGGGGCCAGGTGAGCATGCCCGTGTGTACGACGTAGCAGTACGGCTCGTTGGCCGGCTGGTAGTGCTGGTTTTGCCAGCAGGCCCCCGACACGCCCCGGTAGTCGGTCACCCCGCGGGCGTCGTCCCGATTGTCCAACACGCCGTCGGCGTGCCAGGCCAGCCGCTCGAGGTACAGCGGATCCCCGGTGACCCGGTACAGGGCCGCGATGGACATCATCACGTAGGACTCGCCCCAGGCCAGGGTGGCGGTCTCGTTGTTCGCGTCGCGGTACCAATCCCCGCCGTTCACGTTGTCGTAGGCGTCCTCGTAGTCCCAACGCGCCGACACGGCACCGGCCGTGGCCGACAGACACAGGCCGGTCAGCAGGGGAAGCAGGAGCGCCAGGCGCAGCAGGCGCCTCAGACGCGCAGCCCAGGGTTGAAAAGCAGATGTTCCGGTCATTTGACGACTATATCAGAATCCGCCCGCCGGCGGTTTGCCCGGCGTTGGAATCTGGCGCCGGTTGGTGTATTCTCTCACACATCACCGGGGGCGAGATTCCCCGGCGCGGATGGTCGACATGCAACGCCGAACCCTTCCCTCTTTGCTGGTTGTGACGTGTGCGCTCGTGCTTGGGGCCGCCGGGTGCTCGGGCTCCAGGCCGCCGACGGGCAAACGCCTGCGTCTCAAGGGAGCCAAGGGAGCCCTGTGTACCTACGACCGGGAGTGTCAGAGTAACAAGTGCCTCGGTCTCCGGTGCACCGAAACGATCGACGTCGTGGGGCTGGGAGGCGAGTGCACGGGTGACGACTATTGTAAGAAGGGCTTTCACTGCGATCGCGCCGCCAAGAAGTGTACCCCCAAGCTCAATTGCGACAGCTTCTCGGACAAGCTCCGCCGGTGCATCGCCGACGTGTACCTCTCCTTCCGACCGAAGCAGGCCCCCAAGCTCAAGCGCATGCGCGCCCGGGCCAAGAAGCGGTTTTTCACCAAGATCTACGGGATCCTGTACAAGGGTCTCTGCGGCATCACCCGGGGCGGGGCCTCTTACGAGCGGTCCCTGGCGCTCCAGCGCGCCCTCAAAGAGACGTCCTGCGCCAAGTTCGCCGTCCACTATAACGTGGGCACGCGGAAGGGGTCCTAGAACCTCCGCTTGCGCCGATCCCCTTGTTCACGAACAATACCTGTTCACGAACAATACCTGAACCCCCCCAAGGGAGACCATGCGGTACAATTGCGCCAACTGTGATCATTCATTCGAGACCGACGACAAAAAGCCCCGCTGCCCCCAATGTCTGCGGCAGCACGGGCTCATCGCCGACGAGGGGACGGGGGCGGGGAAGGGGAAGGGGACGGCCAAGGCCAAGGCCAAGGCGGCCGGATCCTCGTCTGATCCGGGCCGGGACGCTGGCCGGAATGCTCCCGAAATTGGAGGCCGTCGGCGCCTGATCATCGCCGCGATGGTGGCGTTTCTGCTCGTGGGCGTCGGCGTCGGGGTGTACCTCGCGACGCGCAGTAAGCCCGTGGACGACGGCCCCAAGACCGTGAGCCTGGGCCCCGTGTCGGCCAAGACCCTGCGCGCGGTGGCCCGTCGCCGGGGCACGCCCGTCACGACGGTCTATTTCGAGGCAGACAAGGCCATTCGCGACGCCGGGCGGAGGTACGCCCGCAACAGTGACGGCGGCAAGGTGGCCCAGGCCCTGCTCGACGAGATCCGACAGAGCCTGGGGAAAAAGGGCATGACCATCCGACGGGCCGGGCGCACCAAGCACGGCGCCATCCTGGCGGCGGGGCCCCTGTACGCGGCCATCCGGGCCAAGGACATCATCACCGTCTACAGCTACGAGCTGGCGAGTCTCTATCTCGCCCTGGCCCGGGCCGCGGGCCTCCATGCGGTCATGGCCGAAATCTACCACCACACCGATCTCAAGGGACCGGCCGATCCGCTGGGCCACGTGGGTCACTTCGGCGTGGCCATCTATGCCAAATCGAGCTTCGCGGGGCGGCCGGTGATGGTCGTGGACCCCGCCCGGGGCACGCTCAACGCCGCCAAAGAATACGAGGTGGTCACGGACCTGCGCGCCCTCGCCCACGGCCTGGCCCTCGAGGCGCTCCAGCTCGCCGAGAACCAGAGCGAAGCCGCGGCGGCCATCGAACGCATGGACGCGGCCCTCCGACTCGCGCCGCGGTCGGCGACCCTCCTGGCGGCCAAGGGCATGTTCCTGCTCAAAAGCGGCGGCGTGGACCCGGCTCTGAACGCCTTTCTCGCCGCCCGATCCATCCGCGAGGACGCCCCCCGCTACCTCCTCGTGGCCATGAGCTACACGCAAAAAGACGCCGCCAAGGGCGTCATGAACCGGGCCCTGTCCAACATGGATCAAGCCATCAACCGCGATCCCGGCTACGCCCTCGCCTACGTCATGAAAGCGGACCTGCTGCTGCGGCAGGGCAAGCTGGACCTGGCCGCCTCCCAGCTCGACAAGGCCCAGGAGATTGATCCCAACCTGGTCGAGGCCCTGCAAGCCCGCGCCCTGATCCTCCTGGCCGGAGGCAAACCGGAACCCGGCGTGGCCCTCCTGCAAAAGGCCGTCAAAATCGACCCCCTCGACGACCAGGCCCGCTTCCAACTCTGGCGCGTGTACCTGCAACTCGAAAAAGAGGACGAAGCCAAAGCCGCCGCCAAAGAGTGGCTGGCCATGCTCCCCTCCCACGCCCGCCCCCAGGCCGTACAGCTCATGGAGCGCTTCGGGACCATGTTCAAAAAGTACAAAGCCCAAGCCGCCCCCGTCCCCGGCGGCGGCACCGCCCCCGGCGACGACCCCTACAAGCTCAAGCTGCCCGGCCAGTCCGGCCCCGGCGGCACCGACCCCGGCACCCCCGGCGGCCCCGGCACCCCCGGCGGCACCAGCCCCTTCCCCGACCAGGACAAAAAGCTCCAGCTCTAGTCTTCAGCCGACACCAAAGCTCCTCCGGCCGACTGCCAAGCTCCTCCGGCCGACTGCCAACATCCTCCGGCCGACTGCCAAGGTCTCTCGGCCCACGCGACCCGTCCCCACAGAAAATCCATATTATCAGGACGATACCCCGGCCAGCCCGGGCTCAGGCGAGCAACCCAACCTCAACCCAATCCAAATCTTAAAGCCCCGGCTGCGGCGCCGGCATGGAACCAACCAGAACCCCATCCCAGGTTGATCGATCCGGGACGGATACCGTCGCCATCGGCCGGATACCGTCCAAATCGTCCGGATCCGGCACCTCAATGATCAGCGTGTTTGGGGAATCCTGTCGGCAGCTCGAGATTTGGTGTGGTCGGGGAAATTCTGGTGGGAATGGTGGTGCTTCGCGGGTGGTGATGGTTCTGGGGGGGTCAGTGCGCCAGTTTCTGGACTTCCTCCAGGGTTAAGTCGGTGAGCTCGGCGACGTCGGTGGGCGACATGCCCTTGGCGAGTGCCTTTCTTGCGACCTCGAGCTGCTTGTCCCGACGGCCTTCTTGTCGGCCCTCCTGTCGGCCCTCTTGCCGGCCCTCTTGCCGGCCCTGCTCGATTAGCTGTGGTCCGGTGGTCATCGGAATCTCCTTGGCTTCGTCTCCCATGGGGGTCAGGAACCCGGTCAACGCGTCTACGGTGACGTGCTTGTTCACCGTCATCAGATATTTTACCAACAACCTAACGTTCCGCAAGCCGGGCGTCCCCCGTGAGACCTCCGTGCGGAACTCGTTTTCCCAGTCCGGAAGCAGGTTGAGCAGCCCCGGGACCCGGCCGTGCTTGAACAGCAGCAGCGTCAGGCGGACCACTCCCTGCCCGGGGATCTGCTCATCGGGGAGGGTCGCGACCTCGTTGAGCATGATCTTCAGCGTTGGCAGGAAAGGTCGCAGGGCCTCCACCGCGGTGGGGGGCACGTCCTGGACGTTGAACATCTCCCCAAGCTCCCTGGCGGCGGTCCAATCCTGATCGCCGTGGTAGAGCACCAGCGGCAGGATCGGC
>Ga0180009_10002945_pt1 | contig 19707 bp, 11 predicted proteins | sample OS_PC_MetaG_FD_123537 | JGI IMG/M metagenome (GOLD analysis project Ga0180009, IMG submission 123537) | Groundwater microbial communities from the Aspo Hard Rock Laboratory (HRL) deep subsurface site, Sweden - OS_PC_MetaG | ecosystem: Environmental > Aquatic > Deep subsurface > Groundwater...
CAACAGACCAAACAATGGCGCTATTCCCGCGATGGTTTCCAGAATAACCAGTCCCCTTTCAAGACGATGTTTTTCGATTCGGGCCAGATCACTAATTCTTTCTTCCAGCCTGCTACGGGATAGAGGCCGCAACGGAACAATTTCTGCCATGATGAATCCCACAACGGAAGCTCCGCCTGCTGAAGGTGCAGACCCCGAACTGTCCATTTTGGAGAACCAGTTTTTCCATGCCTGCAAACTCTCTTTCGAAACCAGCCGGTTGCCCCTCAATATGAAAAGCCGCTCAATGGTAATCAACACAACCAGAAACGAGCAAATTCCCAGGGGGATCATCATAATACCGCCCCTGATCAATATAGTTTCAATCTGTTCCCACATAAGTCTCTAAAATAGAAATGGAATTATAGAATAATGGTAGATCCTGCCATGAGAAAAAGGCTCGATAACGGGCAGAATTTTTTTTGTTGGCGTATCGACAAAGTGTATCCTAAATCGATCAAAAGTAAAAGCATACCTGGATAAAGCCGTCCTGGATGACAAATTATTAGATTGATTTCGTGTCAAAAGCCGAGTAGTATGAAGGTGTAAGAAAGGCTTTCACAACAGGGAAATCAATTGAATCAATCAGCACCCTGTTCTTTTCAAACTGGAAACGAATGACTGTGATGTTTAATCGGTAAGCTCAAGAAACGGAGGTACAGCTGAGATGATAAACATAAACAACATACTGGTCCCGACGGATTGTTCCGAAGTATCAAAGTGCGCCCTTAAATACGCCATTAAATTCGCCAAACAGTTTGATGCCAACCTGACACTGTTGATGGTTTCTGTATCAGAACCCCTCACGATTCTAAACGATTATGGTTATTTTTCACCTGAACTTCACCAGAAACTCGTCACCGAATCTGACAAACGCGCAAAATCGGAGTTGGAAACCTTCTGGAATCAATCAAAAGATGACGATATTGAAGCAAAACTGATTAATATCAAGGGTGACCCTTTTACCGAAATCGTCCGCTACGCCAGCGAAACCAGTGTGGATATCATCATCATGGGGACCCATGGCCGTACAGGACTCAAGCATGTCCTCATGGGAAGTGTCGCTGAAAAAGTGGTCCGCTACTCACCGCAGCCGGTATTAACCATCAAGGACAAGGATTATATCTTTGATATGGAGAAAACAGAATCCTGAAACGAACGCCAGGAAAACCGATTGTCACACACCGCGCCATCAGCGAATCCGATCGAGGTGTTTGAGCGCCGCTTCGGCAAAGGGTTTGGACCGGACCAGCAGACTCGCCTCGTTATTGTATTTTAATGCAGCGCTGGTCAGGTTGTGACTGCCGATAAATGTCCACTCCCTGTCAATAATCACTAGTTTTGAATGGGACCGGGTTGAAAGGGAATCCAGACGCACACGGATTCCTTGTTGTTCCAGGCGTTTTTTGGCAAATTGGTTGATTTTATTTAAATCTTTATCATAATCAGACCGCTCCAACAGGACCTCGACCCGAACCCCTCTTCTTCTGGCAGACGCCAGGGCATTGAACAACATCATCACACTGGCTTTTTGATTGCGGGACAGTTTGAAAAGATAGGCCCCGATACTGATATGGGATCTTGCCCGTTCAACCTGCTGCAGCAATCGCCTGGCATAGTCTCTGTTTTCAAGAAATTCGATTGACACCGGATGTGGCGTCGGTATCCTGTCTTCCTGGCTTACAACATCTGCTTTGTCCTGAGACCGGTTTCCGCTTTGAGCATAACCGCCACCGGGGGTTAACAGGATCAACAGCATACTGCACAGAAACACCCGGGTAAGAATTCCTGAGCATCCGGTGGTGATGCCACGGAGCACGATTGGCAAAAAAACGGTACTTTTCATCCTGATCCCGACCGTTCCATCAGGCAGGCCCCTGCATAAAACCCGGACCCCGGGCTTCTCCGGGCAAGCCATGGGTTATTTCCAGTGAATCATGGGCAGCCCGGCAACGGGAGACCGGAAATAAGGGATTCGGGTCCCCCTCAGACTGCCAATATAAACTGTTTTCAAGTCAGCACTGCCGAAGGTCACACTGGCAAACCAGGGGGCAATAGTTCCGCCACAGGCCAGCATCAGTTCCGGGGTTACCTCATCTGCTTCAAACGCTTTTTTCAGTGCCTGACTCGCAACCGGATTATCATCGTCCAGCAGAATTTTTAAATCCCCCCGGGGGGTGATCGCGAATATCTGATCGGTCATCACATGGGTTCCCCAGAGGTTTCCATAACTGTCAAAGGCGATGCCATCAATAAAAGCTCCGGTATCCCTTGGCCCATATATTTCTCTGTCCGACAGGGATCCATCGTCATGCACACGCAAGCGGCTGATATGCTTACCGCAGGTTTCAACCACATACAACCACTCCTCCTTTTCATCCAGCCGGATCTCATTGGTGAAGTGAAACCCTTCGGCAACAATACGAATAGTCCCTTTATCAACCAGCGCCACGAAACCGTCTACGATATTGGGGCTGATGGCCTTCATCCAGTTTTTGATTTTAGTTGAGATCGTCATCCAGATTCGATCCTTTGAATCCCGCAAGATAAAATTGACTTTCCCGATCGCCTCCCCGTCAATGGAATCAATCAGCACCCGTGTTTCACCGTCCCGGGTCATGACCTCCAGACAGTCCGTGCCAAAATTTGAGATCAGAATGTCCCCGTTGGCGGCAAAGGCCAATCCGTTTGGAAGTGTCCCTTCTGTAAATCGGGAAGCCAGATCGGTGGTTTGTTCAAATGACTTCTGATAGGACTGGGTGATGATTTTCTGATCACCGCCAGGGTGGATTCTGACCACCCCACCCCGGGCGTCCGCTGACCATAGCGTACCATCCGGTTCAGCCAGGATACATTCCGGGCGTTGCAAATCATTTCCAATATATTTCAGCGATGACTTATCCACTTCAAATCCATCTAAAGGGTTATCTCCCATGATATTCTCCAGTTTTATGCGAGTGTTGACCCAAACAGTGCATCATCGAATCTCTGGCCCTGCCTGTTTTCCTGTTTCAGGTCCACACTGGCGCGTGAATGGCTGCCAGTTTTTTCTTTCATCACGACCGCCATACTAGACAACCCCATACATTTCGTCAATTTCAGTTCTGTTACCCTGACATGAGAGGCCATTTTAAAAATAAGGGATATACAAAAATAAAAAATTAAGGTACTTTTTGAAAAATTTCCCAGGCCGGTAACCCGCTCAATGAGTAATTTTCTAAAATGATTGGATTTCCCGGAACAAGAAAGACGGGCTCCGCATACCAGATACAAACAGGCTAATAGAGCCGGGCTCAGGATCAACACCAACCCTCTATCGCAAACCGATTATTTGTTCTGCGAACGCATCTGGCAATGCTTTTTGAGGAAAAATGCAATTATCAAAAGAAATATTTATTAAACTGAAGCAATCTGTCTCTTTTTTCCAGTCATTGTCCGACGGAGAACTTCTGGCACTGCTTAAGCTTGCTGTCAGCGAAAGCTTTGCAGATGGAGAGGTCGTATTCAAGGAGAAGTCCCGGGGCGACACAATGTATATTATCCTTAGCGGGACGGTCCGAATCAGCAAATCGATCGGTTCAAAAAAAGAGGAGATCCTGGCAAAACTGACTTCCGGCGCCTGTTTTGGAGAAATGGGGGTCATTGACCAGTCACCCCGCTCCGCCAGTGCGACGATTGAAGGCGGACCGGCTGTTTTACTGGTGATTAAGGAGAGCCTGCTCTCAGAGAATAATATCCTGCTGGCGTATAAACTCTATAAGAATTTCTCTTTAATGCTGGCCCAGAGACTCAGGGAAACCAATGACAAGCTGCAAAACGCGGCTGCCGGAGACAGGGATGCCAGTGCTCAGCTGAAATCGCTCCTCAAGAAGAAGCTCGACCAGGGACAATCGTTGCAGGGTGCTAACCTGAAAGGGGCTGATCTGACTGAAGTCTTTATGAACAACGCCAATCTGGAACATGCAATTCTGATCGGCGCAAAATTCATCGAGACCAAATGCAAACAGACCAATTTCTCCCATGCAAAAATGACAGGGGTTGAACTTAAATCGATTACTTTTGAAAACGCCAATTTTGAAGGCGCCGATTTTACAGGCAGCAAATTCGAGAATGTTGAATTCAGCTCCTGTAATATGACCAAGGCAAATTTCACAGGGGCGGAGATGCCTGATGCAAAGGGACTGGATGATGATTCAGAAATTGAAGCCCCGTCGGACACTAAAAAAGCAAAAAATCCCTGACCATAAGCAGATAATCAACAGAGCCACCCCCTGGCCTGGTCAATCTTACCCCGTGTTGCTGAAAACCGTGACGAGAATAGCGACATTTATATTCTCAGGCCTTTTTTCAGTTTTAAATTTCCAAAGCGCTCCCAAGGTTTCCCCCGACTTCAGCGTCTGACTGTAAAAGAATTGTAAAATCACCTTTCTCCAGTCTTGAGTTTTCGTATTCAGGCCCTATGATGAGTGAACAATAAAGAAACCCGCTCCGGAGCTCAATATGGCAAACAGCGCACAAAATAGTGCTATCAGGAAATCAAAGGTTCTTACACCGGCTCAACAGTTTCTGGGCAGTTGGATCAAGCTGTTTAAAATCGGCTGGCTGAGTTTCTGGCTTTTTTTCGCCACCATCCTGGTCGCGGCACCAATATTGGCGACATCATTTCTGCCTTCCAGCGGGAATTTCGCATTCAACCTGGCTCGCGTCTGGGCCTGGATCATCCTGCATGTTTCAGGGGTGCGGTTGACTATAATCGGAACAGAAAAGCTGGATAAAAACCGCTCGTATATCATCATTTCGAATCACCAATCCCATTTTGATGGACCCGCCATCGCAGCCAGCCTGGGGCTCCAGTTTCGCTGGATCGCCAAAAAGGAACTACTCCGGATTCCTGTTTTCGGGCACGCGCTGAAAGCATCCGGAAATATTTTCATCGATCGCAGTGATAGGGAAAGCGCCCTCAATAATATCAGAGATGGGATTCGTCAGCTTCCTCAAGGTGTCGGAGTGATGGTATTTGCAGAGGGGACAAGATCTGAGAACAATACGGTGGGGCCTTTTAAAAAAGGCGGCTTCCTGGCGGCCATCCAGACCGGATTTCCCATATTACCCCTGACTATCAACGGGAGCGCCCGCGCACTTCCAAAGGGGGGTATCGTCTTTCATCCTGGAACCATCGAGATCAGGATCGGCGACATTATTGAAACTGACGGCTATAATCTTGATCAACTGGACGAATTGACTGAAAAGACACGGAATATCATAATTTCCAACTGCCATTAAGCACAGCATTTGTCCGCCCTCTTTCACCAGCAATCCTGAAAATATTGCTGTTCATGGGCAACCGGCCCGATTCAAAACTGTTCCGAATGGTACTGTTGCTGCCAATAGCCTCCCCATCCTATGACCCTGAATCCGGATTCCCCCAAACAAGGGATTGACAACCCCTTATCCCTTGTAAAAAAATAGTATTAAACCATTAACCTGATTCCGGAAAAACATGACATCTCCGCAGATTCATCCAACAGCCCTTGTCGATGCTGCCGCAACGCTTGGTGAAAATGTCACCATCGGTCCCTATACGATTATCGGACCGGAGGTCACCATTGGCAGCCACACCAGCATTGAAAATCATGTCACCATCAAGGGAAAAACCCGTATTGGTGAGCACAACAGCATTGGCCCCTACACATCGATCGGTCTGTCTGCCCAGGACAAGGCACACAGGGATGAGCCCACCGCGGTGGAGATTGGGAATCACAACGAAATCAGAGAGTATGTCTCGATTCACAGAGGGACATTTGGTGGAACCGGCATCACAAAAATCGGCAGTTTCAACCAGCTCATGGTCAACACACACTTTGCACATGATGTCAGCGTCGGCGATCATTGTATGGTCACCAACTCAACAACCCTTGCCGGACATGTGCAAATGGGGTCCTATGTGGTGACAGGTGGCATGTCAGGTTTTCATCAGTTTTGTAGAATTGGGGACTACGCCATGCTGGGTGGATACAGTGTTGCCTACCAGGATATTGCCCCCTACATGCTTTGCACCGGACATCGCGCACAAATTCTGGGGTTGAACAAAGTGGGTCTGGAGAGAAACGGCTTCAGCAGTGATGAGATTCATCAGATTCATGAAATATATTCCATATTCTTCTGTCAGGGGCTGGTTCCCCAAAAAGCGCTGGAACAGCTGAAATTGAAAATTGTGCCCGGTCCAATCCTCGACAGGTTCGTCAGTTTCATTTCCCAGACCAGCCGTGGGATCGTTTCAAAAGCCTGAAGTATGAAAGTCACCATTCCGCCCCTGTGAGCCGGTTGACGGACATTCTGATTGCGCTAAAGATCAGGATGGGATAATATGGGGCCGTCGCAGAAAACTTAAATGGGATCGATGTTGGCATGGCTCCCTGGTGGTCCGAATCCCGGAATTCTTACCCTGTCCTGAAAACTGATGAACCCAGCATTCACAAACAGTGACATTCTCACCATCTTAAAGGAGGCCAGGCTATTCTCACAGTTCTCCGATGATCAACTGGAGCAGCTGATCTCATTCTCGTCAGTGGAAAGCTTCGCTGCCAATCAAACCATTATCGAGCAGGGACAAAAGAACGATAAGATCTTTATCCTCCTCAAAGGACTGGTTTCCGTATACACCGACGACGAATTCATCCTCAGTTTACGCAGACAGGGCGATCTTGTCGGTGAGATGAGTGTCATCACAAAACAACCTACCACGGCCAGGGTTATTGCCCAAGAACCGTCCCTGCTGTTCTCCATCTCTTCAGAAAATATCAACCAGTCCAAACTGGCAGATCTGAAAAGTACCGTCTATAAATTATTTCTGGATATCCTGACAGAAAAACTGACCATGACAACCAAGCAGGTCATCGGATTCCAGGCAACATCTGAAGAGCTGTCTGTCAAGAAACAGGAACTGGCAAAGTCCGAGGATGTGATCGTACAGAAAGAGGCCATTCTGCAGCAGGTACTTGGCAGTATGAGCGACGGTGTTGTGGTAATGGAGAAAGAGGGTTGCCTGCTCCATGTCAACAGGGCGTTCAGGGATATGGTGGGAAATGGCCAAATCCCCGATGATTATAACTGCTGGCCTGAGGAGATCGGGTTTTACCAATCTGATGAAAAGACACCCTATACTATTGCAGAACTTCCCATGACCACCATCTTCAGGGGAAAGCCGGTTGACTCCGAAGAGATCTTTATCCGGAATAAAAATCTCCCGGATGGCATGTGGCTGCAGGCCAGCAGTCGTATGCTGGAAAGCACCAACAATATCGCTGCTCGCAGCGCTGTCGTCGTCTTTCGCGATTTCACCAAGAAGAAGCTCGAAGAGAAAGCCCTCATCAAGGCCAAGGAGAACGCTGAAGCCACCGCCAAGGCGAAATCGGATTTTCTTGCAGCAATGAGCCACGAATTACGGACGCCACTGCATGGCATCATGGGAATGACGGAACTGGTTTATGGGACCGATTTGAATGAGGAGCAGAAAGGGTATCTGGGTAGCATAAAATCGAGTAGTGAGCACCTGCTGAACCTTATTCGGAATATTCTGGATTACAGCAATCTGGAATCAGAGAAACTGCCGTTGAAAAACGAACCTTTTTCTGTCAGGGCATGTATCGAAGAGATGGTTGCAACTTACACTCCGCATGCGGCCAAAAAAGGGATCCAGTTGAAGTCGTCGGTATCCCCGCGACTCCCTCAATTCGTCATTGGAAACAGACACGGGATAACGCAGATTCTTAGAAATCTGATCGATAACGCCATCAAGTTTTCCAACGAGGGTGAAGTCCATATATCCGCCGAGATGACGTCACAAATTGAATCAAATGCCAAGATTGTGCTCACCGTGACAGATACAGGCATCGGAATTGATGTCGTTGATCTCGCAGACCTGTTTCAACCCTTCTCCCAATTGGATTCTTCTTCATCACGCAGTTTCGATGGCAGTGGTATCGGGTTGAGTATCTGTAAAAAATATGCTGAAAAAATGAACGGGGAAATTCGGGTTAACAGTAAAATAGGAGAAGGTTCCATTTTTGAAGTGGTTCTGAACCTGACAGTTGTAGCACCTGAGAATGTCACTCCCCAACCGGCAGATGAAACGGAGCAGCCGGTTCCGTGGGACACGTCGTTTTCCCTGAAATACCCCCTTACGATCCTGGTCGCTGAAGATAACGCCCTGAATCAAAAGCTGATCCACAAAGTTCTTGAAAAACTGGGGTATACGCCTGAACTTGTCAGTAACGGTCTGGAAGCTGTTGAAGCCAGCCGCAAAAAGACATTCGATTTGATTTTCATGGATCTGCATATGCCAAAGATGGATGGTATTGAAGCTTCACGGATCATCAACGGAGAGATGAAAACACCAGGGAAACCCAAGATCATCGCCTTGACCGCCAATGTTTCAGAAGAAGTCAAACAGACCTGTCTGGCAGCAGGAATGACAGACTATACGACAAAACCGCTTAAGATCGACCATCTATATACACTTCTACAGAAAATCCAATAATATCCACCCCACAGCCAGCAGCTGCTTAAAACCGGCTTGGTTGCTCCCGAATTTTGTTTTCCTTTTATTTCAAACTCATGATATCATATAAAAATTGAACGTATCTAGTCAGCTATTCAGGTTCAGCTATAGATGCTAAGACCGGTATGTTATTCAACTCATTCTCGACGTTCTTCGCTGCGAGTCTTGCGAATTCAGCCATGGCCGTCTTCCGAGGGCAGTCGTTGACATCGCCATCATGGCGATGTCTAACCACTCCCAATCCGTTCAATGACATACCGGTCTCAGCGTCTACTCAGATAAAGTGGTGAATAGTGTCAATTGCATAACAAGGGTTCCGGGTGCAAACCAACGATCCCCAGCAATCTGTTCGCATCCCTGTATTAAACGCTCTGGATCAACCGGATCCACTTTATAACAAGGGGGGGGGTATCCCCTTTTGGAAAAAACAGGATCCGGGCACGTTTCCTTGATCATCTGTCAAAGCAAAGAAGGAGATTGAATGAATAAAAAACTGGATGCGTTGTCAAAGGAGTTCCTGCTGAAGGATTTCTATGGGTTGATTCTCGAAAACGACATTGATGAAAAACACCAGCAACTTTTAATTGATCTCGCCCCCTTTCTCAGAAAATTTGCCTCAACCTATATCAACTACTTTGGGCTTAAGACATTACCCCCGTTGAAACAGGATCATCCATTCGAACACCGTCTGGCAGAGTTTTATTCGGACCTTGCAGAGCAGCTTTGGCAAAAAGGAATCAACGGAGTCATCCTCTGGCTTCTGGAGCAGGAGTCGGAAAAGGGCATCCGCTTTTTCCCGTCAAAACCCGTTGTCAATAACTACTCGGTGATTCCCCGCGGGCTGAACCTGCTTGATGAGCTGCTGAAAAATATCGGGCCACTGGAACCGGCCGTTTACAATGTGCTGCTAACATATATCATGGAGATCCTCACCCCTGAAATAGACGATGTGTTTGAGCAGGAGGCGAAAGGACTGCTCGATGGCCTGCAGGGATTCAATGCCAGAAAAGAAGGGGTCGCCTCTGACAGATTCCTCAGGTTGTCAGATCAGATTGCCCAATTAAATGAAGAGATTGAATCAAAACTCATCGGCAACAATTCTTACGTCGCGATCGTACAGCAGATAACGGAGATCAACAAAGCTTTAAAGACCATCTTCAAAAAAGACCTGACAAGCCTGTTCAACGGCGACACCCGGCGTCGCGATATTTTCTGGAAGGGCTTAAAATCAGTTGGTTATGCAGGCGGCGAAAACAGTGTCAATGGGAACTACCTGGATAACATGGAGCAGATCCATTCCTGGTTGAATAGAGATTTTCCGGCGGAAAAAACCAGTCTGCTGCAGATGCTGGAACGGTCGCAAAAAACACCGCAACTACCCAGGCTGGCCCGTGAGCCCATACCGGAAGCCATCCAGATATACGCCCTGAATCTGCTGGGATCCCTTGGTTTTCAGAATGATCAGGCGATTCGACTGACATTGGGATTCTATTCGAGATTTGTCGGCAAAATGGTCAGAGATGCGGCCCTCCAGACCCTGAGAAAAAATGCAGACTCCGTGAAACGCTTTTTCTATCAGGGACTCAACAATGAAAAGGACTACAAGCAGAAGCTGAGTATTGCTGAGAAGCATGACACGATTTTCGGTGTCATATCCGCAGAATCTCTTTCGATGGCCTTTGGCGATGTTTTTAAAACGGTACTGAAAGAACTGGATGATTTACTTGAAAACGAAGGTTTTCTGCTCAGCAACTTTATCAAGTCCGCCTATTTCAAGACCCCTGAAACCCGGATTGAAAAAGAAGCGGGAGAAGAAAGACAGGAGCGGCTGGTTCATTTCAAAACAGTGAACACCTATTTGCGCCAGTTCAAGGAATTTGTCGAAAGCCAGTCTCCAGGCGTTTTTCGAAAACTGCTGAAGATATGGGAACTCAATTATATTATCTCCTGGGCCCTGGCTGATTACGTCAGGGAAAAGCGACTGATGTCGTTCATTATTCAGGCGGCAAACAATGACGAATCCCCCGGAAAAACCGCCAAGGATCAGGTTGTCCCCCTGAACAGCATCATTACCCTCCTGACAGCGGAACCGGATGCCAGAAGCCTGATTGAAAAACTGATGACTTTTCTGCTGAATTCAAAAATATCCTTCGATTTCCCGCTCTTTCGCTCCCTCTTTCAGGTTGTGGCTCAGCGGAGTATCCAGCTGAAAGGAAACGTTCATATCCGGGACGGATTCAGTGAACAGAGAGGTTATGCCAGTGATGTTCAGCACAGCAAAAGCAACCCCCGACCGGTTGAACTGCTGGATCCGCATATATTCCAGCCCATCGTGGTCTTTCTGATCACCGTTCTGAAAATGAAAGCCATCAACATACCGAAAGATGCTTTTGTGGAAACGGATATCAGCCTCTATCTGAACACGCTTTGCGCAAAGCAGGACCGTCCCCGGCTCGGATATGAGGTTTATCTGGCTCATCAACTCATCGGCAGCATTCCCTACATCGTGGATTTTGCCAGCAAGCATGAAGGCATTATCCGCAAAACCATTGCTGACCTCGACGAGTCCTATAACCGGACCAACACCCTGATTCACTATCACCGGCTTAAGATTCACAGGGCGCCATCCAAGCTGGATCTGGCTTACACCCTGGAAATGCTGGAGGGCCTGTCCAGACAGGATCTGGATAACCTGTTGCGTCAGCTCACCAATATGATGAAAGGGATTGGGGATGAAGCGATCCCGGATCTGGAATACTATTTTGATATCTACAGGGAAAAACTGCTGAAGCTGGGCAGGCATCTCTCAGATTTGAAGAACACCTATTCTGCCACTCCCTGGCAGCAAATCGCTGAAATGCCGGATTTTGAAAACCAGGTCATTGCGCTGCCGGACATCGACGAGGAGTCCCAACGGGATATCTTGGCCTTGTGCAAACTGGCAAGCGCGCTTTCCAACTACTGGACACAACGCATTCACGATGATTTTATCCGCTCCGTCTTTATCAATGAAGAAAAGGAGATCTTTGAAAAGGCCCCCCTGGATCAGAAACTGGTTCTGATAGCAGAAAAGAGGAAACAGGTTTCGGATAACGTCAACCGCTATGATCCTTTTCTGGAACCCTATCAGCACATCTTTCTGAAACGCCACGTCATTCAGTGTGACTGGAACTTCGATTTCTTCGGTTTCTGGCCCTTCTACTCCGAAAGCAAGTTCGAGGCATATAATGTTGATCGCAAGCTTTCCCTGATGGAAAGACATTACCTGGAAATCATGCAGGAAGAGCAGGCCCGGATGCCAATCGGAACGGATCCGACGGACGAATCGACCATGACCCGACTGCAGGAGAAAATAAGGGCCCTGGTAAGGTTTATGCAGCATCTGGTGGATGAGGGGCTGACGCCATCCAAATTTTTTCTGGACACCATTGACGTCCTTGAGATGGATCAGTTGAGCATATCCCAGCTGTCAGATATCATTCAGATACTCTCGGACAGGGAACTGTCGCATATAGAATCCTTCATTGCTGATACCTACGGTCATTTCCCCGAGAAAATCACCAAGGCGCTGGGGCGCGAAAACCTGGACTATGGCCTGGACTTTCTGAGTATTGATGATGAGGAACTGCTCTACCCCCTCGTACAGGAAACGGTCCTCGGCAACATCATTGCTGAAGCCCATCCCATGTTCCTGCTGGAACGGCATCTTGACAGCCTTAACCACGAACTCGATGTTCTGAGAGAACGGGCTCCGGCCCAGAAGGTTTTCTCTCCCGCCACCAGACGGCCCAGAGAAATTTCACCCGTCTTTCAGGGGTATAAAGGGTATGCCTTGATCACTCTGGCCCAGGACGGCTTTGCCGTTCCTGCATTGGAAATCCTGCCGGTGACCTTCTTTCTGGAACAGCCGCAACTGCTCAGGCTGGAGCATCGAGCCGAGTATAAAAACGAGCTGATCCGCCGTATTCTGCAGCTGGAGGGTAAAACCCGAAAATGCTTTGCTTTCCAGCCGGATAAACTGTCCGTAGCGCAGCAGGAACAGATCACATCCAGTCGCAGGGAAATACAGCTGAACCCCGATCATGCTCCCCCTTTGCTGCTTTCAGCCCGCAGTGGATCCTACCGGTCAATGCCGGGAATCCTTGGGACGGTTGTCAATATCGGTTACGGGGATATTACGTCACTGATTTTGTCGGCCGCTGAGCTGAGAGCCCGGTTGAATACCTATCGTATGTTTCTCAGTACATACGGTAATGTCGTCTTTGGAATCAACGAAATAGAATTTTCAAATATTATCGCCGATGCCAAACAGGAGTTGCAGCTGAACAGTGCCAAAAAAATCCGCTGGGAAGATCTGGATAACGATCAGATCCTGGCAGTGGTCAATCGTTTCAAAGCACTGATCAGTGAAAGGGCCAGGGCATGCGCCAGCGCACCGAACGGCCCACTTGAGCCCGACTGGGACGACCCCCTCTCCCTGCTGGCAGATGCGACCATCGGCGTCTGGAATTCCTGGGAGAGCGAAGCCGCCCGGAGTTTGAGGTCCTTTCTCGGAATTTCAAATGACTGGAAAACAGCCGTTATCCTGATGGAGATGAAACTGGCGGATCGCAACAACCGTTCATTCAGTGCCATTCTGTTTTCAGGGGATCCCCAGGGCAAGAACAACCGCCCCCATGGCGATATTCTGTTTGGACGTCCGGGTGAAGATATTGCAGCCGGACTGGCTTCTGTCGGAACGGCCCTGGAATCCCTGGAAACCGACAACCCCCCGTTGTACTGGCAGATCGTCGATCTTCTGGAAAGGGTTAAAATGAACAAGGGGAATGTCAATGTGGATGTGGAGATGGTCGGGGAATATGATCTTTCTGCTGAACGAATGGATCTCTATCTCGTGCAGGAACGGCAAATGCCCATCGGGAAACGGGCTGAAAGCGAAGACTACCGACTGAGGCCCACCGATATCGAACCGGTTGCAAGGGGGATGGGTGTCAACGGCGGTGTCCAGTATGGCGTATTTATCGATGGTATCCATCATGGCTATTACGAGTTGAAAGATCGGGTTCAAACCGTGCGCGAAAACCTGGGACAAAAGGATGCGTATCACGGTCCGGCTATTTTTCTGCTGATGAAGTATGTAACCCCTGAAGAAGCGCTGAAAATGAATATTCCTGGTGTCGACGGCATCATTACGACCCGGATTGGAAAATCCAGTCATGCCTCCATTTCAGCCAAACGGGACGGAAAGCTGTTTATTTGTGAAGTCGGTATCCATCCGGGTAAGAATGGCTGGGAGATCGGCGGTGAACGAATCATCACCGGTGATCAGGAAAATCCGGATATTTTCACAGTCGTTGCCAATCCAAAATCCGTTTCACCATACAGTGGGAATATTTATCGTGGCAAAATGCCTTTGATGAAGGTAAAGGCGAGTAAACATCTGAGATCGCGTTGATCAATCGACCCCTATCGGCCGCGGACCTCTCCCCAGCGACGAATGATTGCCTTTCGCTCTTCTCTGGAGACAGCATCCGGGTTTTCTTTCAGGAAATAGGTCGCAATGATGAGCAGCCGTTTTTCAGCAGGGTGGACCGCTCCTTTTCCGATGGTGCCTCTGACAGCCGCAGCTGTTTTTCCAATCTGCTCCGGGTCGATATATCTGACGTAGCTTTTCAGGTTTTTACCCGAGACCTTCGGCAGGTTCCCTGTTGCCGCAGCGCCTGAAAGACTGCCCTGAAATGCCGCAAGCAGTCTGTCGATATGGCTGACAATGGTTGCTTGTGTCGAGGAGCCGGTATCCCCCGCAGGGTCATCGGACGCCGGTGGTCCTGTCTTTAATGACAATATGCGGTCGATGTCATCCCGGAAGGCTGTGTCACCTGCAAACTCGGCAAGTTTCTTGCGACACGCGTCTTCATGGGGAAGAATCATCGCTTCATCCTTCTCCAGGATGTCAAAACAGATCTGGGCGATTTTTAACAGCGGTTGGCCACGGCCCACGAGGATTGGCATCTGTTTTTCATTGCTGTGGCTTCGAATCAGCGCCAGGTTCTCCCGGATACTGCGTAACTGTCCGGGGAGAATGCATTCAGCCATCTGGACCAGTTCCTGGTCAGAATACTGGGTCTGCTCAACCGGGTCCTTCAGGGTCTGTTCGGTTTTCGGCAGAATCCGGTTAATTCCGTACTCCCAGAATGCCAGCAGGCGATCGACGCTTTTTTGCCGGATCAATATACTTACATCATTGATTTTACGGCTGATATTGTCGGTCTTCCCACCGAGATGCAGTTGTTTCCTCTCCTCCTGGGTCTCCTGAAAAGCCGATTTCAGCAATTCATCCTTTTCCATCAGCTGATAAAAGTCCACAATAACCTGGACCAGAAAAACCTCTACATCCGCCAGTACCGAATCCTTATCGACAAGATATTTTCTCCCGAAAAGGGACTCGATCCTGTCAAATTGATCCGCACTGATATATTTGGCAATCAGGGAACACTCTTCAGCAGAATAGGTTCGGAATCCCCCGACCTCGTTCAGGTTTTCGCTGGACAGGGATTCGATCTGGTACTGCAGATACAGGATCACCTGATCGAGCTCTTTCTGCCATTTATTTCTTTCACGATTGATGAAATCCTCTTCCCGGTTCGTTTCCTCGTTGATTCTGGCAAACACCGGTTCCAGATGTCTGTGCAGTAACCCGTATGCCTTCTTGATCAGCTCTTTACCGGATAGCTCCCTGAATGAGATCTCGTTTTCTGACTTCCTGATCTCGCCCGGGTTGAGTAACACATACTGTCGTTGGGACTCCCTGCGCATAAACGCCATGTGTCTGTCGGCAATCTCTATGAACACCTTACCCGGTGGATAGGTCAGTCGTAATTCGTTCCTGGGCATACAGGGTACAAACCTGGCAAGACTCTCAATCTCCTTGGGGGTTACGTTTTCAGCAACAAAGCGGATAGCCGTTTCATGCTTGCTCATCGCTTTCGCAGTCGGTTTTTTCTGCTGTTTTTCCTCAATCTGGGCTATTTCTGACACAAAGCGCAGACGGATATTCGTTGGCGACATCTCATCACAGGGTTCTCCCCGCATGAATTTTTTCAGGGCTTCTGAATAAAATGCCTGGACACTGGCAGCCGGCATCATTTTCTGATAGAGTTTGAATTTCTGAAAATTAAGCAACTCCTCTTTTTTCATGGCGGGTGTCTCCCCCCTCCCACTCAATTCAAGAAAGGCCCTCAATACCTGCTCCCCAATATGTTTTTCTTCGAGATTGAGCTCGGTAAACCCTTGGAACTGTTTCTGACAAAATCGGTATTGTGAAAATATGTCCCCACGTGACAGTTTCTCTACCGAAGCCAGTCGTTTTTCCAACTCTGCAGTCAACTCTTTCCGGGAGTTATCCCTGCTTTCCGGGTTCCCACCAGAACCCTTGCGATCAGCCAGACGATCTCCAAATTCCACCAGGACCTGATGAATCTGGTTATTCAACTCTTTAATCCGGTTCATGGTCTGGTGAATCACCAGGGCACCTTCTTCCAGGCCTGACTTTCTCAATTCGATCATCACTTTCTGATTGATGTTTTTTTCCCGCTTCTCAGCAAGCCGTCGTTTCAGAAATTCCGTCACATCATCTACCATGCGGGCCACGGCCTGGTAGTAGTTGGCATCCTCGTACATGCGGGAAGTGGCTTTGAGTTTATATACCAGGGCCCCGATCACCTCAAATGCCTGGATGTTCTGCTGGCCGAAAATCCCTTTCATCTCCTGGTTGATCTCTTCCAGAAACTTATAGACCGATTTGGCCTGATAATCGCTCTCAATAAAAAACTCTATCTGATTCTGGATACCGGGGAATTTTTCAATCAGGTTCTTCAATGTCTGCAGCAATCTTTCTATCTGAACCAGTTTATCGTTTCCCTTGAGCAGCTTTCTTGTTTTTTCACCCAGGCTGGTGAGTTGTTTTTCCAGATCCAGTTTTTCGGTTGTCTCTTCCCCCTGGCTGATCAGTCCATCCAGGGCATCCTGGGTCTGCTCCCTGAGATAGGCCAGCGATTCGATTTTTTCCTGATAGGCGGTCTTGATTTTTGTAAAGTCATCCAGGAGATCCTGAAAAAAAGCGACTTTATCTCTACTGATGGCAGCAATTTCAGCGATTCGTTCCCTGGCCGCTTTTTCTGCCTGGTAGATCAACCACACATCCTCATATTTTTCCCGCTCGCTTCCCGACCGGGTTTCCTGGCTGACAAACCGGCCTGAAACACCTGCAAAACCCTGGCATATCTTTGTTACCGTCGGCAGAAGCTCGTTTATCTGGTTGTTGATACTGGATATCAGGTTGCGGCCGACCCGTTTGACATATTCCGAATACATGGCCGGACCATAGTCCCCCTTTTTTTTACCCAGCCTGGCGCTGACAGGGGCCAACAGCTCGTCTCTCTCGTGTGAGAAGATCATTTTATTGACCGCCTCTTCAAGAATCCGGGCGGCGGGTTTATTTCCGAGTTGAATTTTTTCCAGTGGAGCGGCTTCACCCACTTTTTCGAGAAACCGCTTCGTAACCATGAAGAGATTCCCATACAGACTGAACAAAGATTGAAAAGCCAGTTCCTTGTCAAAGGGATTTTCTTTCAACCGGTTTATCTTCTGTTGACTCTCCTCCGTTTTCATCAGCTGCAGGAGTTTCCCGACAGCATGGGTAACCTGCTCGATTTTCCTGTTGATATCCGGTTCGTTTTTCAGATCCCGTTCCAGTTCCCAGGGTTTGATTAAATCGTCCGCAATTGACATGGTTTTCTCTGGTAAAAGGCTTCTCAGACACAACCACCCCGGAAAACAAAACGGGTTCATACCAGGATGCCTGTTTTTCAATCAGGAAACACAACCCGTCTTCAAACGGGGTTTTCAGTCAGGAAGAGACCTATCCCACATCATTCCGTGAGACAGATTGTTTCAGGTGACAGTTTACATCAAAAAACCGAGTTCTTCCAGTCGCTTCTTGAATTGCTCCAGGTCTTGAGCCCGGATCAGGATATGCTGTCCTTCAGCCATGAAAATCAATGATCGGAGAGCTTTGTCTCTGATAATCGTATCGATCAGATCATCACTCCCCGGCGGAACGGCATATACCCGCATGTCATCCACCGGCAGCAGGACACCCACCCGTTGCACCACTGTTTTGAAAAACGCCTGCCATATGGGTGGGAGACAATCCGAGATCTCATCTTTGAAAACCTGGATTCTTGTCATCACATCATCCCTGTTTCGGCAACCTTTTAAAAACGACACGAAATCAACCTTGTACCGCACCGGACCAATGCGGTGGGCAAACCTCTCAAGGGAAAGCGCCGTCAGGCTGTCCGGTATTGAATAACTGATAAAAAGTCGTTCAGTATCCAGCTCAAACGCCATCTCAGGCGCCGATGGTTGCGCAAAATCGTATGTTGCCCGCTGCCCTGCGATATAAGCCCCCAGTTCCGTCAACCTGACTGAAACCAGACCGTCGTAGACAGACAGATACGGTTTGCCGGCTGACCGCAGGGTGCTGTTTTCCGGAGCGTTATACATTAGATCGAGCAGTCCGAAGGAGGCGTACAGAAATAGACTGGCTTTCAAAAGCGGTATTTCCAGTGCCTGTTCATAGCGGTCGGGGGTGATGACCTTTTTTTTGTTTCCCCAACCCTGCCATTCCATTGTAATGGATAGATAACGGTCAGCACTCTGTTTTGAGACAGGAGACAGGTCCAGCCCTCTTAAGCGTGCAAACCGTATAATCTGTTGAACATGGAGCCACTGGTTTTCAGGCAGACAGCCCAGCAGATCCCAGTTCGTGTAATGCAGGCGATGATTGATGGCGTCCCGGCAATGATGCAACCCTTTGATATGGGATAAAAAGGATAAATGGGGATAAGACCGAAGTGCCAGATACTGCCTGAAAATGTTTTTCAGAACCTGCAGGGCATCACCCGGTTTTCTTTCGACTGCAGGAAGACGGAGAAGGTCCGCCATCATCCGTGTTCGCAGGCAGACTGATTCCGTGGCTTGTCGCTCATCATAGAACTCCTTCAAACCACAGGTTTTCTGCATCCGGTTGATGGATTGGGTCCGCGGCGTTCCCTGCTGTGTCAGTTCCAGTTGCCCCTGTTCCAGAAAACGGTATATTTTGGGTAGAACATTCAGGACATGCCCCCCATCTTTGAACTGAAATTCAGCCGACGACTCAGTCGGGAAGCCCACCAGTGTCAGTCCGGCTGGCTCGGGCAACAGCGGTTTCAGGAGTTGCCGCAGCAGCGGTGGCAGATCCAGCGAATACGAACTTCCTTCAGCACCCCAGAAGGACTTGAAAAAGATGCACTGCAGCAGACAGAAATCAACCCTGGGTACTCTTTGAAGACCCTGGTCCACGGTTTTGCCTGTTGTCAGAACCGGGCATCCGATCCGGGATTCCAGGGTGTCCGCGTCCACCGGGCCTTCCCAGGCCAGGATATTCAGCGCATGCAGAACGGGGTCAGGCAGTGTTTCAATCCAACCGCGCAGGATTGAGAGATCCGCAAATATGGCAGCCATCAGGCGAACCAGAAGCTTTTTCGGTACGGACAGATGGTAAAACGCCTGTTGATTCAAGCCATGGCGATGATAAAAATCGGATCTGGTTTCCAGAAAGCCCTTGAAATATCGGTGATGGATATCCGTCAGACTTCTACCGCTGTATGCCTGGTCGATCTGATGTTCAAGGTTGATGGTATCCATAGTCTGTCTTTTTCAGCATCCGGGAAAGACCTCTTCCACTTCCCCTGGCCTTTGTCCTAGCTCGTCCCCTCATCTGTGCCCAGCAAAAAATCGATGGTTTCCATATCCAGGAATTTGGGTCCGGTTGAATCACTGGTAATAATACTTTCAAATAGCACCTTTTTTTGTTCCTGCAGCTTGACCATTTTTTCTTCGATCGTCCCCTTCGTAATCAATTTGTAGCTGAAAACGGTCTTATCCTGCCCGATGCGGTGGCTCCGATCGATGGCCTGATTTTCGGCGGCGATGTTCCACCAGGGATCATAGATAAACACGGTGTCCGCGGCAGTCAGGTTCAGACCCAGTCCGCCGGTCTTTAA
>Ga0180009_10002946_pt1 | contig 19705 bp, 18 predicted proteins | sample OS_PC_MetaG_FD_123537 | JGI IMG/M metagenome (GOLD analysis project Ga0180009, IMG submission 123537) | Groundwater microbial communities from the Aspo Hard Rock Laboratory (HRL) deep subsurface site, Sweden - OS_PC_MetaG | ecosystem: Environmental > Aquatic > Deep subsurface > Groundwater...
CTTGATCCGTCCAATCGCCTCGTCGCGCCCGAGCGTCGCCAGTACGTCGAATATGGGCGGAGATACGGTGCTGCCCGTTACCGCGGCGCGCAACGGCTGCGCCACCTTGCCGAGCTTCAGGTTTTCTTCCTCCGCAAACGCTCTGATCGTTGCCTCGATTTCGGCGATTTCCCAGTCGTTCCGGGCTTCGAGCCGAAGGACGAGACGGGACAGAAGCGCTCGCGATTCTTCGTTGAGGAGTTGGCTGGCTTTTTCGTCGCAGGCGAGAGGCCGCCGAGCGAGGAGGAAGGTTGCCCCGCGGCCCAGTTCGACCAGCGTCTTCGCGCGCTCCTTCAGGCTCGGCATCAGCGCGATGAGCTTCGATCTGAAGACATCGTCCGCCTGCCAGCCGTCGAGCCGCGTCATCAGCGCGATCGTCTCGTCGGCCAGCCGCTCGTCGTTGGCCTCGCGGATATAATGGCCGTTGAGGCTTTCCAGCTTTGCAAAGTCGAAGCGGGCGGGCGAGCGTCCGATACTCTCGAGGTTGAACCACTCGATTGCCTGGTCGGTCGAAAAAATCTCGTCGTCGCCGTGGCTCCAGCCGAGACGGACAAGATAATTGCGCATGGCTTCCGGCAGGTAACCCATATCGCGATACGCCTCGGCACCGAGCGCACCGTGGCGCTTCGAGAGTTTCGCGCCGTCGGGGCCGTGGATGAGCGGCACATGGGCAAATTCGGGAATGTTCCAGCCGAGTGCGGCGTATATTTGACTCTGGCGGCCCGCGTTCGTCAGGTGGTCATCGCCTCGAACGATATGCGTGATGCCCATATCGTGATCGTCCACGACGACGGACAGGTTGTAGGTCGGCGTACCGTCGCTGCGAAGGATGATGAGGTCGTCCAGTTGTTCGTTTGGAAAGCGCACCTCACCCATGACGTGGTCGCGAACGATCGTTTCGCCCTCGTTCGGCGAACGAAAGCGCACAACGGGTTTCACGCCGGGAGGAGCGTCGGCAGGGTCGCGATCGCGCCAGCGGCCGTCATAACGAATAGGGCGGCTTTCGGCGCGGGCCTTTTCGCGCATCTCTTCAAGCTCTGCCTGGCTGGCGTAGCAGTAATAGGCATTCCCTTCGCTCAACAACCGCTGAGCGACCTCCGCATGACGGACCATGCGGGAAGCCTGAAAAATGGGGTCCTCGTCCCAATCGAGTCCCAGCCATTTCAGTCCTTCGAAAATGGCGGCGATAGCACTCTCGGTCGAGCGCTCCCGGTCGGTGTCTTCAATACGCAGCAGGAAGCGGCCGCCATGATGGCGGGCAAACAGCCAGTTGAACAACGCTGTGCGGGCGCCACCGATGTGGAGGTAGCCGGTGGGCGACGGCGCGAAACGTGTGATGACTTTCTTCTGTTCCGTCATGATCTCCTGCGATCCGGCTCCGCAGCCGCACGGCTAGGCAACTTCAAGAAATGTTGGCAAGCTTTGACCCGGATTATGGCAATGACGCCTTGAAGGTCCGCTGCGGGGCAGGGATTTCTAGCACATCGCGGCAACGCAGCGTAAGCCCGAAATATGCCGGGCGAGGAACACGAAAAAGTGTTTGATGCAATGGAGTTAGGGGGAGGTTCTCGCGAGATTTGACCGGCGATGGAAATCCGGCTGAGGGGGGCTGTGTGGCGACTGCGGCGGACGGGCACTGGCGGCCGGCATTCATAAGGCTGGCGGGAGGGATTCGCGAGGTGTCCGGCGCCTGCGCGTCCTGGCTGCGGACCTCTTATGCGGCTGACAATGACCGGCTTTTTCTCTGGATACCCGTCTTCATAGGGGCAGGTATCGCGCTCTATTTCGGCCTTGGTTTCGAGCCCCCTTTCTGGGCCGTGATTCTTCCACCGCCGGTCGCGGCCGGCCTCGCCTGGCGGACAAGGCACAGGCCTTTTGCCGGCCCCGTCTCAATGGCGCTCCTGTGCGTCTCCATCGGTCTTGGGGCGGCGGTATTGCGTTTTCATGCCGTGGCGGCGCCCGTTCTCGAGCGGCCGATGTCCGGGGAGCTCGTGGGCGTTGTTTTATCGGTCGAGCGGACGGAGACGGGTGCTCTGTCGACGGTGCTGGAACCGGTGTCGTTTGCGGAACTGTCGTCAGAGCGTCTGCCTGCAAAGGTAAGGCTGAACGTCAGGCTGCGCGACGCGATTTTGCGGCCGGGGGCCGAGGTAAAGCTGAGGGCGCGCCTTATGCCCCCGCCGGAGCCGGTCCTGCCGAACGGCTTCGACTTCGCGCGGCAGGCCTGGTTCTCGTCGATAGGTGCCGTGGGTTTTGCCTATTCGACGCCAGAGGAGACGGCGCCGCCGGCGGGCACCGGAGAGCTGCTGACGATGCTGCGGATGAAGATCGGCGAACGCATGCGTTCGCAGATCGGCGGTACGAGCGGGGCCGTGGCCGCAGCCCTGGTCACCGGCGAGCGGGCAAGTATTCCCGACGAAATCTCGGCGGATCTGCGGGCGGCAGGCATCTACCACGTGCTCTCGATTTCGGGCCTTCATATGGTCCTGTTCGCGGGTTCGCTCTTTTGGACAGTGCGGACCTTTCTCGTGCTGCTGCCCGGCTTGGCGCTCAGGTACCCTGTCAAGAAATGGGCGGCGGCGGTCGCCATCCTCGGTGCGACCTTCTACCTGTTGATATCGGGCGGGGCCGTGGCGACGCAGCGCGCATGGATCATGATCTGCCTGATGTTCCTGGCCGTGCTGCTGGACAGGCCTGCCCTCAGCATGCGGAACGTGATGCTGGCCGCGACTGTCATTCTGGTGTGGCGGCCGGAAAGCCTGATCGGTGCGAGTTTCCAGATGTCGTTTGCGGCAGTGATCGCGCTCATTGCATTTTATGAAAGCGAGCCCGTGCGCAAATGGTCTTCGAGACCTCGCGCCACAGGTTTCGAAGCGCTGGTATCGCGCGGCTTCGGCTACATCCTCGGCATCGCATTGACGAGCATCGTTGCCGGAACGGCTACAGGCGTCATCGCTGCGTTTCATTTCAACCGCATCGCGATCTACGGCCTCGCGGGTAATATGGCGGCAATGCCTCTTGTCGGTATCGTCGTGATGCCGATGGCACTTCTTGCGTTGCTGCTGATGCCTTTCGGGCTCGACGGCCCGGCTCTATGGCTGATGGGGAAGGGCGTCGATGGCATGCTCGCCGTCGCGCATGAAGTTGCTGCCTGGCAGGGCGCGGACAGGCTCGTTCCGGCCGCGCCGCTTTCGGCGCTTGTGATCGCGGTATTCGGGGCGTTGTGGCTGACATTGTGGCGGGCGCACTGGCGCTATGCCGGACTTGTTCCGATTGCGGTCGGGCTTGGCCTCTGGGGGAGTGCTACGCAGCCCGACATACTGATCGATCGTGATGCCGCGCTTTTTGCCATACGCACCACTGACGGAAATCTCGCGCTCACCGCAACGAGACCTTCCTACACGGCGGAGCAATGGCTGCGTTACGAGGGAGATACGAGGACGGTCCGAGAGGCTGCGCGCTCGGAATTCATCGGCTGCGATGGAGGCGGATGTGTCTACCGGGAGGAGGGCCACCCGGTCGTCGCGTTTCCATCAAGCCTTGCAGCGGTCGTCGAGGATTGCGAGAAAGCCGATATCGTTGCCGCCGCAGTTCCTGTTCCCCGCCGCATTCGAAACGATTGCGAGGCCCGACTGCTGCTCGACTATTTCTTCTTTTGGCGGAACGGCGCGACGACGATAACGCTCGCGCCGGACGGCACCTTCAGTATCCAGACGGCGCGCGAACTCCGCGGTGAGCGGCCATGGGTTCAACGAAACGGGCCGCGGCGTCAGTAGCGGCGCAACAGGCCGACCAGCTTGCCCTGTACCTTGACGCGATCGGGGCCGAAGATGCGGGTTTCATAAGCCGGGTTCGCAGCTTCGAGCGCGATCGAGTCACCCTTCTTGCGAAGCCGCTTCAACGTTGCCTCGTAGCCATCCACAAGCGCGACCACGATGTCGCCGCTGGTCGCCGTGTCGCAACGCTGAATGAGCACCGTGTCGCCGTCGAGGATGCCGGCTTCGATCATCGAGTCGCCTTTGACCTCAAGCGCGTAGTGTTCGCCCGAACCGAGCAGCGTAAGCGGCACGCTGACCTGATGGCTTTCTTCCTGCAGCGCCTCGATTGGCGTGCCGGCGGCGATGCGGCCCATCACCGAAAGCGTCATCGTATCGCCCGCCTCGCGCGCCGGCGCGAGATCGCGGCTCGTCGGTCTCGAACGGGCGCCGCCTTCGATGACGCTGGGCGAGAAGCCCCTGCCGCGCGATATGGCAAGGCTTGGCGAGGCCGCCTCGGGAAGCTTGAGAATTTCGAGAGCACGCGCCCTGTGGGGCAGGCGGCGAATGAAACCGCGCTCTTCGAGCGCCGTAATGAGCCGGTGAATGCCGGACTTCGAGCGAAGGTCCAGTGCATCCTTCATCTCGTCGAAGCTTGGAGAAACGCCGCCTTCCTTGATCCGCTCATGGATGAACATCAGCAGTTCATGTTGCTTTCGCGTCAGCATTGGCCCTGGCCCCTCCGTCTGCTTCGGGGCCGGCGGCCCTCGGAACAAAACAAAAACACTTGTGGTTGTTCTAGTTTGGTTCTCGTGGGCGTGTCAAGCGTAATTGTGGATAAGTCAGGTGCGGAGGGGAAGCACCGTCACGAGGCCTCCTGCTTTCTGAGCCTCCGCGCCGGGCGCGCGGATGATGAGGCAACCGGCATCCGCCAGGATCGAAAGCATGGAGCTGTCCTGGAGTTCGAAGGGCGTCGCCACGGGAAGCTCGCCGTGAATGTGGTCGAGGCCGGCACGGACATAGTCTTTGCGTGAACCATTGGCGGGCAGGTCGCGGCCGAGGCGGGCGAGCGTGGTGTGAAGCGCACAGTCGCCGCCCTGCATGCGCTGTATGGCGGGTTTGAGGAAGAGCGTTGCGCACACATAGGCCGACACCGGATTGCCGGGCAGCCCGAGCATGGGCTTGCCGTTGAGCGAGCCATACATCAGCGGCTTGCCCGGCCGCATGGCGATCTTCCAGAAATCGATATCGAGGCCGAGCGGCGTCAGCGCTTCGCGGACGAGATCGTGTTCGCCGACCGAGGCTCCACCGAGCGTCACCAGCATGTCGGCATCGCGTGCGCGCTCCGCTGCATCGCGAATGGCGCCGACGCGATCCGGCGCGATGCCGAGATCGAGCGGCACGCCGCCCGCTTCGAGAATGAGAGCGGCAAGCCCGTCATTGTTCGATGAAACGATCTGGTTCGGTCCGGGCTCCGTTCCCGGCGGCACGAGCTCGTCGCCGGTCGAGAAGAAGGCAATGACAGGCCGCTTGTGAACGCTGAGCGTTGCGAGATTCATGGCAGCGGCGAAGGCGATATCGGCGGGCGATAATTTGCGGCCCGCCGGCATGCCCGCATCTCCGGTGCGGAAATCGAGACCGCATACGCGGACATGCTGCCCTGGACGAGCCACTTCCTTCACGACAACGAGGTCGCCTTCGCGATCGGTGTCTTCCTGAATGACGATCGTGTCCGTTCCGCGCGGAAGCGCAGCGCCTGTAAAAATGCGGACGGCCTCGCCCTGACTGAGCGGGCCTGCATGGAAACCGCCTGCCGGTACTTCGCCCACGACCTTGAGGCGCGTGGGGACGGAAGCAACATCGGAGGCTTTGACGGCATAACCGTCCATCGCGGAGAGATCGGCGGGAGGTTGCGTGCGCCGCGCTATCGCTTCTTCGGCAAGCACACGGCCAAGAGCCTGAGACAGCGAAACCGTCTCGACAGGTGTGGTGTGCAACGTTGCCAGAATGCGCGCCCGCGCGTCCTCGACCGGCAGAAGAGATTGCTGTGCCATCGGCTATTTCGCCTTGTACTCGCCCGACTTGCCACCCGATTTTTCCGTGAGCCGGATGTCGCCGATCTTCATTCCGCGGTCGACGGCCTTGGCCATGTCGTAAAGCGTGAGACAGGCGACACTCACGGCCGTCAGCGCTTCCATCTCGACGCCCGTCTGTCCGGAAACTTTCACCGTTGCTTCGATTTCGATGGCGTTCGCCTTCCTGTCGGGCCGCAATTCGACTTCGACTTTCGAAATGGCGAGCGGATGGCAGAGGGGAATGAGATCGGATGTCTTCTTCGCTGCCATGATGCCCGCGAGCCGCGCGACTTCGAGTGCGTTACCCTTCTTCAACCCGTCATCGAGGATGAGCTTCAACGTCGACGCTTTCATCGTGACGCGGCCCTTCGCCGTTGCGCTGCGCGACGTGACGGGTTTTTCCGACACGTCCACCATGCGGGCCGCGCCCTTCTCGTCGAGATGCGTCAGTTTCCCTTTTGCCAATCGCGATGCCTTTCCCGAAATGGGTTTCACGTGAGCATGCCGCATGGTGCGGTGGCAGGTCCACTTGTCATGCGGTGGCGGCAGTGTGAATCGCCTTGAGGCTCGCAAAGAGCTTTGCCGCTCCATCGAGCGGAAGACAGCTCGGACCGTCGCAAAGCGCCTTGTCGGGCTCCGGATGGAACTCGAGGAAGACACCGTTCGCGCCCGCCGCGACGGCAGCTTTCGCGATCACGGAAACGCCCTCGCGCCGCCCGCCCGTCGACGCGCCTTGCGTGCGCGGATCGGCGCCCGGAAGCTGCACGGCATGCGTCGCATCGATGGTAACGGGCGCGCCGAGCATCTTCATCTCGTCGAAAGCGAGCATGTCGACGATGAGATTGTTGTAGCCGAAGGAGGTGCCGCGTTCGCACAGGATCGTCATGTCAGGTGCAGCTGCTTCCGCAATTTTGGAAAGGATATTGCGGCAATCCCAAGGCGCCAGGAACTGCCCCTTCTTCACATGGAGCAGGCCACCCGCCTTATGCGTCGCGCGCGCGGTTGCAACGACGAGATCCGTCTGGCGGCAAAGGAATGCCGGTATTTGCACGAGGTCCGCAACCTCGGCAACAGCTTCCGCCTGTGCCTCTTCGTGGATGTCGGTGCAGATCGGAACGGTGAAGCGCTGCTTTACTTCCGCAAGCGTTGCGAGCCCGTCCTTGAGGCCCGGCCCGCGATAGCTCTTGATGGAGGAGCGGTTCGCCTTGTCGAAGCTCGCCTTGAAGACAAAGGGAAGCTGCAACTCATCGAGCAACGTCTTCAGGTGCTGCGCCGTATGGATTGCGAGATCGCGATCCTCCAGAACATTGAGGCCGGCAATGCAGAAAAGCGGTTCGCCATCGCCGATTGCCATGTTCCATTTGGGAAGCTTGAGGACGGTCATGATCCGCATCACTTTCTTTGTTGGCCGTGAAGAAATTACAGGTCTTTGCGCATGAAGCAGCGGCGCTCGACGGGTAGTCCGATATCCTGCTCGTGATAATGCGCGAGGAACAGGGCAGGCGTCCATTCGTGCCGGGCGAGCTCGCGGAATCCGCAAGACGCATAGAAAGGGCCGTTCCAGGGCAAATCGCGAAACGTCGAAAGGGTGACCGCCGGATGACCGCAGTCGCGGGCACGGTCGCAGACAGCATCGACCAGCCTGCGGCCGAGCCCCTTGCGTCCATGTAAGGGGTGTACGGATAATTCATAAATATGCATGGAACGGTCGAGCGGGGCCGAGAGAATGAAACCGGCAGGCGTGCCATCCGTCGTGGCGACGAAGACAGCACCAGCGCGTGCCGAGGCGTCGATGAACTCCCGATCGGTAGGTTCGTGGGAGGCGATTTCAGGCAGGCCTGCTTCCACGAACAAAGCTCCCGCAGCCTTCTCGATGGCGGCGAAATGAGCGAAGTCCGTAGGCTCGCAGGTGCGGATATCATAGGTCATTTTGGGCGTCCAAAGGGGCGACTGTCATTGAAATGTCACCGAAAAGTCACATATCGCGAGGATATCCCCGGGGCGGGGATAAACGGGGATGCCGATGCAGGCTTCCGAAAAAATCTTGTCCCCGGTTTCGGGCATAAACGGGCCATGGGACGCGCGGTCAGGCGGGACCCGACAGCAAAGCGCGCGTCGCCGCCTCCACATCTTGCTGCCGCATCAGGCTCTCGCCCACCAGAAATGTCCGTACACCGACCTTTGAAAGACGCAAGAGATCGCCCGAATTGAAGATGCCGCTCTCGCCGACGATGAGACGGTCGTCGGGAACGAGAGGGGCGAGGCGTTCGGTCGTCGCGAGCGTCGTCTCGAAGGTCTTGAGGTTCCGGTTGTTGATGCCGAGAAGGGGGCTCTTGAGGGCGAGCGCACGGGTCAGCTCGTCTTCATCGTGAACCTCCACGAGCACGTCCATCTTCCAGCCGAAAGCCGCCTGTTCGATTTCGGCGGCCTGCGCATCGGAAACGGCGGCCATAATGATGAGAATGGCGTCCGCACCCATCGCGCGCGCTTCGGTGACCTGGTAGGGGTCGTACATGAAGTCCTTCCGGATGACGGGAAGCGAGGTCGCGGCACGCGCGGCGGCAAGGTAATCCGGCGCACCCTGGAAGGAGGGCGCGTCCGTCAGGACGGAAAGACAGGTGGCGCCGCCCGCCTCATAGGCGCGTGCAAGCGCGGGCGGATCGAAATCGGCGCGGATGAGGCCCTTGGACGGGCTTGCTTTCTTGATCTCGGCGATGAGCGCATAGCTGCCCGCATCGACGCGGGCACGCAAGGCGGAAGCGAAGCCGCGCACGGGAGACGCGGCGCGTGCCGCCTCCTCGATGGAAGCAAGCGGATGCGCCCGCTTGGCGGCGGCAATCTCCTCGAGCTTGTAGGCGCCGATCTTTTCGAGGATGTCAGCCATCGGACTTTCCATTGGAAACGGTGACGAGCTTGGCCAGCGTCGCCTTCGCCGCGCCGCTGTCGATTGTCTTCGCGGCGGTGGCGGCACCTTCCTTCAGGGTGGCGGCCTTGCCCGAGACGATCAACGCGGCGGCGGTATTGAGTAGCACGATATCGCGATAGGCGCCCGCTTCGCCATCGAAGAGACGGCGGATCGCCGCCGCATTCTCCGCCGGATTGCCGCCCTTCAGCTCCTCGATGGAGGCGCGGCGAAGCCCCGCATCCTCGGGCGTTACCTCGAAGACGCGTATCGTGCCGTCCTTGAGTTCGGCGACAGTGGTGGGACCCGTGGTCGTGATCTCGTCCATGCCGTCGAAGCCGTGAACGACCCAGGCACTGACCGAGCCGAGATTGCGGAGCGCTTGAGCAAAGGGTTTGACCCACTCGGCCGCGAAGACGCCGAGCAATTGGCGCGTCACGAGCGCCGGATTGGAAAGCGGCCCCAGCATGTTGAAGACGGTCTTGATGCCGAGATCGGCGCGGACCGGCGCGACATGCTTCATGGCGGAATGATGCGCCTGCGCGAACATGAAGCCGATGCCCGCCTGTTCGATGCAGCGCGCGATGGCGTCCGGGCCGATGTCGAGATTGACACCGAGTTCCTGCAGGGCATCCGCCGTACCCGAAAGCGAGGAGGCCTTGCGGTTGCCATGCTTGGCGACGGGAACGCCGGCAGCCGCAACGACGATGGCGGTTGCCGTCGAGATGTTCCATGTGCCCATCCCGTCGCCGCCGGTGCCGACGATGTCGATGGCATCCGCAGGCGCTGTGACGCGGAGCGCGCGCTCGCGCATGACGGTGGCGCCCGCCGTGATCTCCTCGACCGTCTCTCCGCGCACCCGCAGGCCCATCAGAAAGGCGCCGATCTGCGCTGGCGTCGCCTCACCGGACATGACGGTCTCGAAGGCCGCGCGTGCCATGGCTGCGTCGAGCGGCTGATGCTCGGCAAGCCGCGCGATGATGGTTTTGAAGCCGGTCATTGTCCCCGCCGGTCCCTTCAGGCCAGTTCGCGCGTGTTCATACCCGCAAGCTGCAGGAAATTGCGCAGGATGTCGTGCCCATGCTCGGAGGCGATGCTTTCGGGGTGGAACTGGACACCGTGGATCGGCAGCTCCTTGTGCTGCATGCCCATGATGATGCCGTCATTGGTCCAGGCCGTGATCTCGAGGCAATCCGGCAGGCTTTCGCGCTCGACGATGAGCGAATGGTAGCGCGTCGCCTCGATAGGGCTCGGCAGGTACTGGAAGATGCCTTTGCCGCCATGATGGATGGCGCTCATCTTGCCGTGCATGAGCACCGGCGCGCGGATGACCTTTCCGCCGAAGGACTGCCCGATGGCCTGATGGCCGAGACAGACGCCAAGCAGCGGAATGCGGTGCGCGGCGGCCGCCTGAATGAGATCGAGGCAGATGCCCGCCTTGTCGGGGTCGCAGGGGCCGGGCGAGAGGACGATGGCCTGGGGCCGCGTCGTCAGTGCCTCCTTGACCGTGATCTTGTCGTTCCGGTGGACGCGCGCCTCTGCCCCCAACTCGCCCAGGAAATGGACGAGGTTATAGGTGAAGCTGTCGTAGTTATCGATAAGCAGAAGCATGGCCCGAACCCTGGGATTTGCGGCCGGAAAGGCCGCCTGAGGCCATTATATAGGCGCCGGAGCGAGGCAGTCGCAAGGTTTAGTCGCGTGCGCTGAGGCGCCGGTTCGTGTGAGACATCGGACGAGAAAGATGAAATCGTTTACTTTGAAGGAACCATACGGGGTGGAAGCTGGACCCATCGCTTGAGGCGAAGCGCCACCGCCGGCGCCGCCCGGTCATAGGGGGGATCCCATGAAGCAAGGTCTGTTCACCGCGGTGTCCGTTTGCGGACTTGCGCTGGCGTTGTCGGGGCCGGCGAACGCAGCCGGATTCGAATACTCCACGACCTATCAGCCCAACCTCGGCCAGATCGGCGTGACGGAGGCTCTGCACGACAGGGTGAACGGCAGCGGCTTCGGGATCGCCGTCTTCGATACGCTTGCCGACTACACGCATGTCGACCTTGCCGGAAAGACCAGTTCCTATCTTCCCTATTCGGGCAGCTACACAAGCTTTCCCTTTCACGGAACGCATGTTTCCGGCATCGCCGGCGCGGCAGAAAACGGGCTGGGCATCGTCGGCGTCGCGCCCGGTGCATCGCTCTACAATTACGCCGTCTTCGACGACAACGGCTGGGTGGCCTACGACTACGGCAAGCGCGCGCTCGACAGCGTGAGGGCGCTGAACGGCAGCGGCGCGCGGATCGTCTCCGTCAACATGAGCTACGGCCCATCCGCCAAGGGCGACATTTTCATCACCGGCGAACTCGCTCTTTTCAAGCAGTACAAGAACGATTTCGTCATCGTGCGGGCAGCCGGGAATGACGGCTCCGTGGCGAAATTCGAGCCTTACAGCGGCACCGCGAGCAAAGACCTCTCGAACCTGCTGATTGTCGGCAGCGTGGATGCCAACAACAAGATTTCGAGCTTTTCGACCAGGCCGGGGACGGCTTGCATCTCGACCAAGGCCAAATGCGTTGCTTCCGAACGGGTCGCCAATTTTTTCATCGTGGCGCCGGGCTCGAACATTCTTTCGGACTATCCGGGCCAGATGCTGGCGAGCGCCTCCGGTACCTCAATGGCGGCGCCGCACGTCACCGGCGCCGCGGCGTTGATCGCCGAAGATGCGCAGGCCAGGAACACGTTGCTCACGCCAACACAGATCGCTTCGATCATCAAGAAATCGGCAACCGATCTCGGAGCTCGTGGCGTCGATGCGATTTATGGATGGGGCCTGCTGAATGTCGGTGCGGCGCTGGCGCCCGTTGGCGGCACAACGATCGTTACGGCGCCCACAGTGACGGCACCGACTGCCGCCGCAACGGCGAAAAAGGCGCCGCCGAAGAAGAAGACCAGATTCGGGAGGTCGCGCTTCTCGCAAAAGAGCGTCTCGGATCGCTCTCTGCTCTCGGGGCTTGTCGTCTTCGACGAGTTTGGACGGCCATTCGAGGCGAACACGGCCGCGCTGACCGAAAGCACCTCTCCTTCGCTTTCGCAACGCGGGCTCGACATGCTCGGTCTCGTGTCTCAACAGAAGACGGTGGACTTCGACGATGGCGAGACGGCGGTGCTCGCCTGGAATGCCGCCGGGGTCGACGGCGAAGTAACCTCGGCCATGCATATGGTGTCCGGCGGCACCGAGGTCAGTATCGGCATCGGCTCGCCGCACCTGTTCCTCGCCGCCATACCGTCATCGAACCGGGCAGGCGAACCGCAGCGCTTCTCGCAGATCATGTTCTCCTCGCTGGGCGAGGCAGGCGACATATTCGACGAAGCGATTTCGGTGGGCTTCGGCACGACGCTGACGGACCGCCTGAGCGCCAATGTCTTTGCTGTCACGGAAAGTGCGTTTGAAGCCGAAACCGCAGGCCTTGCGCTCACGGAGCAGAAGGCGGAAACCGGAAGCAAAGCCGACTTCGCCGCCATCGGCCTTTCCTACCGCGTTGCGGAAAATTGGTCGGTTGGCGGCTCCTATGCAGTGTTGCGCGAGCGCGGTTCCGTCGCGGGCATCGTATCGCAGGGCGCGCTCTCGCTCGGCGAGGAAGCGTTGACGCAGTTTCAGGGCGTGAACCTCACCGGAAAGCTCGACGATAAATGGTCGCTCGCCGCCTTCTATACGCGTGCGACGATCGACAGTGCCGGCACGCAGGCCTCATTGTTCGATGCAGCCGACAACTGGGGTGGCGATCACTATGGTTTCATGCTCGACGCCAGGAACGCGCTTCACGAGAACAGCCTGCTTCGCTTCTCGCTGACGAAGCCGCTGCAGATCACGAGCGGCACCATGTCGGTGCGCGTACCCGTCGGGCGCGAACTCGACGGTACGGTGAACTATGACCGCCGCGAAACCTCGTTCGACAGCAGCGCAATGCCGCTCGAAGCGGGCGTAACGTATCTTGCCGAAACGGGTTACGGCACAATCGGCTTCTCGCTCGACCTCGTCGACACCAACGTCAATGGCGCGGGCGAGAGCGGTATCTCGGTGGGGACGGGTTTCGCCTTCGAATTCTGAGACGAAGGCGAAACCTCGTTGCCCGGATTATCCGCGTTCAGATGTGCGATCCGGAACTGAGCATGCGCGCGCCCGCAATGTCGCGAAGCACGGAATTTTCGAGTTCGGTGTCCCGGATGCGGAACTTGACCAGATCGCCGATGCTGACAAGGCCGTGGAGGTCCGTTCCCGAAGTCACCAGCAGATGCCTTGTCCGCAGTTGCGTCATCGACTGCATGGCCTGACGAATGCTGTCGTCGGGGCGGCATGTCGGCGCGGGCGAGGTCATCAGGCTGCGGGCGGTCTGCGTGAATATGCCAGGTCCGAATTTCGCCATCGCCGAGATAACGGAGCGTTCGGTCACGATGCCGTAGGCAGGGTTCTCCATGTCCTTGATGACGACAGATCCAATGCCCTCCGACATCATGATCGAGAGCAGACGCTCGATCCGCGTGTCGCCGGTGGCGAGGACCGGATCGGACTGATTGGCGTTCAGAATATCCATTATGATCATTTGATTACTCCGGGGCTCAACTGGGGTTGCACTCCCGTAAGTCTCGGTATCCTCGCCCGCAGACGCCAATCAACGCGGATCACAACTCCGTGCCTCTGCGTGCGCCGTTCGCTAGAACGCGTTACCGCTGCCCGTCGCCGAGACAGGACACCGGACGAATTTTACCGTTTGTTTTCCATGATTTCGCGAACCGCCGGCAGCGCGGGCGAGCGGCGGCGCGGGCGTGAACGTGCCGTTGCGGAGGGAACGTCTATTGCCGCTTCCCCGCCTGCGAGGCATAGCGAACGGCTTCCTCCGCTGCGCGGAAGAGCGCCTTCGCCTTGTTGACGCTTTCCTGATGCTCGCCTTCGGGGCTTGAATCCGCGACCACGCCGCCGCCCGCCTGCACATACATCTTGCCGTCCTTGACGATGGCGGTGCGAAGCACGATGCAGGTATCCATTTCTCCGGCAGCCGAGAAATAGCCGACGCAGCCCGCGTAAGGCCCGCGCTTCTCGAGCTCGAGTTCGTCGATGATCTCCATGGCGCGGACTTTCGGCGCCCCCGACACCGTGCCCGCCGGGAAACCCGCGACAAGCGCCGAAATCGCGTCATAGGCGGGATCGAGATCGCCCTCGACATTCGATACGATGTGGATGAGATGCGAGGTGAATTGCAGCGCGAAGCGTTCCGTGGCCTCGACGCTACCGATCTTCGAGACGCGACCGACATCGTTGCGTCCGAGATCGAGCAGCATCAGGTGTTCGGCGCGCTCCTTTGGATCGGCGAGCAGTTCTTCCGCGATTGCCTCGTCCTCCGCCTTGTTCTTTCCGCGATGGCGGGTGCCCGCGATGGGACGGATCGTGACTCGGTTGTTCCGGACACGGACGAGAATCTCCGGGCTCGACCCCACGATCGAGAAATTCTCGAAATTGAGAAAATAGAGAAACGGCGAGGGATTGATGCGCCGGAGGGCGCGGTAGAGAGCGAAGGGAGGCAGTTCGAAGGGCGTCTCGAAACGCTGCGAGAGCACGACCTGGAAAATATCGCCCGCGGCGATGTATTCCTTCGCTCGGGCCACCATGCCGTAATAGGCGTCGCGCGGCGTATTCGATTGCGGTTCTTCAAGGCCGCCGATGTCTGCCTGCTGCGAGCCGTGCGGCAAGGCGCGGTCGAAATCCGCGACGACGTCGGAAAGGCGGTCCCTGGCGCGGGCATAGGCGGCGCGGGCATTGACGCCGGGCTCCGGACGGACGGGCGTCACCAGCGTCACTTCATCCTTCACGGAGTCGAAAACGGCGATGATGGTCGGACGAAGAAAGATGCCGTCGGGGAGACCGAGCGCATCCGGGTTCTGGTTCGGCAGGTGCTCCATGAGGCGCACCATGTCGTATCCCATATAACCGAAGACGCCCGCCGCCATGGGCGGCAGTTCCTCGGGAAGCTCAATGCGGCTTTCCTCGATGAAATCGCGCAGGCTTTTCAGGGCGCCGCCGGGGCAGGGCTCGTAGGCGCCATCGTCGAAGCGCGCCTTGCGGTTGATTTCCGCGCGGTCGCCGCGGGTGCGCCAGATGACATCCGGCTTCAGGCCGATAATCGAATAACGGTTGCGCGCATCGCCGCCCTCGACCGACTCGAGCAGGAAGCTGTTGGGCTTGCCCTCGGCGATCTTCAGCATGGCGGAGACGGGCGTCTCCAGGTCGGCGACGAGACGTGTATAGACGACCTGCGCCGTGCCGGCGTTGTACGCGGCCTCGAAAGGCTCGATCTCGGGCAGGATCATCTTGTGCCGTCCGTCGCGACGACCTGCTCGTAAAGGGTCGAATTGACTTCGACGCCGAGCTTCGTCTGGTAGCCGAAGACGAAGGATTGCAGGATGTCTGCCTGGATCGAATCCCGGACGCTTCTTTCGATTTCAGCGTATTTGTCGGAGCCCTTCTCGACAGAAGGTTCGCGGACTTCGCGGACCTGCATCAGCAGGAGGCTTTCGCCAACGCCGACCGGCCCGAAGGTGAAGCCGCCCTCCGGCGTCGCGAAGAGCCTGGCAACCACGGTGCGGGAAAACGTGTCGCTTTGCGCGTTGCGCTGGATGCCCGGCACGGAGAGAACGCTGCGGTCGTATTCGGCTGCGATCTTCTCGAAGCTCTCGCCTGCATTGCCGCGTTCGACGAGCTTCGCTGCAAGCGCCTCGAGGCGGGCAGCGCGCTCCCGTTCCATCCATATGGAGAGGACACGGTCGCGGACCTCGTCGAGCGGTTGAACCGCCGCGGGCGTCACCGCATCGACCTGCACCCAGTAATAGCCCTGATCGGCCGTCGCAAGCGGCGGAATCTGCTCGCCGGCGCCGTTGTTATAGGCCGTTTCGAGGAGCTCGGGCAGCGCCTCCGGCAGTTCGACGGGGTCGCCGTTGCGCGTCTTGCCCTCGCGCGTCACGCCGCCGATCTGGCGCAGGTTGAGGTTGAAGCGCGTCGCGACGCTTTCGAGCGGCTCTCCGGCGGCGCGCGCATCCTCGATGCTGTTCTGGATGTCGTAGATCTGTTCCTGCGCCATCTCGAGTTCGAGCGTGCGGCGCAGCTTGTCCTTCACCTCTTCATAGGTGCTGGGTTCAGCCGCCGAGATCGTACCGACATGAAAGATCGACCAGCCAAGCGGTCCCTTCACCGGCTCGCTCCACGCGCCGCTTTCGATGGAGAAGGCGGCATCCGCGAGGTCCGGCGACAGCATTTCGCCGCGCGATACAGTGCCGAGATCGACATCTTCCATCGTGAGGCCGATTTCCTTCACGATGGTTTCGGCCTTCGTGCCGGAGCGAAGCTTTTCGAGCGCTTCCGTCGCGGCGTCCTCGGTGCCGAAGGTGACCTGTTGCACCTCGCGGCGTTCCGGCACGTCATAGTCGCCGCGCCGCTGCTCATAGGCCTCGCGCAGATCGTCCTCGGAAATCGTCATGGTCTGCGTGATGTGTTCTGGCTCGAGCACCATGAAGCTGATGTCGCGCGTTTCCGGCAGGGTGAAGGCGGAAGCGCCTGCCTGGTAGAAAGCCTGCAGCGTTTCCGCGTCCGGAGCCTCAATCTCACCGGCGAGCGAAGGCGGCAGGATGATGTAGCCGGCGGTGCGGGTTTCTTCCTGATAGTTCGCAACGACCCTCACGAGCGCTTCCGGCGCCTCGACGCCCATGGTGAGCGAGGTGACGAGCTGGTCGCGCGCCATCGCCTTGCGGCGCTGCTCGACGAAGCGCTCCTCGTCGATGCCGTTCGCGCGCAGGGTCTGACGGAACAGTTCGCGGTCGAAACGGCCGAAACCGCCCTGCAGATTGGGGTCGGTCACGATGGCCTTGCCGACAACTTCGTCGCCGACGGCGAGTCCCATGTCTTTTGTCGCGCCGTCGAGCGCGGCCACGTTGATGAGGCGGGAGAGCGCCGCCCGGTCGATGCCGTAGCGCCGGGCCTGATCCAGCGTCACCGGCTGCCCGAGGCGCTGCGAGAAACGATCCATCTCGGTGCGGAGCTCGCGCTCGAAGGCGAGCCCATCGATCTCCTCGTCACCCACCTTTGCCACCGTGTTGCCGCCGAAGCCGGAGAAGATGTCGGCAATGCCCCAGACCGCGAAACTGACGGCCAGCAGGCCGATCAGAAGCTTGGCTATCCAGCCGGAGGCGCTTCTACGGAGTGAATCGAGCATCGTGCGGTCTTTCTGTCTGGAGCCCCTCTGCCGGCGGCCCGGACAGGCCGCCACCCCCTTGCGGGAGGGCGGCATGATAGGTGCGGGGCCTTGCCCCCGCAAGCGGATCGGAGCGGCTTTCGGCTTGATTTTCCTTGGAAAATGCCGACGGCACGGCCCCGCCGCCCGCCTTCACAGCGAGACCGGGAAGACGGGCGGGGCGCCGAAGCGGACATAGGCGTCGATACCCGCGAGCGTCATCGCGGCGAGCGCCCACATGGCGGCGAAGGTGACGCCTCCCCAGAGGAGGAGGGCGAAGACCGGGCCGAGCTGGTGCGGCTCCTCGTCATGCACATAGGCAAAGAGGAGCGCGGGCAGGGCGGCCTCGAGTGCCGGCAGGAAGAGCGCAAGGCCGTCGAGCAGGCTGGGCGGCACCTCCGTCCCGAAGACGGTAGCGGTGAATGCGGCCATGGCGGCGACAACACCCGCGGTGCGGGCATTGTGGACGGTCCAGGACGCGGTGGCGGCAAGCATGAGCAACCTCCATCCGTCTCCGCGGGGCGGAGAACGGCAAAGTATTCGTTGAGTATTTACGGCGCCTGGCGGCAGGCAAGACTTACCCGTCCGGTTCCTCGCGAGACGAAGAACCGCTATGCCGGACGGCCGGAGCCGGTGGCGATCGTGAGATCAGCAGCGCAGAAAGGCAGGCGGGCCGCGAATTTCCCATGCCGGTGCGGCGGAGGGAAGGGAACGGATGCCGCCGCCGTTACGCGGCAGGGAGAAGTATTGGATGAACATATTGAACTCCGGGAACACAAGGGTGGTTCAATGACCGGAGTTCTGAAAACACAAGAGCCCCGATCTGGTGGATGGGGCTCTCAAACGTCGATTTTGCAGGCTTGTTCAGCGCACGCGCAAGCGACCCGGCCCCGAAGGCGAGTAGTTCCTACCGAAGGTCTTTCCGACCGATTGATGACGACGCTTTTCCATGGCGCGCAAGCTACACCTGAGTCGTTTACTTGCCAATCGATTAGTCATCGAAGTGAAAATTTCAAGGTGACTGTGTTCTATTTCACTCAGGTCTATCTGACCCATACACCGCGCGCATGTTGGCGCGCCCGGGGGGCATCTGCTAAACGGACGCAACGGGATCGAAGAGCGGAGCGGAAAAATGGCGGCACGCGTGAAGGCGCTGGTGGCGGGCAACTGGAAGATGAACGGGGTGAAAGCCTCGAAGAAGGAAGTGACGGCTCTGGCGAAGAAGCTCGCGAAGTCGAAGCCCGGTTGCGACGTTCTCGTCTGTCCGCCGGCGACCTTGGTCGCGACGCTGAAGGAAGCGGCGAAGGGCACGAAGATCGCCATTGGCGGCCAGGATTGCCATGCGAAGGAAAGCGGCGCGCATACGGGTGATATTTCGGCGGAGATGCTGAAGGATGCGGGCGCCTCTTATGCGATTGCCGGTCACTCGGAACGCCGCGCCGATCACGGCGAAACGGATGCCGTGGTCCGGGCCAAGGCACAGGCTGCCCACCGCGCGGGGCTTGTCGCCATCGTCTGTGTGGGCGAGACGGAAGCCGAGCGCGATGCAGGCGCGACGCTGAAGATCATCAAGGGCCAGCTCAAGGGATCGCTGCCGGACGGCGCGACGGCAAAGACGACAGTCGTCGCCTATGAGCCCGTCTGGGCGATTGGCACCGGCCGCACGCCGACGCCGGACGACGTGGCCAAGGTCCATGCCGCGATCCGCAAGGCACTCGTGTCCCGGTTTGGGACAGAAGGCGCGAAGATGCGCATTCTCTATGGCGGTTCGGTGAAGCCGTCGAACGCGGCCGAGTTGATGGCGGTGCCGAATGTGAACGGTGCGCTGGTTGGCGGGGCGAGCCTCAAGGCGGAGGATTTCTGGGGAATCATCTCCGCCTATCTTTAAGACGTCCCGGAAGGCAAGAAGGGCAGGGAAATGGCTGCCCGGCGGCACGCTGTGGATATCCCTTGTAAGTCCGCCGGAAAATGCCTATATACGGCCCATCAAATTTTCTTGGTTCGGCTGCTCTCCACGCTCGCGATCGAGCGCCGGACCTGTCTTTCCCGATCCCTAAAAGTTTGATCCTCCGGTATGCATGAGCACCGGCGGTACTTATCCACGTTATAAGGAATGCCATAAATGGCGAACGGAACAGTCAAGTGGTTCAACTCCCAGAAGGGCTTCGGCTTCATTCAGCCGGAAAGCGGCGGCAAGGACGTTTTCGTCCACATCTCCGCAGTTGAACGCGCCGGCATGCGCGGTCTCGACGAAGGTCAGGCGATTGCCTACGACCTCGAGACCGACCAGCGCAGCGGCAAGGTTTCGGCCGGCAATCTTCGCTCGGCCTGATAAACTCGAAGGGGCGCTTCGGCGCCCCTTCTGCTTTTTGGGAGCAGGAAATGGCGCGCAAAAAGCCAATGGAAGGTGAGTTCGTCGCCTTCAACATAATCTATGAGGACGGCTCGCTGAGCTCCAACCGGAAGGTGCCGACATCGGCGCTGGACGGTCTCGCCGATACGGCTAGTGCAAAGGCCGTCATCGAAGCCCAGGACCGCGACATCGCCGAAAAGTCCGGCAGGCCGCGCGGACGCGTCAAATCCCTCGAACGCGTGAAGCGCAAGTGAGGCCATGGCTTTCAAACCGAATTACCGTCACGAGCGTTCCGAGCGCGCCCGCAGCAAGGC
>Ga0180009_10002947_pt1 | contig 19705 bp, 21 predicted proteins | sample OS_PC_MetaG_FD_123537 | JGI IMG/M metagenome (GOLD analysis project Ga0180009, IMG submission 123537) | Groundwater microbial communities from the Aspo Hard Rock Laboratory (HRL) deep subsurface site, Sweden - OS_PC_MetaG | ecosystem: Environmental > Aquatic > Deep subsurface > Groundwater...
AATTGTTTTTTTCATACTTAACTAAGAAAAAGAGGGTTAATAAATTTTATTTATTTATAAAAAAGGCAGAGGATTTATGTGCTTTGTTTCATCAGTGATTAGCATAAAATCTAAATCAATTATCTCGTCCTCAAAAAGTTTTTTGATTTTTTGTATTGTACTCCTTAATTCAGATTCTTCTTTGTGGAAAAGCTGAATAATGCAGTTAGGTTTAGTTAAAGAGAAAATTAATGAATTTACATGTTTAGAAGTTTTAGCAAATTTTTTTACTTTGTTTTTATTTTCTTCAGAAAAATTTCTTATGTTTAATAAAATTTCAGAAAAATGAAATCCTACTTTTTCCATATCAAATTGTATTCTTGAACCCAAGATAATTTCTTCTTTTTTTAATCTCTTTAATCTATGTAATACAAATTCGCTTGAAGTATTTAATTTATCAGCTATGTCAACTAATCTTGCTCTAGAATCATTACTCAACTCCTTCAGAATCAAAATATCTTTTTTATCTAAAGTAATTTTTTCTGAAGATTTTCCCACTATTAAAAGCCTGTCTAATTCAGCATGATCAAAAAATTTTAAAGGATAAAGTTCAGCAAAATAAGGTTTTATTACAAGATAATCAGAAATAGGAATCGGCGACTCTAATAATTTTGAAAGATAATTGCTGAAATCCTGCTCATCTCTGAAAATAAAATTTGCATATATATCATATTTCCCAAAAACTTTTCCAAAAGATATGCAGTTCTTGTCTTTAGATAATTTGTTGAAAAATACAGATTCATTAGAGAGCTTATCTAATTTTAAAAATAAGATAACAAAATAATTATAACCTAATTTAGTATAATTAAAAATAGGACAAAATTTTCTAATCAACCCTTCAGAGAGGTATTTATTTAATCTATAATTTACCTGCTCGCGGGATAAATGGCATGCTTTTGCTATTTTTGTTATTGGCTCTCTATGATTATGATAGAGATATGACAAAAGTTTATAATCTGATTTGTTTAATTTCATAAAAAGAGGTGTAGCCTATTATTCTTAAATCTTTTGATTTGTTAAAGAAATCTAATTATATTTTTAGTTTTTGTGTAAAAATTAAGGAGAACATATTTATAAAAAAGTAGAATTCTTGTATTAATTTATTAGGAGTAAAATGCCAAAACCAACACAAAGTTTAATGTTAGGAGATGTAAATATTGGACAATATGTTATAAGGAGTGATATTACAGCTAAAAGATTAAAAGATATTAAAGCAAAAGTAGCAGAATTAAAAGAGGATTGTCGTTCTTCAGAGAGAATTCTTTACAACCAATTATATTCTGAAATGATTTCTGCTGAATATCCCCAAATTGATTTATCTTTTTTAGAGAAGAGTTCTAATAAAAAAATAGGAACTAAAATAAACCATAAAGGTTTTTTAGGATTAGAGAAATTTATAAAAGAAGTATATATAAAAATCCCTGCATTTAGTGTTTATCCTTTTTATGGTATTAATGAATTTTCTATAGAGATAGAAAGTTACAATGTTGTTGAGATAAATAATCGTAAAAAAATTCTGCCTATAGAAATTGAATCACGATTATTAAAAAGTTTAGGAGCTTCTGAAATTTCTATACGATCAGACGTATATGGAGGAAGATATTATTACACTAATAAACCTCACAATGGAAATATACAAATAAAAAGTGAATTCAATGGATTAATCCCTCTAAAGACTAAAGAAAAAGTGAAAAAATCTCTAGAACATTTTGATGAACAAAATATATGTATAATTACTGAAACAAAACCAGAAAAGTGGGGTGTTGGTGTTGTCAGACAAATAACAAGAGACCCTCTTATAATTGGACTTATTGGTGATAATGCTAATATTATTGATCACTTTGATACTACTCCTTTGGAGAATTTAGTGAAAGATACTTATTTGAAAAATAAATTGAGTTAGGTAATAAAAAATGACAATCGCATATAAATTACTTGGCATTCCGAGAACTTTTGATGAATTTGTAGATAAAGTCAAAAGAAGTAGAAATAACAAGGTAGATATTGCTGTGAGAAAATACAATAGCTACCCTACACCTTTTAATATAGTTCCATGGAATCGTAGCGTTGTTGTAAGATTAGAAACAGGAAAAATCAGAACAAAACTAAAAACATATACTTATAATACCCACAGAGGAAGAAAAGATTTATTCGATGTAGTTATAGGAAAAGCAAAAATTGAACAAACTGGCCTACAATATGCACTAGAAGTAGCAGAAAAACTACAAAAACATGAATTAGAATTAACAATTAATGGAAATTCAATTGAGAATATAAAAGAAGTAATTATCAAGTACGGTCAAAATATTGAAGAAAAAGTAAAAGAATTTTCTGAAATAGATAATTAAATAATCAGCATGTAAATCACTCCAAAAACTAAAATGAAATATAATATTAGACAAATAAGTCCTGCTAGATAAAATGGAGAAGGAAATGACAAAAGAATGCAAATATGACACAATTAAAATGGAAAAATCTCTAAATTTTAGATCTATCCTAAGCAATGAAATAATAACAAACTTAGTAAAAAAAATTGAACAATATGAACCGGCAAGAGGAATGGAAACTAAATATTATAAAAAAATATGCAGTAATGGTGAAGAAAAATTGCTTAAAATAGAAATGAATAGTAAGGATGGTGTTGTCCAAGGAATAATCACTTATGAGCCCGTGGAACCGCCGAGTCCACTTATTTCGGCCCCCCCTTTTTCTAGAGCTGCAAGGATACAGGTAAAAGTTAATTTCAATTCAAATAACGAAGCTGATAAAAAAGAATATCAAGGACTAGTTAAAATTATTAAAAATATGTGAAGTTTAGAATTATTTCCCCATATCTTTTAACTTCTGTAGAACTTCATCAAGTTCGCCATGGTGTCTTGAAGGGCTTTGTGGAGCAGGTCTTGGAGCAGGCCTATGAGCAGCAGGCATAACTCTTCTTGACATTATTCTTCTTCTTGGGATTGTGGAAAAAACATGAGGGAATCCTAGGTCTCTTCTTGGAGGTGTAAATTTCTTAGAACCAGGTTTAATCCTAAACCAAAACTCTCTTAATTTATGTCTAAATATAATTCCGAGAACTACTAAAATAATTAAAATTATTAATATCCAAAAGAAAGCATTTGGTCCTGGTTTATCTTTTGGCATGCAACAAATATCTCCATAATCTTCACAATCATATTCAGAACTTTGAACATATCCCTCTCCGCATTCATAAGGTTCACAAAATCCATTATATACTTCACAAGTATAATCCTTTGTTTCTCCGGGTTCTTCGCATTCAGCAAAGCAACAATAATATGTGTCTGCGGCTTCTAAAGTAGTTCCTGTGCATTCTTCTCCTCCTGTACAGATTTGTCCTCCTGCTTCTGCACATGTTTTTTCTATCTTTTGAGTATCACAACAAACATAATAACTTGAACAGCTATAATTTAATATATTTCCTCCTGAATCATCACAATCTGCTGTAGACATACAATAATATCCTAAATCAGAACAAGTAGTAGTGACTGGAGGATCTGGATTTTCTTTTGCCCAAACAGAATGTAAAATAAAGGCAGTGTCTAAAATATTTCCTGAATTCCAACAACCGTCGTCTTCTTGTTCTAATAATAACCATTCTTTGGCTTTTTCTTTTTCATCAAATTCTTTGTACATAAAAGGATAAAGTGCTAAAGCAGTATCATAATATTTATCTCCTGAAATAGACCAATATCCATTACTAGCTTGTTTTTCAATAATATCATAATGAAAATCCTCATATCCTAAAGCATATAAGAAAACTTCTGGAAAATATTCATCATTTGCATCTGCCATTGTAACCAAGTAAGGCATGTAAGATGAGATTTCTTCTCCCATAGAGTCTAAAGCTAATGCAGCCCACAAACTTCCTTCATAATCACAATTTCCAGAATCTATAAAACAAAATGAATTTATTTTTTCTGTTGTTGTTCCTCCCCCAGTAGCAGAAGAAGTTTTTTCTGAAACATGAATTGTAGAAGAGATATCAATTCTAAACAATAAATTTGTTATAAAAGATTCATCGCATGAAATTTCAAATTCTTCTTCATAACAATCTGAAGCTATCTCTAACCAATACCCTAAAGAACTTAAAGACAAGCAATTTCCTGCTGCAGAATCTATTTTTTTATCTTCTCCTAGTTCTATAGAATAATCATTGTCATCATAAGTAATAGTGCATGTAGACTCTAAACTAGATTCTATTTGTAAATACCAAGTTATCTCTGAAGGGGTTCTATTTTGAGCAATCAACCAATTTTTTGCAGCTGAAGTTTTTAGGGCTAAAACTGCCTGAGCAGTTGTTTTAATATTACAACTTGCTTCTGGCCAACATTCTCCATCTTTTGCTTCTGCTCTAAGTTCACTACTGCACCTATTAACTGCAAGTGATGTAAATATTTTTTCAGTTACAGAAAGTCCATCACAAGTTTTTTCATCTATTTTATCTTCGAGGCAAGCATAAGCATTATTAATATCCTCCTGAGCTGCAAATGTTAAAGGAAGAATAAATATCAAAGACAAGACTAAAATAAATAAAAGCACCTTCTTTTCCATATTATCTAGAGTTAAAGGTTGTTTTTAAAATTTGTTATGTTTTTATTTCTTCTTTGGCTTGAATTCTTTTTTTGAATAATTAAAAGATTTTCGAACAACATAATTCACAGGGTTTTTTACGAGTCTGCAAAAATTATCTGGGTCGCAAACACCTATTCCCTGATAATATTCTTTGCAGTTTGGGGGCATGACTGGTTTTCTTCTGTAGCTCCAGTTAAGCTGAGACTTAATATATCCTTGTTTTAATGGCGGATTATTTTTTTTATTCCAATCTTCTATTCTTTTCTCAAGTTCATCTCTTTCCATGCCAACAGAACGGAATAAATTTATTAGAGCGAAAAGAGACCTGTGCTGTCCGTCTGAAAGCCCTTTTAAAATTCTTTTTACACAAGGAGGAAAATTCTCTTCTGATAAGTTTGAAAGTTTAATTGGTTTAAATTCTCCTGTCTTTTTTTCTTCAGATTCTGGATGTTGCTGTTTGTGCCAGTCCAGTGCCTGAACTAATAATTCTTTTGCTTCACCTTCTTCTGCATCTGGCATAAAATTTTTTATCTCAACTTTCATAGGGTCTGCGTCTTTCATATCAAAATCTGCAATTTCTTCAGGGGTTAAAACCACGCTTGCCAAGGCTGTTTTTTCATGTAATACATAAGGTGCTCTAAATAAATGCCTAGGAGAAACTAAAACCAAATCAGGCATAACTTCTTTTGGAGCTTGAAAATCTCTCACATATTTGCTCGGCTGTTCTAAATTACTTATTTTTTCTATTAACTGCTCTTTTGTTTTTTCTATGAGATATCTCACAATTATCCTTGGCCATTCTGGGAACATGTCTTTTGTCTGAACATTATTAATTTCTTTTGGGAAAGCTTTCCATGGAACAATTAAATGAAAGCCTTTATTACCTGAAAATTTTATTCCTATATTTTTTAAGCCGTGAAACTTTAACATCTTAATAATTAACTCGGCCATAATCTTACTATAATCTAAATATTTACTATCAATATCAATAATCAAATCCCATCCTGTTTTTAGCTCATTTGCTTGTTCTTCATTCATTTCTGTGTTAATCTTCATTGGATCTTGCCATATTTCTTCTGAACAATGAAAAGAAGTTGCTCCTTTTTTTACTAATTCAAATATATCTCCTTTATATTCAAAAGAATCAGGTCTTTTTCCAAAACCTTCAAAATACCTTGGGATTGTTTCTCTATTTTTACAGAATTCAAAGATTGCTTTTTGAATTTCTGGTTTAGAATAATATAAATTAGTGATTTTTCTAATTCTTTTTTCTCTGATACTTTGTTCTTCCATTTTCAATCCTTTATTATTTTGATTAAAACTGTTCTTGTTCTTGGACCATCAAACTCTGCTAATCCACAACCCTGCCATCTGCCTAATTGTAGTTCCCCATTTGCTATAGGGATCACTTCACTTGGTCCAATTAATGAAGCTTTAATATGTGAATGTGCATTATCATCTATTTTATCATGCTCATATGTTCCTGTTGAAGGAGCTATTTCTTCGAGTTTGTTGATAATATCATTGCAAACTGAGCTATCATAATTTTCATTGACTAATATTCCTGCTGTTGCATGAGGGACATAGATAACACACAAACCTTCCTCTACACCAGAATTTTTAATTATTTGCCTAACTTTTTCAGTGATGTCAATTAATTCTTGTTTTTTAGATGTAGATATTTTAAATTCTTTTAACATATACTGGAGAATCTTAAAATGTTTATAAGATTTACCATATCTTGAATATAACAATCCTTAAAAAACACAAGAATTTCATATAAACATGTTGGTGAAATTAGAAAATCCTATTTTGTTGTCTAAAGCTGTTGAACTTATTTCTGAATTAGTTACAGAAGTCAGAATAAAAGTAAATGAGAATGGGATGAGCATAACTGCAATGGATCCTGCAAATGTTGCAATGGTGTGTTTTAAACTTCCAAGAATGAACTTTTCACAATTAGAAACAGATGAAGAAGTTTTAGGAGTAAATCTTGATGACCTAAAAAGAATTTTAAAAAGATGTGGGAGTGGAAGTTCTTTGATTTTAGAGAAAAAAGAAAACTTATTAGAAATTCAAATTCAAGATAGAATTAGAAGAAATTTTACTTTAAATTTATTAGATGTTGACGTTGAAGACCTTGATTTTAATGCAAAAACAGAAAGAATGGAATTTACTTCTAAAGTTGAAATGGATTCTATTGATTTGGTTGCTTCTATTGAGGATTGTGCTGTTGTATCAGATGCATGTTCATTTATAATTGATTATGGCAAATTTATCATTGAAGCAAAAGGCTTGAATTCTGCAAGATCTGAGTTTTCTGGAGACGAAGCAAAAATAGAAGCTGAAAATTGCAAGGCAAAATATAGTTTAGAATATTTGCAGAAGTTCATTAAAGGTGCAAAACTCATTGAAAAGACACTTTTAAGTTTTGCAGAAGACCACCCCTTAAAAATGCAATTTAAAACAGATTATTTAGAGCTCTCATTTATTCTTGCTCCTCGTGTAGAGACTGGAGATTGAATTTGTAGATTGATGATTTAACAATTTTAAGATAATAATCAAATAAACGTGGGGAGCGTTAATAATTAAAATAAGTTGCTTTGTGGAAGGAGGTGGGGTGGATGGTGGACATTGATAAAATTTTAAAGGGTAAATGCCTTAAGAAATATATGATAAATAAAAAAGGACAGGTGACTATTTTTATTATAATTGCGATAATATTAATTGCTGCTGTGTCTTTGTATTTTGTGCTTAGGGATAAAATTAGTATTCAGGATATTCCCTCAGAGATTGAACCAGTTTATACAAATATTATTTCATGCTTAGAAGAAACAACTGAAGAAGGTGTTGAATATTTAGCTTTGCATGGGGGATATTATGAAGTTCCAAAATCCCTTTCTATTGCTTATTTTGCAGATAATATTCCATATTATTATTTAAATTCAAGAAAATATGTTCCTTCAATAGAAAGAGTTGAAGGGGAATTAGAAAATTATATACATAATTACCTAAGCAATTGTTTAAATTTTGAGGATTTTGAAGAACAAGGGTATGAAATTAAAGAGGGGGATTTATTAGTTTCTGTAAATATAAAAGAAGATAAGATTAGGACTAAACTTGATTATCCTTTAACATTGAAAAAAGGAGAATCTACAAAAAGATTAAGAGAATTTGAAATTGAGATTGATTCAAATGTTAAAAAATTACTTGAGGTTTCTGAAGAAGTTGTAGATTCATATTTAGAAAAACCTGGTTTTGTATGTTTAACATGTATAGAAGAGATTTCAAACAATAATGAAGTGCAAATAACCTCTGCTCCTTTTTCAAGCTATGATGAAGATTCTATTTTCTTCTTAATTACTTCTCATGAAACAGAATTAAATTGGAAATTTGCAGTTGAACAATGATAAAAAAAATTATGATTTTATTTTGTATTTTTACTTTCTTAATAATTGGAATCTCTGGAGCAGGTTTTGACCCTGATATTATTGGAGAATTTATAGAAGCTGGTGCAGAATTAATTGGAAGCGGAATTATTCAATTTGGAGAAGGAGAACATGCTATTGGAAATTTGATAGGAGAACTTGAAAAAACAGATATTAGTGTGAGTAGTGTTAGAGTAGAAAAAAAAGAAGAAAGCAACAGAATTACTTTTTTGAAAGATGGAAATGCAGATATAAAAGGAGCTTTATTTGAAAATGTTGAAGCATTATCTTATATTGAAGTGGATAATGAAGGAAATATAAAAGAAGCTTATTTAAAAGTGGGTGAAGGAGGAAGTTCTTTTATTTTTGATGGTGAACCATATCATATACCTGAAGGGGGAATAATAGAATATAAAGATGGAGAAATTATTGTTAAAGAAGTAGATTCTTTTGAATACGGAAATAAAGAATCTAATGAACTAACAAAAGTGAATCTTTTGGGAGAATCAATTAAAGTTAAAAATGTTGGGGGAAATTATATAATTACAGGAGATTCAAAAATAGGTAATAATGAAATCTTAGGGATTGGAGATAATATTGGAAAGGCTACACTTTCTAAAAATGGAGAAATTATAGAAATTTGGGGCGGAACAGATGCAACAATAGGGAATATAAAGCACCAAACAACTGAAAGATTGAAAGTATATTATGATAAAGATTTCAATCCTTTAGACCATCAAAATGAAAATTATTTTAATTATGGTAAAGATTCTATTTCTCTTGGGGGAAGTGGATTTACAACAAAGTTAGGTGAAGAAAATAATGTTTTTGGGGATATGGAAACAGAGAAATATATTCAAGGTCAAAAAATACCTAAAACAAGAAATTTAGAAATTACACTTAATGGAGGAAATTTGGAAATATCAAAAGATAAAAGTAAAGATTATTTAGCATTTGATGTTGATGGTGATGGAGATTTTGTAATAGATAATGGTAGAACAATTATCTGGGGGGATTATTCTGAAAGAGGTCTTGTTGAAAAAGATGGAAGAACAGTTTTATCTGATCAAAGTAAAATATTTGTTAAAGCTAGTGAAGATAAAGAGGGATTATTATATTCTTATGATTTAAATCTTAATGACAAATATATTTTAGAGAACAACCTATTCAAAGATAAAAAAGGAAATGTTTTAGTTAATACAAATAAACCTTGGGAAGATGTAATAAGAAAAGGAAGTGAATTAACTTATATAAATGAAAAAGAGGAAAAAGTATTAACTAAAGAAGCAGAAGATATATTAAACCTAATTTGGGATGAAAGAGGAGTAAGACCTAGAAAGTACAATTTATTTGCAGATGATCAGAATGATGAAGATATGGTTAAATGGGCTTATGAAGCTGCAAAAATAGCAAATAATAATGCATATGGTATTAAAGTATCCCCTGAGGAAGTATTTGCTGTGTTTATGTTAGAAGGGGGATCTAGAGAGGGTTTGCAAGAAGCGTATAGATATGATCATTACGCTTACATTCCCAGTGAAGCCGTAGGACTTGATAACATAGGCGACCCTAGTGAAATCGCAAAGTTAAAAGCCGGAAATTTTATTCCTGCTAATTTTGAGATTGGTGAAACATATCCTTGGATGAATGAACGTAATGAAGAAACAACTGCTGCTGAATTTAATAATCCATTAGATGCCTATATTGCGTTAGCTGGAGAATATGCTTATAGAAAAAAGAATAGTTTAGATAGGTATAAAAAAGATTATGGGGAGGATGCATCTAAAAAATTAACAAAAGTTCAAGAGATACTCTTAACTTATTATAGTTATAATTGCGGAGAAGGTTGTTTGCAAAACGCATTGGGAAATGTAGAAGAAAATATTTTCAAGAATTGGGAAAGAAAAGACGAGGGTGTTAATGATCCTAGGCTCAATTCTATGAGATTGTTAGCAAGTATTGAGTTTCTACAAGAAACTGGTCTCTTTAGATTTCTTTAATCCCTCGGAAAAACCCCTATAACTCCTGGAAGATTTATCTTTAATCCAAAAACAGTTGCATTTTTATCAGGACCATAAGTTTCAAATTCCCCATATGTTAGGTAATCTAATTTTGATGTTTTCAAAACCATATCTGCTTCATATCCCCCATCCATATTCATAGCAGTATGAACATTAAATCCCTTGTCTGCTTTCTGATTGCTCTCTCTTAAAAATCTTCCAAAATTATAAAGAGTAAAATATCCTCCTTCTGTTGTCATGAATAAAATTTCATCTTCTTTTGTTTTAGCAACAACTGTTCTATTTGCTTGCCATAATGTTGAACTTACTTTTATTTTGCTTTCTCTATCTAATAAAATTGGCCAATGTTGAACACCTTGGGTGTAGGGAGTTGTTTTATAATCAAAACTATCATAATCAAAATCTAATAAATCTGCTTTTTTTAGTTTATTTTCTAATGCTTTTTTTGGTTCTGATACCAACATTCCTCTAACATGTTTATTGTTCTTTGGCCCTTTTTGTTCTCCATCACAAATCACAAGAGCGCATGGACAATAATAAGGGTCTGCCATGTATTGTGCACTATTTATCATTGCAAGAGCTCCTGTTTTTTTCTGCCAGTTTTCTATGTTATTAATTTCAGAACCCTTTGGAGAATAACCATTGAATGCTTTAATCATGTTTTTCTCAGGATCAATTTTGATTGCAGCAATTATATCTACTAATTCTTTATTTCTATATACTTCTGTCCTAGAAAAATCTAAACCTTGGGATGCAGATTTCCATTCAATTTCACTATGAGAAACATTATAGTAATCAGGGGAAGGAAGTTCTGTAAACTCTTTTGCGATTATTTTCTTAGGTTTTTCTTGAGCAAAAACATAATTTGGAATAATTAAACCCATTGCTCCACAACCTACTAATTTAACAAAATCTCTTCTGTTAATATCTTTATTCCTCATAAACCCCCTTCCCAAATATTCTATATAAAGGTTTCTATTGTTGTCCCTAAAGAATTAAATCAAAGTTAAGAATATCTTAATTCAACCTTATAATATAACTATATATAAAAATTAATGAAATATTTATAAACAAAAATATCTTATATGAAACATGGGAAAAAGGGGACAAGTTACTATATTTATTATCATTGCTATTGTTATTGTTGTAATTGGTGTTTTAATATATGCTTTTTATCCACAAATTCAATCTTTAATAAAACCAGGGAGTAAAAATCCTGCTGCATTTATGCAAACTTGTCTTGAAGATGAAATAGAAGATACAGTTGAAATTCTTTCTTTACAAGGTGGAAGTGTAGACCCTGAACATTATTCCTTATATCAAAATGAAAAAATAGAATATCTCTGTTATATCAATGAATATTATTTGCCTTGTGTGGTGCAGCAACCAATGTTGAAGCAACACATTGAATCTGAAATTGTAAATGAAATTTCTCCAGTAGTTGATGCTTGTTTTGAAGATTTAAAAGAAAGTTATGAAGATCAAGGATATAATGTCAATATAGAAACAGGAGATATAATAACTGAATTGCTTCCTGAAAATATTGTAACAACATTAACTCATAAATTAACTTTAATAAGGGGGGATACTGAAAGATATGAAACCTTTAGAATTGTGTTGAACAACAATCTTTATGAATTAATAGGGAATGCTAATAGTATCTTAAGTTGGGAAACAAATTATGGTGATGCAGCTCCCAGCACTTATATGGATTATTATCATGATTTAAAAGTTGAAAAAAAGAAGCAAGATGATGGAACAAAGATTTATGTTTTAACAGACAGGAATACTAAAAATAAATTTCAATTTGCTTCAAGGAGTATTGTATGGCCTCCTGGTTATGGTGTATAAAATGAGAAATAAAAAAATAATATTTGGAATCGCTTTGCTATTGGTTATTTTTTTAATAGGAATTGGTTCTGCAATAGAACAATCATATTGTTGTGAAAAAACTACTTATGGTGCTTATTGTCAGAATGAACCTTTAGATAAATGTGAGGGCTCAATAAATCCTTTAACAAGTGAACCTTACAAAATAGCACCTACTTCTTGTGAATCAACGGTTTATTGTAAACTTGGAACATGCGTGAACAATCAAGAAGGGGTTTGTTTTCCAAATGTTCCTGAAATGGTTTGTGTAAAAGAAGGAGGCTATTGGGAAGATAAAGCTCTTGATGAAATGCCTCAATGTCAATTAGGGTGCTGTCTTATTGGAGACCAAGCAGCCTTTGTAACACAAACAAGGTGCTCTACTTTATCTTCAATATATGGATTAGAAATTGATTATAGAAGAGATATTCAAAATGAAATTCAATGTATTGCAAATGCGAATCCAGGTGTGGAGGGGGCTTGTGTTTTTGAAGAAAATTATGTGAATAGTTGCAAGTTTATAACAAAAAAAGAATGCCAGGCTATTGATGGTGCAGATTTTCATGAAGCTTATTTGTGTTCTGCTGAATCTTTAGCAACTATTTGCGGACCAAAAGGAGGAACAATCTGCCATGATGAAAAAGTCTACTTTTTAGATACTTGTGGAAACTTGGCAAATGTGTATGATAATTCAAAAATTGATAATAGTGGTTATTGGACTTATGTTCAGGAACCGACTTGTGATGATGGAAGTGGAAATAAGAATTCAAGAGTGTGTGGAGATTGTGATTATTTTTCAGGAAGCACTTGTAAATCTTACAGACAAACAAATAGCCCTTCTCCAAATTATGGGGATTATGTTTGTAGTGATTTAGATTGTAAAGATGCTGATTTCAGAGCAAAATATGGAAGAGATCCAAACCATGGAGAAAGATGGTGTGTAACAAATAATAAAAAAGGATTAAATGAAAATTTGCCAGGGACAGAACATTTTATGCTTGAATGCAGGGATGGAGAAGTCCTTGTTGAATCATGCAGTATAGGAGAATACAGAAACAAAATTTGTATTCAATCAGAGGTTAACGAGTTTAAAACAGCTCGTTGTTCAGTAAATTTATGGCAAAATTGTATTGAACAAGAAACACAAGAAGATTGTCTGGATATAGAAAAAAGAGATTGTAACTGGATTGAAGGATTTAGTATCTTAAAAGATGATGACGGGGAAGAAATGAAATTAGAAAATTTAGCTGGTGTAGAAGTAAAAGCTACTTGTGTTCCAAAACATTCCCCTGCGTTTAATTTTTGGGAGCCAGGAAGTGATGCAGAAATATTGTGTTCTTTAACAAATAGTATATGTCTTGTGGAAATGGAAATAGGACCTTATGCAAATAGGGCAAGAAGATTAGTAGACTCAAGCGACAAAATAGATCATTGTGTAAGCAATTGTTATTGTCTTGAAGGATATACAGGGGGAGCAAAAAGAATATATGAAAAAGAAGAACATGAATTTGACAGTTATCAAGATTGGATAAGTATTATGGGTCAAATCTGTACTTCTTTAGGCGATTGTGGAATCACAACAAATTATATTGATAAAAAAGGATATTTTGAAGAAGCTTTAATTGAAGCAGAGTTTTTTGTAAATCCTAAAGATTTAGAAGAAGAATATGGAAGTTAAAAATAATTCAAAGAAGCAATTGGCTCTAAGCCAAATCTTAATCTTAGTAGTAGGTATGATTGCTATTTCTTATGCTATTGGAAGTAGTGTTGAAGTTGTAAGTGCTAGTGCTGGGGATTGTACTGAAGGAAGTTATAAATGTGATAATGAATATGGCCCTAATTTAATGAAGTGTGATGCAGATGGAGAATGGCAATTATACACTAATTGTGAAGGAGCATATGGAGCGGGGGTTATTTGCATTGATAAAAGATGTATAGCAGAAGAAAAAGATGAAGAAGTACCAATAGAAGAATGGATGTATGCAGATGCAGATTGGAATCAAGGAAATAAGCAAAGCAGTACACCTGACCCTGCAAAAAGAGAACCTCCAAAGGAAAATAGTTTAACTTGGCAACAAGCTTTTAATTATTGGAATTATCTGGGTCAACCAGGGAAAGATAAAATTCTTAAGTTAGTTAAGCCAGAAGATAAAACGAAGTTTTTAGAAGCTACAAAAGATGTAGTTGCACCAAAAGATGTAGTTGCACCAAAAATACCATGGGTTAGTAAACTTCCAGATTGGATGCTACTTACAGGACAAATTATTTTTAATGCTGCTGTTGCCGCTGCTATTTATTTTTCTGTGAGAGAAATTGCATTAAACCAAGGACAAACTGTAAGACAAGCAAATTCATTAGGAGCAACTTTTGGTGGAGGATATTTTGCTGGTAAAATAACTAAAATATTTATTCAGCAAGCTATAAAGAAAGCGATTATGAAATCCGCTGTTAGACAAGCAGGTACGCAAATTACAAAAGAATTTGCTCAACAAGCTGTAATGAATAAAATATTTGCGGCAGTTGGACTTAAAGCAGCACCTGCATGGTTAACTCCTGGGTTATTCTCTTTTGGTGTGGGTCTTGCAGTAAGTTTTATAATATTCTCACTAACATACAAAAAAAGAGCCTTTGAAGTTGTGACATTTCAGTGTAATGTTTGGGATGCAGAAAGTGGAGGGGATAATTGTGAATTATGCAATAAACAAGGAATCCTGCCTTGTTCTGAATACCAGTGCAAAAGTTTAGGACGTTCGTGTCAATTAGTAAACAAAGGAACTGATAAAGAAATGTGTACTTTTGTTGGTAGAGGAGATACTGACTATCCTACAATAGAGCCTTGGGAAGATGCTTTGTTTGAGGATTATAGATATGAATTGCAAAATACTGGAATCTCTCCGCCAGATAAAGGAGTTTATGTTAAATATCAAAAATCAAAGAAAGGTGATGGTTGCATCCCTGCTTTCACGCCTTTATCATTTGGTATAACATTAAATGAACCTGCAAAATGTAAAGTAAGCCTTTCTAGAGAAAGTAGTTTTGAAGATATGGGCAACAATTATTTAAGCAGTGGTATGAATGATTATAATCATTCCTACACAACAGTTTCTTCTAGCCCAGAAGTTATGGAAATGGAACAAATAATTTTAGGAAATGGAGGAAACTATGAATTATATGTGAGGTGTGAAGATGCAGCAGGAAATTCTAATCCTGCAAACTTTGTGTTTAAATTTTGTGGAGATGCCAGCCCAGACTTAACCCCTCCTTCAATTATAATGACAAATCCTTTAGAAAGCTCGCCTATTTTATTTGAACTAAACTCTATAGACGTAAGTGTTTATGTTAATAAACCAGCAGATTGTAAATGGAGTCGTGCAGACAAAAGTTATGAAGACATGGAATATGCAATGACTTGTGCAAGAAATATGTCAGAAATGAATGCTCAAATGCTTTTCAAATGCTTTACAACATTAGATGGTTTAGAAGACAGAAAAGAAAACAAATTCTATTTCAGATGCAAGAGTTATCCTGATAAAGACGAAAGTGAGAGAGTAGCAATGCAGCAATCATATGTTTACAGTTTAATTGGAACAGAACCCTTAATATTAAATTGGGTTACTCCAAACAATACATTAATTAAAAGTTCAACAGAGCCTATCAAAATAACTTTAGAAGCAAGAACTTCTGCAGGACATGATGAAGGAAGGTCTATGTGCATGTATTCAAAAGATGGAGAAATGTACTTAACATTCTTTGGTGATGAAAATTTTGACAATTATCAGCACTCTCAGGACTTGTGGTTAGTTGAAGGTGATTATGAATATTATATAAAATGCTTTGATTTGGGTGGAAATACAGATTCAGCAACAATAAACTTTGATGTTGAAACAGATACAGCTGCCCCAATAATTGTAAGGGTTTATCGTGAAGGTGACTATCTGAAATTAATAACAGATGAAGAAGCTGAATGTAGATATGGAACTTCAAGTAATGTTGGATGTGATTATAATTTTGAAGAAGGAACTTTGATGATAAGTCTTGATGATTTAAAACATTATGTGGATTGGAATAGTAATGTTAATTTCTATATTAAATGTGGAGAAAATAGAGAAGGGGGAATACGTCCTAATCAGGACCAATGTAGTATAATTGTAAGACCTTTTGACATCTATAGCTAGGACATTTATTCTTAATATAGGAAACCATGACATATGTCGCCATTAATTTTATGTGTAAAATCATTTAAATACAACTAATATTTTAGTTAGATATGGAAGAAGAAAAGTTTAATTGTAAAAATTGTGGTAAAGAAATAGGAGGACATAATGAGTATTGCCACGACAGTATGTGTGATAATTGCTTTTTCAAAACATATTTTCCAGAAGAGGATAATAAATAGGATATTGAGTAGAGACATATATCATGGTCTTACACATAAGAAATTACTTTTTAACAAATTCAACATTATTGAGATCTTCAAATTCTTTGTCCCCTGTGAGAAAGATTAAATCATTTTTTAAGGAATAGGTATAACCAATACAATCTGAATATGATAAATTCCTTTTTTTATTTTTTACTCTAAACTTTATGGCCTCTTTTAATGTTTCATCATTTATTTCGACAACAGATGTTTTGAATTGAGAATAAATTTCGTCTGCAGTTTTTTCCCCATATTCACGAATTGCAAACCAATAAATTTCTACTAAATTGAAGATAGTTATTATAACTGGTTCCTGAGAATATCTGGCATACTTTGAATTTCCATCAAGAAGTTCAATCACAGCATAACTATCAAAAAAATACTTTACCATCCTTTTCTCATTTCATCTTTTATCTTTTGTGCACTTTTCTTAGATTTACGAGGTAGAATTCCAAAAAATTTTCCTGCAAAAGGTTTTTCTTTTATTTCTATTGTAATCTCTTGGTTTTCTTTAATGTCGTTGGCCTCTACAATCATCTTTGGTAAAATTACTGCGACTGAATTCCCCCATTTCCTCGCTTTTGTTTTTATTTCCATGATATTTAATGATACATAATGATATTTAAATGTTTCTATCTTGAATTCATAAATATGAGCAGTAAATTAACTTTGTTGTTATAAAACTTTATAAGTTCTAATATTTTATTGTATATATGGATAAAAGACACCAAGGTTTCTTTTATGAAACTTCCTTTAAAAAAGAGGTCAAGCTTGATAAAAAAGGACAGATGAAATTATCTTTTGGAATGATTTTCTCTATTTTTCTTATAATTATATTTATTGCTTTTGCGTTTTATGCTATTACTAAGTTTATTAATCTGCAAAAGACAATTCAAATAGAAAGCTTTGTGGAAAATTTACAATCTAATGTGAATGACATGTGGAACTCTCCAAGGGGTTCACAACCAGAAACTTATTCTCTTCCAAATAAAATAGAGGCAGTGTGTTTTACAGATAATGTGTTTAATAATTTAATGTTTAGATCTTCAGAGATTCTCGAAGAGAACAATATAGAACATCTTGATATTGCAACAATAACATCAGGTGAAGACCCATATTGTATTTCAAATATAAATGGTAAAGTTAAATTAATTATATCTAAAGGTTTTAGGGAAGATTTAGTCATGATTAGCCGGCAATAAGAAAAATCAAAATGTAGAAATATTTAAAAATGGACAGTTGTTTAATATACTGGACAACTGTAAATAAAAATGGACAATATTTTAAACTTATTTATTAAAGAACCTGAAAAACAATTTCATGTCAGACAAATCTCTAAAGTGCTTAATAAATCGCCAACCACTGTGTCTAAATATTTAAAAGAATTTGAAAAAAAGCATATTTTAAAATCAGAAAAAAAGTTAAATCATCTTCTATTTAAAGCTAATGTAGAAAACGAAAAATTTAAACAGTTAAAGTTGAATTATAATTTGAATTTATTATATGACTCTGGACTTATAAGTTATCTTATAAAAGAGCTGAATTATCCTGGAGCAATAATTTTGTTTGGAAGTTTTGCCAAGGCAGAAAATATGTCTACAAGCGACATTGATTTATTAATTATAAGCCCCTCAAAAGAAGAAATCAATTTAAATAAATTTGAAGAAAGATTAGGACATAAAATTCAACTATTCATTCGTTCAAAAAAAGATATTGAAAAGATGAAAGAAAAAAATAAGGAATTGTTAAACAATTGCATCAATGGAATAACTCTTTATGGATTTTGGGAGGTATTTTAAATGAAATTTGCAGATTTTATAGAAAAAGGGATTGCAAGAAAAACCTCTAGAGACATATCTCTAGCAAAATCCTTGCTCCAACACTCCAAAGAAGATCTTAGGTTTTTAAATAAATTAAAAGTAGATGAAAGTTCTGTTAGAAAAATTATGACTAATTTTTATGATGTTTTGAGAAGCATATTAGAAGCTATTTCTGTAATAAAGGGATATAAAATATATTCTCACGAAGCATATACTTATTTTCTACAAGAAATAGGAGAAGAATTAATTGCAGTAAAATTTGACAGATTTAGAAAGATAAGAAATTCTATAAATTATTATGGAAAAGATATTTCTATAGATGAAACTAAAGAAAACATATTTGAGATAAAGGAAATGATTTATGTTTTGATAAAAAAATATTTGGGAGAATTAGAATGAAAAATAGGAAATTTTCCACCACAGGCAAAAAAATCTCTTTAAGATTTTTTAGTTATCCCATTTCAACTATTGGAGGTTTTGAAATAGAATAATGAATAAAAAAGGTTATTTGCAGATATCATTTGGTTGGTTATTTGCTATTATTGTAGGGATAGTTATAATTTCATTGGCAATTTACTTTGTCACTAAAATGGTTGATACACAAGGCACTATTCAAAGTGCAAAAACAGGTAAAGAAATTGGAATTTTATTAAACCCTTTGGAAACAAGTTTTGAATCTGCAGTAACAAGTTCTGTTATATTTCCAGAAGAAACAAGAATCTATAATAGATGTGATAATTATGGAAATTTTGGAACCCAGAAAATAGAAGTATTGCAAAAGAGTTTTAATAAATGGTCTGAAACAGATTTTGAAGTGAGTTTTCAAAATAAATATATCTTTTCTGAAAGATATAGTGAAGGAAGAACATTTTATATTTTCTCAAAACCTTTTGAATTTCCATTTAAAGTTGCAAATTTGATGTATATAACTTCTGCTTCTACAAATTATTGTTTTATTGATGCGCCTGAAGATATAGAAGATGAGATCTCAGATTTAAAACAGCCAAATTTAAAATTAGAAGAAGAGTGTTCTGAAGATGATGTTAAAGTTTGTTTTGGGTTTGATAATTGCGATATAGAAATAGATTATAATGCAAAAAAAGTTGAAAAAGAGGGAGAGGTAACTTATTTTGAAACAGATGCTTTAATGTATGCTGCAATTTTCTCAAATAAGGCAACATATGAATGTCAATTAAAAAGATTAATGCAAAGAATTGAACAATTATCAAATATTTATCTGGGCAAATCAAATGCTCTCTCAATTAAAGGCTGTGACCCTGTTTTAAATCCTTATTTATCAAGTTTAATTAGTTCTGCGTCTGGTTTAAGTGATTCTAATCAACTTTACACAATAAATTTTATTATTGAAGAACTTGAAGAAAAAAATCGAGGTAATTGTAAACTATGGTAATCAAAAGACACCTGCTGGTTTCTTTTGGAAACTTCCTCAAAGTGCGGAACAGCGATTTCTTTAATTGCCTCCGAAGAAAATCGCATAACAAAAAAGCACAAATAAAG
>Ga0180009_10002948_pt1 | contig 19702 bp, 18 predicted proteins | sample OS_PC_MetaG_FD_123537 | JGI IMG/M metagenome (GOLD analysis project Ga0180009, IMG submission 123537) | Groundwater microbial communities from the Aspo Hard Rock Laboratory (HRL) deep subsurface site, Sweden - OS_PC_MetaG | ecosystem: Environmental > Aquatic > Deep subsurface > Groundwater...
ATCCCCATCCTCACCCTGGGCCTCCCCTTGAGCATCAACTACTTTATCCCTCAGATGAAGGCCCGGGACCAAAAAGCCCTCCACCTTCAAACCTTTCTGATATTGACGTTGACCGGATTTATCGTCAGCCTGCTTTTCTTTTTTGGCGCTCCTCTCTTCAGTCTCTGGTTCAACAATCCCTCGCTCACAGGATTATTCCGGATCTTCTCCCTCGTTCCGCTATTGACTTTTCCCACCCTCTACTACCAGAATCTTTTTGTCTGCCTGAACAAGCCCCTTCTGGCCGCCAAACTCAGCCTGATGATGGCGGCGGGATATCTGGTTTCCATCGTCATACCCGTCCTCCTTAACGGCTCCATCAAAGAGATCTTCATCTCTTTCACCGCTTATTCATTCTTTCAACTCATCATCGTCAGCTCCCTTCTTTTCCGGCCATTTAAAAACATCAAAATTCAATGGTCGACATCCCTCATCAAAAAACAACTCATATACGCCGTCCCTCTCGGTCTGACCGCCGTCGTCGGCATCCTGAACAAACAATTGGACAAATTTGTCATCTCCTCCTTTTTTTCGACCGAACAATTCGCCACCTATATCAACGGGGCCTTTGAGATCCCTCTCATCGGAATCCTCACCGGATCGGTCACAGCCGTCCTGATGCCTGAGTTTGTCAGGCTCTGGTACAACAAAGACAAAGAGGCCATGATCAAAATCTGGCATTCCGCTATCCGCAAGGTCGCACTTATCCTCTACCCTGTCATGTTCTTCCTGATCGCCTTCGCTCCCGAAGTCTTAACACTCCTTTTTTCCAGCAAATACCTCGACAGCACCCTAGTTTTCCGCATCTATACGCTCGGACTCCTGATGAGAATCACCAATTTCGGCATGGTTCTTCTCTCAATGGGTTTATCCAGGATTGTTTTCCGATACGCTCTCTGGACATTCGGGCTCAATATCGTCCTCAACATCGTTCTCATAAAAACAATCGGATTTGCTGGCCCGGCCATAGCGACGGTTGCCATTATTTTTATCATCAACTATTTGCAGCTGAGGCGAATCGGGATTGAGGCTGACATCCCACTGAAACGGTTGTTTCCCTGGCGTAACCTTCTTGAACTGATTTTCCTGTCCTTCACAGCGGCGGCGGCGGTATTTTTGCTGAAAAGCCTTCTTAATTTTGATAAACAAATATTCAGTCTGATTCTAGGAGGTATTTTATTCTGTCTCATTTTCTCCATCCTCGGAATCCTGGCAAAAATCGTTTCTCAAAAGGATTTGAGGATGCCCTTCCAAATTTTAAAGGGGATTTTTAAAAACAGATGAACAAGAAAATCAGAGTCCTATCGGTGGGAAGTTTGGGAAAGGAGGGGAGGATAAGCCCCTTCAGGTGGGATCAGGGAGAGGCTCTAAGAAAGGGTGGGTTGGATGTGGACTATTTTAATGTCCGAGAGGGGGGGTTTAAAGGATATGGCAAAGCTTATTTTGCTTTGAAGCGATATCTTAGATCAAACAAATTTGACATCATTCACGCTCATTACGGTTTGTCGGGCATGATTGCAGTTTTACAGAGAAAAGTTCCGGTCGTCATAACCTTTCACGGGTCCGACATATGGAATGCAAGAGTGCGATTCATCTCCAGAATTGCGAGTTATTGCTCGGCCGCCAATATTTTCATATCGGAAGCCCTGCGGAAAAAGGCTGTTGGGTTTAGAAAAAGGCGGGCCCTTATTATCCCCTGCGGCGTAGACCTGGACACGTTCTACCCCATTGAAAAGAATGAAGCCAGGGAGAAGCTGGGGTGGGATCGAAACGGGATATACCTTCTGTTCTCATCAGCCTTCGACAATCCCATCAAAAATTATCCGCTGGCGAACAGAGTGGTAGATCAGATCCCAGGAGCCCAACTCCTCGAACTGGCAGGATACACGCGGAAGGAAGTGAACCTCCTCATGAATGCCGGCGATGTGCTCCTCATTACCTCATTTTTTGAAAGCGGCCCCCTGGTCGCCAAAGAAGCCATGGCCTGCAATCTGCCGATTGTATCGACAGATGTGGGGGATGTTGGAGAGGTAATTAAGGGGACAGAAGGATGTTTGATTGTGGATTATGATGCTTTTGATATTGTCAAAAAATTAACGCCAATTGTTAGTGATCCGAATAGAACCCAAGGAAGAGATAATATATTCAAATACGATGAAACGGTCATCGCTGAAAAGATCATTTCATCTTATTTCCAAATTCTGTAACCTGGCTTCCTTTGAATCCGGCTGGAAACGATTGACCTCGATCCTCAAATTCCTGACTTTTATGGGCTTTTCAAATTTGTAATGGTAGATGACTTTATCATTGTCTCTTTTATCGATCAATGTTTCAAAATAATCTCCATAATAGGCATGAACAGAAAAATCTATCGGCATGAAAGGACCTTTTTCCCATTCAAATAAGAGTTCATGAAGAGTTCTTTCCATATTGAAATGAACGACATAATAATGCTTCGTATTTTCGTCCAATTTATTGAAAGTGAGATAAATCTGATCCCGTCGTGAAGGAAAACCGTCTTGATCTAATAGAGCACTAAAATTGTATCGGGGTCCATGGAATCTCCCAATTGAAGTCGTTGTTAAGAGGTTGAAGGTGGGGGTCAGTTTCGTATATTCAGGATTGATATCATACAGTTTATTCCTAAGCTCTTCATTCAAGTACCAATATTCATTCGTTTCTCCCTTAATAAGTAGAAGTCTCGTGGATTGATTGTACGCTTCCTGGGTTTGATTTGTAGTTATTAATTGATCTATTTTTTTGACGGTTGATGCCTCCAGAGCATTCATATCCACACTTTTATCAATCTGATACAGAGTATAGGTATTGTCCTTGTAAATTTCTTTAAAAATCTCTGGAAACAGTGTAACTTTTCTTCTGATGAAAACAAACGACTCCAAAAAAGTAGGATCTTTCTCTTTTGTGTTATGAATGAGTAAATAATCAAATGGATATTGATCAGGAGAATTAATAGTGAACGGTAGTGTTACAAATGAATAATTAGGAATTTGCAGAAATGGCTCTTGAACAGCCTGGCCGTAAGAACCTATTAAGCTCTCTTCCGGAATATTTTTTCTGATGAATGTGAATACATTTTCTTCTAGCAAGACATAATCGTGGTTATCCCAATCGTTTTTAGTTTGGTTTAAGAATAAGTCAAAGATACCGAATCCAACAAGAATACATATAAAGAGAATACAAATATTTTTAAATATATTCAGATGTTTCCTATTAATTTTGGTTAGTGGAATAATGTTATAGAGAGTGAACAGCGCGACAGGTAATAATAAATATGGATACAGACCATAATGAAAAAATCTACGAACAAAAGTTTCTTTAACAACTTTTATAAAAAATAAAGGAACTATTTCAAATTTGAACAAATAAACAGCGATAAAACAGGAAAACATGAAGATCAGCGCTCGTTTGACATCTTTGTTCGAATGACCTGTCTTCCATATCTGATAAATAATCAACGACAGCAAAATTATAGAAAAGAAAATATAGAGAGAATATTTCGTAAAATCAGGAAGAACAAAATCATAAGGTCGACTCACGCTTACATAATCTGAGATATATTGTAATGAATTAATAGTTGAATATAACTCTATACAAGCGAAAATAAATATGGGAAACATAAAAAAATATAATACTTTTTTCACTTTCAAACCAGGCACTTTATTTCTGCTTAAAAAAGGTTTGAAATATTTTTTACATATTAAATAAATAAGAAAAAACAAAAGCAATGTAAAAGACAAATATAAAATATATTTGAAATTCTTTATACAGAAGTTCCAAAAATGACTAACATAATATATAAAAACGCTGGTAAGAACAAATCTTAAACATATAAATACAGAGCCAACAAGCAATGTTTTTAAGCCCAACTTGAAGATGTGCTCTTTTTCTTTTTTTTCTTTCAAGAACAAAATTGATAATAGGATATAAAATAAAAAAATATAAAATAATGTGACAAAACTATATAAATGAGTAAAACACATACATAATAAAAAAATACTTAGCAGCAAAAAAGTTTTTTTCAATACTTTTCTATCATCATTTTTAGAAAAAATAACTCCAAAAAATACTAAAAGACATATATTGCGTGCTATTTGATCCGGGTAGGGAAGAAATTTAAAATCACCCCAATTCAAAGTGAATTCATAAAAATAAAATGAGAGTAACGCTATGAAAACAAATGTTTTTCTTTTAAAGAACTTTACTGAAAAAAAGTAAAAGGCCGAGTTAATAAAAAGAGATAAAAGAGCTGGAGATATATCCCATAATTTTCTGAGTTCAATAGATGTAATTTTATTGAAGAATGCAAAAATGACATAAAAAAGATTGTATCCATAATATGTATTAATAATTTTTTGTCCAGGCCAAAAAGCATCGTATGGATCTATCTTGCTGTTTTTAGCCAACTTAAAAATCTGAGAAAAATGCCAAACTGTATCCCCAATAAAATGTCCTCCATGGAAATACATAGCGGAAGCTATCATTATAAAAAGAAACAGAATCAAATAATCGATACGTTCCATTGGTAAATAAATATTTGTAAATAGTTTTATTCGCTTTATTCTTAAAATTGATAAACTAATGACTAATTCAATAATCCACAAGATAGAAAAAACAGGCCATGACAACTCTAGCTTATAAGAAAGAATGGCAGGAATTAAAAAGAGGGACATCCCTAGTACAAAAAAAAGTGCTCCACTCTCTAAAAAAGTAAGTTTCTTCACTGGAAAAATAAGCTTATAAAATAAATAGCCAGGAAAAACTAAGATCAAAAGGATTCCTGCAGCAAAAATGACCAGCTTAAAATCGATAAAACAGATCATTAAAAAGAATAAAATAAAAAACCTTATAAAAATATTCCTTAAAAGTATAATGTCAGAAAATATCTTTAAAGATTCAGAAAAAAAGTATTTCATTGTTAAGAATCTCGCCTTAGTATAAATATCTCCTCAAAAATAAAAAAGCCAGCCCATTATAAAAACAGGCTGGCCTTTGGAAGGACAAAAAATTTTAATGAATGTCTCGTTCTCCAATATATCCGATTTTCATTTTTTTAAAGCACTCTATGACTGCTTCTCCGTCACATCGATTGGCACTTTGGATCAATAAATCCAGACATTCCTCAAAATCTTCACATTCAATCGGACCCGGCGGCGCGATAAAAATCTTCTGGTAATTTGTCGCCTTATCCCTCTCCTGATCGACCAACATCTCTTCATACAACTTCTCACCCGGACGCAATCCGACATATTTGATCTCGATCTCATCTTCCTTCATCCCTGAAAGTCGAATAAGATCTTTCGCAAGATCGGCAATTTTTACAGGAGTTCCCATATCCAGAACAAACACATCTCCTTTTTTACCTAAAGTGCCGGCCTTGATGATGAGCTGCACCGCCTCACTTATGGACATAAAAAACCGCTCCACTTCAGGATGTGTAATTGTAATAGGTCCTCCATTGGCGATCTGTCTCTGGAAAAAAGGAACGACACTGCCCCGGCTCCCCAGCACATTTCCAAACCGTACACAGGAAAAGGCAGTGTCGCTCTTCTCGGCAATCTGCTGAATGATCATCTCACCGATTTTCTTCGTTGCTCCCATCACACTTGTGGGATTGACGGCCTTGTCTGTCGAGATATTGATGAAGGTTTCCACTCCAAATTCATACGCCACTTCGGCCACATTTTTTGTGCCATTCACATTATTGGTCACCGCTTCTGTGATATTTTCTTCCATTAAAGGCACATGTTTGTGCGCCGCTGCATGAAAGACAACCTGGGGGTGAAAGCGCTGAAAAATGCTTTTTAACCGATCGATATGCCTAATATCCGCAATCACAGGCAAAATCTTGATATTGTCATAATCCGCATGGAGTTCATTATGGATTTCAAAAATGCTGTTTTCATCCTTATCTAAAAGGATGAGCTGTTTGGGCCACAAGACCGCCAACTGACGGCAAAGCTCCGAGCCGATCGATCCTCCGGCTCCCGTTACCAGAATCCGCTTTTCCCGGTATTTCTTCAGTATTTCCGGCACGCTATCTTCAAACTGGACAACATTTCTTCCCAGCAAATCGTCGATGTTAACATCACGGATTTTATTGATCTTGATCTTGTCATCTAATAGTTCGAATATACCCGGCACAATTTTAACTTTAACGTTGGCATCCTTACAAATCTCTGATATTCGGCGTATATCTTGAGAAGACGCATTTGCGATAGAGATAATTGCTGTGTCAACATCATATTTTCTAGCCAGCTCTTTGATTTGAGATGTATTACCCAAAACTTTTAGTCCCTGGGTAGATGATTTAAATTTTTTAGGATCATCATCTAAAAAACCAATAATTCGATATCCCAAATCAGGTCTTTGTATCAATTCTTTGGCTACTACATTTCCGGCAGCTCCAGCTCCTATAAGGAGGACATTCTTTATGATTTCCTTTTGATCTTTTTCTAATTCACTCCTTTCTCTCGCTTCATAAAAGAGCCTACGCAGCATACGAAGACCGAGTGTCCCTAATAATGCTAAAAGAAACTCAAGCACGATAACACTATAAGGAATCTTCAGAAGCATTAATTTTGATGGGAGAAATCCTCTCCCTAATAAAAGAAAAATGGTGAGAAAGCTGTTTGCTTTGAAGATAACAAGCGAATCGGAAATGGAAATATAGCGCCAAACGATTGAATATATTCTAAAAAGACTAAAGAGTAATAGGCGAGTTATAACGACATAAGGCATTAGTATCCAAAGTTGCTTCAGATGCATCCCGGATGGTAACCCCTCAAAACGGATAAAATACGCCGCAAAAAAAGAAAATGCAAATATGAAAATATCAAGAAAAATCTGGTTAATACGAGTAAACAATAATTTGAAAAGCATTATTATTTGGTTCCCCTCATAGCTTTATAATGATTGATGTCCTTGGCAAGAATTCAGGTTCAAATATCATCTCTAGACTACCCTTTAGACCAAAGCTTCACCGTTTAGTGACTATTATAGGTTTTTCTAATAACCGCTATCACTCTATTTAAATCGGTGTCAGTCATAGCTGTTCCAGATGGCAAGCATAGCCCTTTTTCGAAAAGTTCCTTGGCCACTTTCCCACCAACTGCCCTATATCCTCGAAATACCGGCTGTAGATGCATTGGTTTCCATATGGGCCGTGATTCAATGTTTTCTGCCTCTAGAGCCAATCGTATATCTTCATGATCTGCGCCGAACTCTTGAGGATCAATAGTGACAACCGTCAACCACCGATTGGCCCAACTCCAAGGTGCTTCGAGCATGAACTCAATTCCGGGCAACTCGCTTAAAGCCTTTCGATAATAATCAAAAATCTCACGTTTTTTTTGGACCCGATCCTCCACGACCTGTAGCTGACCGCGCCCGATAGCCGCCAGCACATTGCTCAAACGGTAATTATACCCAACTTCTACATGCTCATAATGAGAAAAAAGCTCCCTAGCCTGTTGGGATAGCTTTCGTGCATAATCAATCAATTCTTTGTCATCCGAAGCCAGTATCCCACCTCCGGAAGTGGTAATGATTTTATTTCCATTAAATGAAAAAACTGACGCTTTAGCTCCAATCCCTGCATGTTTCCAGATATCGGAATTCCTATCCGTATTTTCCTGATCTCTTCTTTCGACTCTCTGATTTATTGAGTATCGCGCCCCCATCGCCTCCGCCGCATCTACAACCACTGGGATGCTATATCTTCCACAAATCTCATATATTCTCTTGTAATCCGCACACTGCCCATAAAGATCAGTTGGAATCACAGCTTTCGGTGAAATTCCTCTTTTTTTACAGGTTTCAAGTTCTTCTTCTAACAAATCCGGATCCATATTCCATGAATTTAGGTCAGCATCAATAAAAACAGGTGTCGCTCCTTGATATAAAATCGGTGTTATACTCCCGATGAAGGTTAACGTTGAGGCAATCACTTTATCCCCAGAATCTACGCCAAGTACTCTTAAAGCAAGGTGCAAGGCCGCGGTCCCACTAGAAAGGGCAACACAATGTTTAATGCCTGAATACTCTGAAAATTCCTTCTCAAATGCATCCACCTGCGGGCCCAAGGGGGCAATAAAATTACTTTCAAATGCCTCTTGAACAAAACGCAGTTCTTCACCTGACATATGAGGAGGTGAAAGAAATATTCTTTTTGATTTCATGTTTATTAATGTCTATGCAATACCATGTTTTCTAATCCACAGATTATATTTAAACTTCTTTGTTATCAGAGCGTCTGATAACTTTTGCAGGCACTCCAGCGACAATAACATTATCTGGTATATTTCGATTTATAAAACTGAATGCTCCAACTATGGAATTCTCTCCTACGGTTATTCCTGGCATAACAACACTATGACTTCCAATTTTGCAGTTTTTTTTTAAAACTACTTTCCCTTTTTTATCATCAATGGTAGAAACAGAGTATATTGAACAATGAGATCCAATCTGCACATTATCTTCAATAATAACCCCATATTTCGCATTAATATAAGTAAACGCTCCAATATCAGTTTTGTTGCCTAGTTCAAATTTATCTTTATTTTGGACGACCCAATTGTATTTTGTTGGCTTGCCCTCATAGATTTGCGGATATTCCCAATTGATGAAGCGAGTTTTTTTATTCATCGTTTATATTAGCTCCTTTAAATTCCCCCATTGTGGCCTCTCCTTCCTGGGTAATCCCCTTTCTATTCAGCACGATAATTACTGTCTTTGCAATAATCTTCAAATCTAGCCAGTGTGAATAGTTATCCACATACCAAACATCCAGCATAAATTTCTTTTCCCAACTTAATGCATTTCGTCCATTCACCTGAGTCCAGCCGGTGATACCAGGTTTTACTTCATTCCTCCTTGCCTGTTCGGGTGTATAACGATCCAGATACTGCATTAATAGCGGCCGTGGCCCAACCATACTCATATCCCCTTTTATCACATTAAGAAGCTCCGGCAGCTCATCCATACTGGTATTCCGCAAAAACCGCCCTAGCTTAGTCAATCGTTCGCCATCCGGTAAAAGTGTCCCATCTTCATCCCATTCATCCGTCATTGTACGAAACTTAAAGATGGTAAAAGGCCTACCGTACTGCCCCGGCCGTATCTGCCGGAAAAGAACAGGTGGACCGATCTTGAGACGCACCAAAAATCCAATAAGGACAAGAATCGGTGAAATAAAAATCACAGTAGGAAACGCTATTGCCAGATCAAAGAAGCGTTTGGTCCGCCGCATCAACAATTTATAATCAGATCCTCTGTCATTTTCACAAAACGTTCTTTGTATTATCGATTTGCGTTCTGTTCCAGCCAATCTGTAAACTTCTCTGCTAATTGATTTCTATTAAAATTTCTTTCAGCTAGACTGCGTGCATTTTCCCCCATTTCAGCGACCTCATCGCGGTTATCTGCCATGAACTCCAGTGCATCCGCAAAAGCAGCCGAATTTTCAGGCGGGACTGCTTTCCCGCATCTGTTTTCAGTAATTATCCCTGCAAGCCACCCCGGATAATTATTGATAACAGGCAAACCGGCAGCAATGTAATCAAAAAACTTGTTCGGAGAGGTTCCATAATAAAAAGCCGGAACATTGGCTAGAATCATCATGCCCGCATCTACCTGCAAAAGCAAATCAGGTATCTTATTCTTCGGTATTGGGTCCAAAAACAAACAATTATCCAGATGCTCCAACTTAGCGCGCTCTTTCAGGGCAGGTTTGAACTTGCCATCCCCAATAAAGAGGAGCTTAATATCTTCCCGACCACGTTTTTTTAATTCTGCAGCCGCATCTAATACCTTATCCAAACCGTTTGCAATCCCATGGGCACCCATAAAGATCGCCTTAAATTCCTTCTTGTTTAGCCCCCTTTTTTTTCTCTTGAAAAGCCTGAAGTCGCACCCATTCGGGATCATAACTATATTTTTATCTAAAATCCCTCGTCTTTTGATCCCATCAACAATCCCTGGAGAAAGCCCTACACACCCATTGGCACAATGATATGAGAGCCATTCAAGTATATCCAAGGCCTTTAGCGCCAAAGGGTTTGTAATTACTCGCATCTCCCTCGGGAGCTCAGGCCAGAGATCTCTTACCTCAAAGACAAAAGGTTTTTGTCTGAAAACGCGTGCCGCAATGCCAGGTAAACTGGCTGTGAGAGGCGTTGATGTCGCAAAAACAAGATCATATTTTTCAGTAATGGCTAGCCAGATACTCTGTAGCGCAAAGCGAAAAAAAGTAAGGCTTCTTTTTAAAAACCCATCATAATTAGAATATGGCAGATCAAACTCAATAACTGTTATTCCAACAACATTCCCACTTCGCCTTCCATGTTTAAATCTTTCGGAAATCCCTGTGTCGCCGGTGCCACTTGAACCACAGACCAAAGTTACTTTATGCCCCCGTTCAACTAAATGACGGGCCATCTCATAAGAACGAGTTCCGGTAGCTCCATCAGGAGTTGAAAAATATTGATGAAAATATAAGATATGCATTATACTTTTACATTCAAATATTAAGATTTAGGTGATGCATGCACATAAGCCGGGTGATACGGTTCGCCCCGTTATATATTCCAGTTATACCGGAATATGCACCCATAACTGAAGTTCTTGAGTTCGGCGGAGCCATGGGGAGTGTGTGACCATAAATGGCTCATTTAAAACGATTATTGAAAACAAACACTTCGGTGATATTTGTGCACATGTTAGAACTCAGTTCTTTTTGTCTTTCGAACTGTGCAATGAGGAGCTTTTCGTTTACAGGGATTGCTGGATCCATCTTTTGATCAAATTCCATCCTAGCCTAAGACCCATCTTGGTTTTTCGCCTAAAGCCGCCGTAGGCCTTATTATCTAACAGATATTCTTTTATAAATCGTGGATTAAAATAAAATAGTTTGCCATATCTTGCCCTAAATTTATCTAAAGCAAAAACCGATTGTAAATAATAATATGCTTCTACAATTTCCTCTGGTGTCATAGTATCGGTTCTCATCACCGGCCTGTATCCTTTTAAAAACGTTGGGGCAGTACCATATTTGGTCCAATCCTTGGTTAAAATGAAACCTTTCTTATCGAGAATTCTAAAAAGTTCTGTCCCTGGATAAGGGCAGGCGATGGCTATACTGGGATCATCAGTGAGACCCTTCATAAGCTTCGCAGTCATTTTTACTGATTCCATAGTTTCACCAAGGTTGCCCACCATTAAAAAAGTCCCAGTATAAATCTTCATCTTTTTGCAGAGCTTGTGAACGTTTACAATCTGTTTGTTTGTGATCCCTTTCTTCATCCGTTTTCTTACTGCCGGATCTCCCGATTCAACGCCCAAATCAATTCTCACACAGCCAGATTCTTTCATCTTTAAGAGCATTTCTTCTGAAAGCGAGTTTACCCGGGCATTCGCCATCCATCTAAACTTGATGCCAGAATTCTGTATCAACTCACAAAAATCAAACATCCTCCGCTTATCAATGGTAACCAAATCATCAACGAAATCGAACTGAACCATACCATATGTTTCATGAAGAGACAAAACCTCATCAAATATATCTTCTGCTGTACGACCCCTGAATTTTCTTCCAAAAATTGTATGCGAATCACAGAAGACACACCGACCTGGGCATCCTCGGCTAGAAAGAAGTGCAAATGTTATTTCAGCAGGGTTTCCCCCGGCTGAGAAGACTCGGTACTTGGTCAGATCAAGCAAATGCCATGCTGGACGTGGGGGCGTTCTAAAATCAAAGACTTCGGTTGTCGGCGGGGTTTTTACAATTTTCCCATTTAAATGAGTTCTAAAACTTATATTTGGAACCTTAGATACATCACTCAATCCATTTTCCTCAAAAGCATCAATGAGTTCCCTTAAGGGAACTTCACCCTCTCCATATACAACTATGTCAAGCTCGGGCACCTCTTCTAGTAATTCCTCCGGCAAAGCGCTAGCATGTGGCCCACCCGCAATCACAAAAACTTTGGGCAATTTATTCTTGGATACCCGGACTAATTCAACAGCACTCGCGTATTGATTGGTCATAAAAGAAATACCGATAAGGTCCGGTGAATAGCTTTTCAGCTTTGACTCAAATTCTTTCTCACTCAAATTTTTGACATTGAAATCAATTATTCTTGCTTCATGCCTTAGCTGAATTACAAATGCCGCCAACGACGCCAAGCCAATAGGCGGATTTTTTCTTGGATAGCTATATTCTGGATAAAGGAATAGAATTCTCATGTATTCACCAGTAGCGAACTTTGAAGTAACACTTCCAGCAAAATGCAAATATTTTGTAGAATCTGTTTTGATAATAAGATCGCCATTTTTTATATATTAGGTAATAATCTTCTTTGTTAGTTAACTCATACATACCTAGCATTTGCGTTATATGTAACCGTTGATAATAGCTGCTCACAGGCATTATCGGATCACCCATGTCTGTAACACAATCGTAACATGTCCAAAATCCCAAATCATATAAATTCAAGGTTCTGCGTAAGGTTTTTTCTGCTTCCTCATATAACCGAATAGCATATTCATCTCTTGTAAAAACAGCATAATCCCTTACTCCCCACAAAGCCCATACAAATCCATTCAGTATGTGATTTGGCTTTTTTATTATGGCCTCCTCTAACCATACATCCTCTTTGTTCCGAAATATTACTCCTCCTTCATGTTCTAGTCCCTCGTGTCGAAATGCATTAAAACCATCATGCGCGGCCTTTAAGTAAACTTCTTTCTCTGAAAGGATGTAAGCTCGTATCAAAACGGAAATTGCCTGTCCCTGTGCTAAAGCAGAACGCCAGGGTTTTTGCAAATATTCCCTCGATTCAAAAGGGAACTCATATTCCCACAACAAAATATTATTTTTTACTCTCCGCCCATGAGTTACAAACCAGTCTACTTGTGTGAAAAATGATTTAATATCTAATTCCTGTTGTAGTTTCCTGTTTTTTAACTCTGAACTCTGCATGTATAAATCATAGAAACCAAGCGCTGCCTGGGCAATAGCATTTGGATTATATTGCACACCTAACTCTCCGCCGTAGTCAAGCATAATAACACCATCATTGTCTCTGTGCTTTTTGTAAGTAACTTTCGCAACAAAATTCATAGGGTACAAGCCCACACTTTTCCTGTCTCCCTCCGAAAGATTATTGGCTTTCAGGTCAGTATGCCAAAAAGACAGGTTACTCACCTTTCTCTTAAAAAGGTATGACTCAAAAATTCTTCGATAATACCGCAACCGTTTAATAAACTCCCTTTCCTCTTCGACTTCCGAACGTTTCATTAGGCTCATCTGCCCTATTTGGTTGCTGTTATCAGTAGGCAACCTCCAAATCGATCACCCAATAGACGAACCAACCGTCTTGGATAAAATTTCCATATCAATTTATAATTCAATCCCCCATAATGTTTACTTGGCTTAATGGTTAATAAATCCCCTGGACTTAGTTTGGATTTGAGACTGATTTTTTTAAAGCCACAGGTGGATAATATTTTTTCTGCTTCTTCCAGGGAATAAGCCTTTGTACCAGGACTTTCCAGATAGTTGTAAATTGCATCACAAGGTGATAAAAAGGGATTGCCTTTCAGCAAACCATAGCGCATCCACAACATCCAACCAGTCCATGAGGGCACATGATAAATCATTGCCTTTAGTTGACCACCTGATTTTAAAACGCGGAATGCTTCAAAAAAAGCTTTTTCTGTATCAGGAGTGTGGTGGAGAACACCCCAAGAATAAACTAAATCAAATGTCTCGTCCTCAAATTTCAGATTTTCAGCATCACCAATTTTTAATCTGCCCTTCGGGTCAAAACCATGAAAATTCAATCTCTTTGTGGTAAGATCAATCGCAGCTTCAGTCAAATCTATACCAAATGGAATTGCGCCTTTTTTATACCAGTTTAGATGATCTACCCCCCCCCCCGACACCTATTTCCAATATCCTCTTTCCATTAAAATTTTGAAATTCAGCAAATTCCAGAATTTCAGGTTCCAGTTTATATCTAACATTTTCAGTATCCATAATGATACTTGTAATATTGTCGTTTGATTTATATCGTGTTCCACAAGTTTCATCCTCCCAGTGGTCCTTAACTCTTTCCTTTAGATTTTGATTCATATTCCCTCTTTATCCAAAAATATTCTCTCCCTGCCATTCAATTCCATCAACGGAAAAATTGTGTAGCAATTATAAATTTTGCCACTGCAATCAGCATTTTCGTAAATTTAGATCAACTTTCCAATTGCTCGATTTTACCTTCTGCCAATTCTGTCAAAACAAGCTTGCTTTTCCCTCTACTTGTTCTTGCTATTTCATCAACATATTCAATTATTATATCCATTTGGCCTTCTGACACTCTTTTTCTTAAAGTAGTTATTAACTCTTTTTCATCTCTTTCACTAAAACCAGGATATTTAACAATCCTCAGAAATACTTCGCCCCTTCTTTTTTGATATATCTGTGCGGCATGAATTTTATTAAAGGCTGCAAACTGCTGGTTTAGGGTGCTTACTCTTGTTCCATCGGAACACACCACATAATCTTCCTGTCTTCCGTTAATTGCTTTAACAATTCTACCCCACCTGCCACATTCGCAAGGATTATCATCTAAAACAACAACATCATTTGTTTGGTATCTTATAAGGGGCATCCCATAGTTCCTCAAAGTTGTGCCAACAATTGAGTATTCATTGTCAATATCCCCATACTTTTCAAATTCAACCAAACTAAAATCTTCATCTACATGCAATGAACCATAAGGACACTGTGATATATTAGCTATAGCTTCAGCCTGGCCATAGTGTTGTACTGGCGAAACACCAAAGGCTTTTTGGATTGAATCTACCTGAAAAGGAAGAAGATTTTCAGCACCACATGTAATTATTTCAGGATTCTTAGATAGTGTAAGGCTGTTATTAATCATAAAATTTGCAATTGTCGTTATAGAGGATGGATACCCATGAATCCATCTGATCTTTCTCTTGTCTAACTCTTCAAAATAATACCATAAGTTATCAGTACTCATATGATTATTGGAAAGCCTGAGTTCTTTTCTAATATAATCAATCCGATAGAAAGGTGGTTTTCTTTGTTCTGGTGGCACTATGGCTGCCTGACCGAACTCTGCCATCCATTCTCCAAATCTTATACCGTGCTGTCGCCTATATCTCCAGAAAGTTGCCCATTGAGCCTGGTCAGCTTCATAAGTCAGCCAGATTGTTAAACCAGCTCCCGAGGTACCGCTTGTGCTCATTTTCATCATATTCCTTTTGGAATATTTTTCTGAAATAAATGCCTCTGGATTTTTATTAATGATTTCTTTTGTTAGTAACGGAAGTAATTTTATATCTTCAATGTCTTTGACTTCATTAGCACAGAACTGTAATTTTTTGAAAGTACTTCGATAATACGGAACCGTTTTAAAGGCAAAGTCCAAAATATTTTTTAATTTAGATAACTTAAAAGCTTCAATTCGGTCAGAACTCCAACTCAACATGTCTTCAAATTCAGACAGGATTGAAAAAAATTTCTTATTATAACGATGTCTTTTAATGTCCCAACCTTTAAGATTCACACCAAGAGTCTGCAAAAGAATAGGCAGATATTTATAAATATTTGGAGGATTCATCTGGACTCCTTATTGAGATTAAGAACTTTAAGAGCCATGCACTCAGATTAGCTCTTGTTTTGTTGATTTAAAGGAAAGACAATCATAAAGACCACATGATAGATCAATTTCCGGTTGCCACTGAAAATCCCGGCTGACTTTCTGGATATCGGCATAACATTCGGCTACATCATTTCTGCGTACTTTCCCCTCAACTTGGATTGGAACAGGATTGACAGCCAATTTATTGGCCATTTGAGCGACTTCGATATTATTATACGGCGTGGCGCCTCCAATATTATAAATTTCGAATCCTGAATAATCTGAATGGACAATTATATCGATCAGTTGCAGGAAATCAGAAATGTAAAGATAATCACGTTTAGGATTGGGATCTTTAACTATAATAGGTCTATGATTTCGTATAGACTCAACAATAGACGGAATAAATTGGTTATCTTTCTGGTGGGGGCCATAAAAGGTGAACCCTCTTAAAATCAAAGCAGAAAAATCCAAGCATTGGTGGAGCTGATGACACATCTGTTCCCCAAGAAGCTTGCTGCCCATATAGGGATTAAGCACAAAAGTTGAGTGTTTTTCGTCTATCGGCAAGTATCGCGGTTTTCCGTACACATAAGAACTCATGTATAAAAACCGCGAGTTTCTCGATATCGCAATGTCAAGAGCGGCCATGGTCGAAAACATATTACGTCGGTAGATATTCACAGGATTTTCAAAAGATGCCTCGATAGATTTAGTTGCGCCAAAATGCATCATCCAGTTGAGTGTGTCAGGAACAAGTATTTCAGTTCCTTTAGTGTCCGGATGCACCAGGCTATCCAGAATAATCACATTATCGCCGTTTTCTTTAAAATGCTTAAAAATAGCCGAACCAAGAAACCCTCTGGAACCGGTAAGACCTATATTCAGTTTTTTTCTGTCTTTCATAAGTTACTGGAAATGAGTATAAAATTTCAGAAAGCCTTCTTCGGCTGCATTCAGTTCCTCGATCGTATTAAAAGTGATATCGTGACCTTCATGAGGATATGCATAGAGCTTATTAAGCGCCATTAATATCTTAAAAAAGGCGATCAAACCTTTTCCATCAGGCCAGTTTATGATCTGTTCGGGAATGTATTCTAATGCCTTTTTCTCTATAATGAAAGTACCTATGTAATAATGAAGTACGGGCTTTTCTTCAAAAGTTTGAACCTGTTTGTTATCATCAGAAGTCACTAGACCGAAAGGACTTTGTATCGGTGCAGTTACGATGCTTAACAAGCCTTGTTTCTCCAGATGGAAATCCAACAAACGTTGTAGTTGTATGTTCGCAATACTATCACCATACGTTACTATAACTCTATCCTCAAACAACTCGATTGTATCATAGATTCGTCGAAGCATTCCTGCCTTTTCACCTGAGTCAGAAAAATCAACATTAAAATTCAAGTCCATGTTTTTACAGGCATCTACAATCATGCTTCCTTTATAGCCAATTGCAATAATGAAATCACTAAATCCTTGGTTAATACTGTGACTCAGTTTATGGTACAAAATAGGTTTTTCGTGCAGTTTCACAACGGCCTTCGGTATGCTTTCCCCTAATTTCCCCAGTCGTGTTCCCTTGCCACCACATAAAATAATTGTCCGACATAAGCTTCCAGATTTCATCGCGTCTTAATCCCTCAAATCGGCTGTTCGTTTAAATATATCAATAAAAAGTTTTGCATTGTTTATTTGTTGAGGTTCTGCGCAATATTGGGAATTTCTATTATTATGAAGTGCTTCACGTACGGCTCTGCATAAATCAGGAAGCTCCCTGTTATGAAACAATAGTGTTCCTTCCGGACGATAACATACATCGCTTGCCACAGAAGGCACCCCATAATAAAGCGCCTCTCTTAAGGTTAAAGCGTCCCCATCTGTATTAGTTGCCCGTATAAAAAGATCTGCGTATTGTAAAAACGGAACGAATGAAAAGTGATTTCCAATTGCAAAGCAAAAAAACGGCTCAAGACTATTTTCGCGAATATTAGCTCTAAGTTTCCTAAAATAATTTTTATTTGTAATTTCAGGAATAACCACGACGAAACCTACCTGTGGTAATTCTGCCCGCAGTTCTTGCGCCAGTTGTACAATAAGGTCTAAACCATAAAGATCATCTCCTTTAATTAAGTCCGGTCCATGAGCATAAGTAATAATTAATGGTTTACTCTTGATGTAAAACTTAACTGCTTCTTGAGGAATTGATTGTTCTTTGAGAGAGTCATTTCTAAAAGGAATAAATGCTGGAATAGTTGAAACCTTATTTTCAGGAATTCCTTTATCTACCAGCAGTCTTTGAAAATCTCCATTAACTGCTACAATATGAGAGGAAAAGCGAGCCAACGTCAACACATAAAAAAGATTCAAAGAGCTATTTTCTAGTGTATGTTCTGGGGAAGCGACTAATGTAAATGTAAGCCGAGTGCCAAAAAGCTTCAAAAACAATAAAAAAAATAACTTGCCGGCAGATATGTTTGACAATGGGCAATGCAATACCTTAATCCCTGGATGTAAAAAACTAAATAACACCTTAATGGGTTCTCTGCGCAGTGAAATGACACATCCTTTTTTTTTACGAACCCTGGAATGATCCATGACAACAAATTTAATTCCAGCTTCTTCCAGATGTGGTATCAACCTTTCTATATGAGTTGTAACACCACCTCTGGGTGGAGGTAAGGCCCCCATAATTATTAAATGCATTTTACGTGCGTTACCTCTTATTACTAATCCCTTTACTCAAGCAAACAAGCGGTGAATCTTTATCATAGTATACCTTTAAATAATTACGGAACCATTCAATCGTAACATCAAGCCCTTCTTCAAAACTGACCTTCGGTTCCCAGCCTAAAATTTCTTTTGCCTTAGTAGAATCTGAACTCATTTTCCATATCTCATTGGGTCTTGTAGGTAGCGCACCTATTCGCAGTTCTGATTTCGATCCCGTTTTTTTATAAATCAAGTTTGCGACATCACGAATGGCGATGTCCTTTCCAGTTCCCAAGTTAATAATTTCACCTATTACCTTATCGGAAAGTGCTGCAAGTACTATGCCTTCTGCTAAATCCGTGACAAAATTAAATTCCCTTGTCTGCTTGCCTTCTGTAGTCATAATTGGAACTCCCCTTAGGCATTTATCAATCAACTCCGGAATGACTGCCCTTGTGCTTTGATATGGGCCAAATGCATTAAAAGGCCGGATAACAACAATAGGATTATTTGACTGTCTCTGTTTCATAAGGCTATATAGTTCGCCGGCATATTTACCTACAGAATAAGGAGAATTTGGATGTGGGTACATATGTTCAACGAATGGAATAGGATCCTGTTGACCGTATACTTCCGATGTTGAAATATATACAAATTTTTTATAATCTTGGATAGTCTCGAGCAAATTTACTGTTCCATTACTATTTGTTTCCAATGCCTCACCAACATGCAGAAAACTGTTCCCAACATGATTATATGCAGCCAAATGAAAAATATAATCAAATTTTTTGCTATGAAGTGGCTGTAAAGACTCAATGTTACGTATATCTGCTTCGAATATTTCAACATCTTCCCAAAAGGGGCTTAACCTCACATTATGCTCAATACTATTATACCTGACAACTATAGAAACTTCGGCTCCTTGATGAAGTAAAAGACGGGTTAAATGTGAACCAATAAATCCAGAGGCGCCTGTTATCAGTACTTTTCTTTCATCTATCCTACTCATAATATGCTCCATTTTTCTGTAACTTCAGATTGCTTTTATAAAATTTTTATTTCAATTCCTTTCATGTCATGTCCGGTCGAATTGGGGGCTACTTCTCCGTTATAATGGGGGCAACTCCATTCAACTCATCAGTGAAGTGACAAAAACAAAGTGAATTACCTGAATTTTCCCTTAATTTTATACACTACATTCTGACAAAAGCAAGGGGTTGACCTTGCGGAGTATCTCTTCCTGTTTTTTACTCAATGTTACCGTCTTG
>Ga0180009_10002949_pt1 | contig 19701 bp, 21 predicted proteins | sample OS_PC_MetaG_FD_123537 | JGI IMG/M metagenome (GOLD analysis project Ga0180009, IMG submission 123537) | Groundwater microbial communities from the Aspo Hard Rock Laboratory (HRL) deep subsurface site, Sweden - OS_PC_MetaG | ecosystem: Environmental > Aquatic > Deep subsurface > Groundwater...
AAGTTTTTTTGATTGATTGCTGAAGTGTTTTTTGTTTTGTGATACGCGTTTTTATGACGGAGACGCTTGAAATGTGGAAGACATGGCCTTACAGCATGTGTCGAATTTTGTAGTGTTTTATGGTCTCAAATCGACCCGGGCCGTTCGGCCTTCGGTGCCATCAAGGTCAGTTATCTGTGGTGGAGCCGCCGTTCGCAAGTTGGCCGTGGACTTCTGCTCCTCGGCCTCAACGGCCATTCGCGTGCCAACCAGTCTCGGTCGGCAATGTGTCGGTTACCGGACACTCGACCGTGAGTCACGTTGAATGGCAGCTTCCCGATCAGCCGAACTCACATTTCCGACCCTAAGCGGAATTTGGCTGGTTTGAAAAGCAGACGTTCAACGTAAAAGTAAGGGGCTGGCCGCAACGCACGGTAGCAAGGGTGAGGAAGCAAGCAACCCAGGACACCCAACCGAAGCCGCTGTCGGCCAGTCCCGCTTGACTGCCATGTTAGAAGGCGTGCGGAACTGCAGGAGCAAGGCGTTCGCGAGGCTGATGCTAAATTGTAGAAGTTCAGATCTGATCTGACAGTCAGACCTTGCCAAAGGGTGGGGTTACCCGTTTTGATAGAGGTGCGAATCTTTATCGAAACAGCGCGTAAAGCGCCAAAGGAGTAACCCCATGAGTAGTCTCAATCAGAATGTCATTCGCCACAAGATCGGCCTGTTGAACCTGGCCACCGAATTGGGCAATGTATCGCGCGCCTGCAAGCTGATGGGCTTGTCACGCGACACCTTCTACCGCTATCAGAATGCCATGGCTGACGGCGGCGTGGAAGCCCTGTTCGACGCCAACCGGCGGCGCCCCAATCCGAAGAACCGGGTGGAAGAAGCCACCGAAGCAGCCGTTCTTGCCTACACCACCGAGCAGCCCTCCCACGGTCAGACGCGCGCCAGCAATGAACTGCGCCAGCGCGGGATATTCGTCTCCCCGTCCGGCGTGCGTTCCATCTGGCTACGCCACGACCTGGCCTCGTTCAAACAGCGGTTGGCGGCCCTGGAGAAGCAGGTGGCCGAGAGCGGCATTGTGCTCACCGAAGCCCAGGTGGCGGCACTGGAGAGGAAGCAGGACGACGACCTGGCGCACGGCGAGATTGAAACCGCCCACCCCGGCTATCTGGGTTCCCAGGACACCTTCTATGTCGGCACCATCAAGGGCGTCGGCCGCATCTACCAGCAGACCTTCGTCGACACCTACAGCAAGGTGGCTATGGCCAAGCTCTACACCACCAAGACGCCGATCACGGCGGCCGATCTGTTGAACGACCGGGTGCTGCCGTTCTTTGCCGAACACGGCATGGGCGTGCTGCGCATCCTGACGGATCGCGGGACCGAGTATTGCGGTAAGGCTGAAACCCATGACTACCAGCTCTACCTGGCCTTGAACGACATCGAGCACACCAAGACCAAGGTCAGGCATCCGCAGACCAACGGCATCTGTGAGCGCTTCCACAAAACGATTCTGCAGGAGTTCTACCAGGTCGCATTCAGACGCAAGCTTTACCTCACGCTGGATGAGCTGCAAGCTGATCTGGATGTCTGGCTGGCGCACTACAACGGCGAGCGCACGCACCAAGGTAAGATGTGTTGCGGACGCATACCTCTTCAAACTTTGATCGCAGGAAAGGAGGCGTGGCAGGAGAAGGTCAACAACTTGAACTGACCTGACAATCAGGCACCGTCAAAACGGGACAACTGTCAGATCAGGTTTGAACTTCTACAGCTAAATTTCCGCTTTGTTCGGCAGTGTTGGCCAATTATGCGGAGTCAATCCACAATCTGGAGTGACTCGACCCAAAGATAGATGGTTCCGGCTGCATTTCGATCCACTTCGGCAACCAACCGGACTTTGGTGTCCGGTCCGATCTTCCGGCTGCGCCAGACTCCTGGTTCAATCTCCACCCGAACCTCGCCTGTCTGATCTCGAAATGTATAGTAATCCTCTCTAAGGTGCGCCACGATGTTTCCCGTTACGGTGACGTACGTGTCGACAGGGGCGTTTCGCGCCTCCGTTACCGTGCTAATCCGACCGGTCGCCGACGGCCCTGTGAACTGGGCGAAAGACGTTGATGACAGCAACAAGAAACCAACCAACAAGGACACGTAAATTTTCATTTGTTCACTCTCCTTTTAGGGTAGGCGTTTGGGGTGAAAGGCGGAAAAGCATATATCAATGGCCTTCTGTGTCTTGTGCGGCCTAACGTTTTTCACCTGCGGCGCGAAGCGACGTCAGGTGCAGCGAATTGTTAAACGGCCAATTTTGATCTCGCGCATCACTCTTTGTTTTGTTTTTTAGTTCGGTAAATCCAAGGAATTACAGAAAGGATGAGTAAAGCTATAAGAGTGCTCAGGACGGCGGTCGATTCCCGCCCCATTCCTGCAGCCACGCCGATTGCCGCTGTTACCCATATGCTTGCCGCCGTAGTCAGCCCCCGAGTCTCTACTTCTCTATTTCCCATAATTATGGCTCCGGCCCCAAGAAACCCCACACCGGCGATCAGGCCTTGCAATACCCGACTCAAATCTGCGCTTGATGCCCCGGCTTGTTGGGGAATGAGGACGAAGAGTGCTGCCCCTATGGCAACCATCATGTGTGTTCGCACCCCCGCACTCTTGCCTTGCCGCTCCCGCTCGTATCCCAATAGGCCACCAAGGGCTGCAGCAACTAGAAGGCGCAGTACGATACGTGTAACTTGCGTCGCATCGGGGACATCGGAGAATTCCGACAGCACTGTATTCCATATCTCTTGCCACATGCCCATAGTCCTCATTGTCACTTCTCGTTTTCCGGTACTTCATCTGGGCACTTCACGAGGCCGCCTAACAGTTATTCACCAGACCCACCGGTCCGTATTATTAAAATTCGCAGAGCGTGCTTTTTTTTCGTAACTGCTTGATTCATGGCCGGTTCGTCGAGGCTGTCTGTCCGCATATGTAATGATAATCCGGACGGAATGTCTGCTGTGGGACAAATTCTCAGACGACCGCTTCTGTTAAGGGTTGTACGATGCCTGCCCTCACCCGCAGGCCTGACAGTACGCGAGCGCGCCCAGCGGGCAGGCGTCGGACAAGCCTCGAGGGAGGAAACCGCGGGATGCACCGATGGCGGCTGGGGAGCCTACCGGTCTATGGGGATTTGAAGGGTTGCACTCGAGCTGGACGTGGCGATGAGGCGGATCAACTTCTGCTGGGCAGCTGTTCGATATCGCCACCCGGAGCGGATACGCTCAATGATCCGGGGTGGTCTCAGGCACCAAACCCCATTATTCCAGCGCAGGGCAAAGCCGTCCGCTATCGGCACTGGACACTGAAGAGCCGACGGTTGGCTGATGCATCGGGAAGCGGTCACGCTCATGGCGCACCTCGAAACGGTGGTGGTGCACGGATCGGTTGCCCGCGCATCAGAACCTCAACCACGATCATCGCTGCCCCACAGTCCGGACAGACAAAGGTCGGCTGAGCAACGTTGGGGGCTGCATCCGTACCCGGGGAATCGGCGTCAGCGTTGGCTACGACGTGAAGCAATTCACGAACCTTCGCCAGGTGATCCCTCCGTCCGCTATTGGCAAGCAGCCCATAGTGGCGGATACGATGAAAGCCCCCAGGCAGCACATGCAGCAGGAAGCGGCGCATGAACTCGTCGACACCGAGCGTCATCGTCTTGTGCCGCGTCCTGCCCTTGGCGCGGTAATTCTTCCAGCGGAAGCTGACGCCGCGTTCGTCCAGGGCGATCAATCGGCTGTTGGAGATCGCCACCCGGTGGGTATAACGCGACAGATACGCCAGCACCGCCGCCGGTCCGGCAAACGGGCGCTTGGCGTAGACCACCCACTCACATTTCCGCAACGGTTGCAGCCAGTCGGCGAAGACCGTCGCGTCGGCGAGTTGCGCGTAGTCACCGAAGAACTGCAATTGACCGCTGCGATACGCCGTCTCGAGCGCTTCGAGGAAGCGGCGACGAAACAACCGCGACAGCACCCGCACCGGCAGGAAGAAGCCCGGCTTGCATGAGACCCAGCGCGTGCCGTTGGGCGACAGCCCGCCGCCGGGGACGATGCCATGCACGTGGGGATGGTGCGTCAGCGCCGATCCCCAGGTGTGCAGCACCAGGGTCACGCCGATGTGCGCGCCCAGATGCTTCGGGTCGGCGGCAATGGTGCGCAGGGTCTCGGCGGCGACCTCGAACAGCAGTGCATAGATCACCGCCTTGTTGGTGTAGGCGATGGCACTGATCGGGGCCGGCAGGGTGAACACCACGTGGTAATAGTCCACCGGCAGCAGATCGGCCTGGCGGGCTTCGAGCCAACGCCGTGCGGCGGTTCCCTGGCATTTCGGGCAATGCCGGTTTCTGCAGGAGTTGTAGGCGATCTCGGTGTGCTCGCAGGCGTTGCAGTGCAGCACATGTCCCCCCAGCGCCGCGCTGCGGCACTGTTCGATGGCCGACATGACCTTGAGCTGACCCCGGCTCAGGTGGCCACACTCAGCTTGCCGCCAGGCTGGCCCGTGGACACGGAAGATATCCGCGACCTCCAGGGCGCAACGTCCCATGGCCGTGACCTACGCGGGGTGCAGGGTCTCCAGGGGACTGACCACTTCGCGCAGGATGTCGGTGGCGACCTGGGCATACAGCGCGGTGGTCTCCAGCTTCTTGTGCCCGAGCAGAACCTGGATCACCCGGATATCCACCTTGGCTTCCAAGAGATGGGTGGCGAAGCTGTGACGCAGCGTATGCATGGAGACGCGCTTGTCGATGCCCGCTGCGTCTGCTGCGGCATGGATGGCCCGGTTGAGCTGGCGGGTGCTGAGCGGATCGATCGGATCGAGGCCCGGAAACAGCCAGCCGCCATCAAGCATCCTGCCCTGGGCATGTGCGACCCGCCACCAGCTGCGCAGGCGTTCGAGCAGCACCGGCGAGAGCATGGCGTAGCGATCCTTGCCGCCCTTGCCCTGTTCGATGCGCAGCGTCATGCGCTGGCTGTCGATGTCGCCAATCTTCAGCGCCACCACCTCGCTGGCGCGCAGCCCTGCGCCGTAGGCGACCGAGAGTGCCGTCTGATGCTTGAGGTTGCCGGCCGCAGCGATCAGGCGCGCCACCTCCTCACGGCTCAATACCACCGGCAGCGTGTGCGGGACATGCACCGGCTGCATCTTGGCCGTCAGCTCGGGATGATCGGCGGTAACGTCGAAGAAGAACTTCAGCCCGGTGATAGCCGCATTGAGCGAGACCGGCGAGATGCCGTGATCGACCAGATACAACTGGTAGTTGCGCAGATCCTCCACGCTGGCGGTGTCGGGCGGCCGGTGCAGATAGCCGGCGAACTGCCGTACGGCGCGCAGATAGTGGCTCTGTGTCTTGGGGGAGAGCTTGCGCATCCGCATGTCGTCGATCATGCGTTGCCGCAGCGGACTGATGGTTTGAGGGGAAGGTTTCATGGCTCGGCTCCTGTCGAAGTACGAGGCGGATTGCCTCATCCCTCAACATAGAAACCGGGGCCCTGGTCTCAACTATCCACCGGCCCCGAGTCGGAGCGCCTACCGCGCGAGCGGTTTAGTCCAGTGGCCGACAGGTGTCAGTTTGGCCTGAACCCAATTCAAACAATGTAAAGAATTCCGACAAACGCCTTGGGCATCTTACGTAGGTCTGCAAATGGCAGATTTTACGTAGCCAACTTGTTGCCCTGAAAGCAGCCGTCTGCGGCTCGGCAAGACAATCAGACTCCCATCAACCACGAAGGAGTCTGACATGGAAGCCAATCAAACGCGGGAGCCTTGGAACAAAGGCAAGCTGATCGGCCAGAAGCCACCACTCAAGCCCAAGGACATCTGGGCCATCCGAATCCACCTCCAAAACGAGCACCGGGTTCGCGATCTGGCCATGTTCAACTTAGCGATCGACAGCAAGCTGCGTGGCTGCGATCTGGTGAACCTGCACGTTCGGAACGTGACGCACGGCAATCAGGTGTTGCCCCGGGCGATGGTCGTGCAGCGAAAGACCCAACGTCCGGTGCAATTCGAGCTGACCGAGCCGACCCGGGCTGCCGTCACAGCCTGGATCGAAATGGCGGGACTGAAGCCGGAGCACTATCTCTTCCCGAGCCGCCTCGCACAATCGCCTCATGTTTCAACCCGCCAATACGCCCAGATCGTGCATGAGTGGGTTGCTGCCATCGGCCTCGATTCGACGGTATATGGCACCCACACCATGCGACGGACCAAGGCGACCCTGATCTACAAACGGACCAAGAACCTCAGGGCCGTCCAACTCCTGCTCGGCCATACCAAGCTGGAGAGCACCGTCCGATACCTTGGGATCGAGGTCGATGACGCACTGGAGATCTCGGAGCAGACCGAGATTTAGCGCCCGGAATGTCGGCTGCACGCAGAAAGCGCTGATCGGACCCGTGCGACTGCTTTGTGGCATGACGCCGTATGCGTGCAGTCGGCCAGGAACGGTCGCTTACTTGTTTCCCAGACCGGTCATTCGAGGGGCTGCTCCACTCTGAAACCTGCCGGAACCTCAATGAGTGCAACTCGGCCATTGCGGCCGGGGGGGTCTGAGCCACTTGGTCCGCTACGCGGTCTTGAGCAGTCACAGATGAGGAATTCACGCCGAACGGCTGCATTCCAATACGGCGAATGCGTGCTCACGACCCACAAGAGACATATTGAAACTTTAGAAGTGAACCCGTAGTCTGTCGCGTTTATGTCGTGGCAATGAACCATTTTACATTCCCTCAATGGAGATTGATTCCGTGAACAAGACAGTATTGTTGACCGCGCTGATCATCGCGCTCCCGCTGACCGGTTGTGAACAAGCCACCCAGGACGCCAGCGATCTGGCGAAAAAATCCGCTCAGGAGGCGATCGACAGCGCCAAGAAAACCGCTGAAGAAGCCCTTGGCCTTGAAGGTGGGGGCAGTAAGGATGAAGCTGGCCAGGATGAAGCCGGCAAGGATGAGGAAGACACGAAAGAGACGGAATGATGACTCGTATGCAAACCTGCCAGTGTTGCCCTACGGGTAACCATTGCCGAGAAATTGTGTAGAGGTAGGTTCTGGACGGCGGGGTCGGCCCGCATGAGGTAGCGCAGCCGTTTGGGCACCGAGAGTACCCATTGCCGAACCGGCAGGCGCGGGATGACGTGGTCGGCAAGGTGGGCGGCGGTCTCGACCATGCGGCGCGTAGTACACGAAGGGCAGACGCCACGGCCCTTGCAGGAATAGGCAACCAGGAAGTCGTGGCTGCAGTCGGCGCAGCGTGCTCGGGCAAAGCCGTGGTCAAGCTATCGGTGCAATCACGAAGCGGGTAGCGAAGGTCAACCTTGTGATGTGAGAGCCGCCGTTCAACGATGTCATTTCCGCCGACTCTGGATGACCGCCCCTGGCCGGCCACTGCCATAGCGCAGCACCGACAAGCGCCATTGGCTGCACCGTCAGCTTTTTGGATGGGCAACAGATGTTTGTCGACCCTGAGCGGACTCTTGCAGTTTGGCATCCCAACGTCTGCCTCGGCTGTGAAAGGGGTCAAAGTTAAATCCATGCCCCAGACCTCGCGTATATTACCTGGGCCAATAGGTCTGCTGAGGGTCCCTCGCCATGAAACAAGCTAAGCATCTCTCGATGATCCGCAGCTTCCATCTAGCTGACTGGTTTACGTTGGGGAATGCAGCCTGCGGTGTCAGTGCGCTGCTCGCCGTGATGAGCTATTTGCAGAGCCAGGACGTGCGGCACCTGTTGCTTGCCTGTGCCCTGATTCTGCTGGCGTTTGTATTTGATGTATTCGATGGCCGCGTCGCGCGTTGGCGTCAGAAAACCTCGTCGATGGGGCGAGAGTTGGATTCCCTGGCCGATGTGATCTCCTTTGGCGTTGCGCCGGCAATCATCGCCTATGGAGCCGGCATGGATGGTCTCTGGGATCGTGCGATTCTGATCTACTTCGTTGCCTGTGGTGTGAGCCGACTTGCCCGCTACAACATCACCGCCGAAACCCTGGCGCAAGGCAGCGACAAGGTAAAGTATTTCGAGGGTACGCCGATCCCCAGCTCATTGTTGCTCGTCATCGTCATCGCCATCGCCGCCGTGAACGGTGCGATCGGAAACCATCTCTGGTTTGGGATGACCCACATCGGTCCTTGGCAACTCCACCCGCTCGTGCTGATGTTCGCGGTTTCCGGCTCGTTAATGATCAGCAGGACAATGCACATTCCGAAACTGTGAGATCTTTGCCGCCTCGATTTAACTATGGAGGAATGCCAGACTCCACCGGTTAACTCCCGCCGGCCCAGGCTGTGTAAAAACGTATCGAAATTCTGGAGTGGAAAAAACAAGCCTTCCAAAACGCGCCATATTCGACGTTCGCCACCCAGGGAAGGGTCAGTCGACCCCGGAAAAGACGCAAAATTGACTTGCCGCGACGTTTTTACACAGTCTGGACCCATAGCTGAACGGCCGCTTGTATGGTTAAAGAAAAAAGCAGGCTAGGTAACTATTCGGTTTTATCCCTGTCTGTATGGTGGACCATTCAGGACCTTTTCAGAAGGAGCGTTATGCAAAACTTGACCCGCATCGTCGTCGCCACTGACTTTTCCGTGCCCGCCAATGCTGCTGTCACCCGCGCAGCCCTGCTCGCCCGACAACATGGCGCAGAACTGCACCTGCTGCATGTGTTGTCCCCCCTGGCGCTGTATCCCGGTCAGGCTGTCGAGCCTGCCGCCAACGGCGACGCCAGACTCGCTGCCGCCCGCAGTCGGCTCAATGCCACAGCCGGACGCGTGCTTGAGCGTTGCAACGTCCATGTCCACATTGTGCAGCGTGTCGGCCGCGCGCATACCCGCATCGGAGAATATGTCAACGAAGTCGCTGCCGACCTGGTGGTGGCGGGCGTGCGTGGCGAGGATTCCGTGCTGAGCCTGATGTTAGGCTCCACCGCCTGGCGCCTGCTACGTGTTTGCAAGCGTCCGGTGCTCGTCGTGCGTCATGTGCCCCTCGGGCCCTATTGCCAGGTACTTGCGGCGGTCGATTTCTTCCCGCATACCCAAGCTGTCTGCAACTGGGCCAAACAGATGGCCGGTGACGAACCGGTGCAGGTGCTGCACGTGCTGGCGCCGCAGGATCAGGACGAACAGGCGAATGAGAGCATGCGTACCATTGCCGGGAATTTGATGGCCAATTTGCAATCAGACCTGCCCTACGCAACAGAAGGCCAGATAGGGGTCGGTTATCCACCCGTCATGATTTTGCAGCACGCCACCCACTGCAACGCGGATTTGATTGTGCTGGGTCGGCATGGTCAGGGCGGGCTGGAAGCGTACTTGCTCGGCAGCGTGAGCAAGGATGTGACGCAGGCTGCGAATTGCGATGTGTTGCTGGTGGACGCAGACTGACGCACCCAGGCGTTTTCAGGCGATCGGTGTCGAATCCACAGAAAAAGACCGCCGCGCCTATCGCGCCTTGTTGTTGATCACGCCGGGGCTGGGCGAGCACATCATTCTCAAGTATTACAAACGACAATCCCGACAAGACCGAGATTTCACAGCAGCGATTCAAGGAAAACATCATCGGCTGATCACAATGCCCAATCATTGGAGTGGGCTGCCCCTTGAATTGCCGCTCTTCATTACAAATCTGCAGCTAAAGTTCCTGTGATTATCGACTGGAAGTGAGTCCCACCAGCGAGAGTAATTCGGTAGCAACAAGGGTGCCTCCCCACCAGAGCAGCACCACCGAGGCGACCGCCGCCAGAGTGACCAGATAGCCGAGCAGCAGCATCAGGCCATCTCGGAGACGCAGCCCCCACGAGAGCAAGACGATGGCTAGCGCAGGCAGTACATTGTCAAAGCTGATGATGGGGACCGGAATCATCATCGACACCCCCGCGGCCGAAAGCATTAACCCGTTCAGCACCCGGGCCGGCTTGTTGCTCAAGGGCAGCATGCGGGGTCGTCCCCACAACGCGATGATATTGATGACCCGGTTAATCATGCCTTTCAGCAGCATCCTGACGCGACCATTCATCTCTCGTTTGGCGAGCCAACCCGGCAAGGGCACCGGTTGGCCGATACACAGCCCGTAAGCGATCAACAGGCAAAAAGCACCTACCATGGAGGCCATGCTGGGTAGTGCGATCGGGAAAAGGAGCGGCATTGCCAGTAAACTCAACCAGACCAGCCGTTGCCGGCTGCTCTGGCCAACGCTGTCTGCCAACGTGCCGCCCATTGATGCCAGGTGTGCCCCGGCAATCCGTTCCACGGTAGCCCGTCGTTTGTCCTTCAGGAATTCTGGCTTAGTCAGTGTTTGGGTGCTCTTGTTTGCCACGATTGTCCAAAGAAATGAGTTGCTGGAAAAGAGGGGATGTCCATCGGCTTAATCTTTATGCAAGAGACAATCAGGAAGTCATGGACCCCGCTCTGTCCGGATTGCCAATGAGACCGTCGCATCACGGATTTTCTTCGGTTAAGGGAGTGTGCAATGTGAGCTGTTGGGTCGCACTGAAAAAGCAGCTTTTTGAGGACACAAACTTCCGTAAAAACTGAACATACGACAAGGCTTCGGTCGCAAACTTCGGTTGTTTGCGGCTGAGGCTCGTATTCGCTGCAATCCGTAGCCCCCTCAGCACTGCATCTTCCGGAGAACTCATCCCATGCCCCACACCCGAAAACCCAACGCCGTTCGTGTGGAGTTCACGCCCGACTCACTGGTTCAAACCAACTTGTCTGGCGCGGCCTTTACAGGCGACTGGCTCTGGGTGGCAGGCGACGAAGCCTGTGGCCTGGACCGCCTGCGCCGGCTCGATGCGGTGGGCCGCGAGGCCTTGCGCTTCGGTGAAGTCCGCGACTTTCCGCTGGCCGACCTGCTGGATCTGCCCGGTAAGGCCGATGAGGAGGCCGACCTGGAAGGCATGGCGATGGCCGATGGTTACCTCTGGGTGGTCGGTTCGCATGGCCTCAAGCTCAAGAACGCCAAGCCGGACCGCGGTCACGCCGACAACGCCAAGCGGCTGGCAAAGGTGGCCCTCGACGGCAACCGCCGCCTGCTGGCGTGTCTGCCCATCGAGCCCGACGCCCAGGGCGAGCCCTGCCTGGTACGCCAGGCTCAGGATGGCCGGCGGGCATTGCGGCTGAAGGGCGATGCGCAGGCGAACCTGCTCACTCGGGTGCTCGTCGGCGACCCCCACTTCGGGCCCTACATGGCGATCCCGGGCAAGGACAACGGCTTCGACATCGAAGGCCTGGCGGTGGACGGACGCCGACTGCTGCTGGGCCTGCGTGGCCCGGTGCTGCGCGGCTGGTCGGCGCTGCTCGAGATCGCCGTCGAGGCGCACGGGGATCAACTACGCATGGTGCCCATTGACGAGAGCGGCACGCTGCTGCGCAAGCACTTCCTGCAACTCGACGGTCTGGGCATCCGCGACCTGCACTTCTCCGGCGATGATCTCTATATCCTGGCCGGTCCGACGATGGTGCTCAACGGCGATATCCGTGTCTTCAAATGGCCGCTCGCCAGACCCACGATGAAAGCCAACCGTGAGCCGGTGCGTTTCGAAACGGCGCTGACAGAGTCGGTTTCGCTGCCCCATGGGCGTGGCACCAACCGCGCCGAGGCGATCTGTGACCTGCCGCCCGCGATCGCCGGTGGCAAGCCCAGTTGGCTGGTGCTCTACGATGCTCCGGGCGCCGATCGCCGGGACGGCGAGCACACTGTCTTTGGTGATCTGCTGCGCCATGACTGATGCTTTCCGGCCTAAACCGATAGGGGCTGACAGTGGGCAGTGCCCCGCCATGTCGGTTCCGCGCATCGATCCTGCATCGTCCCTGCAGTTCGTGATCAACGCATCCGCTGGGGCTTTCGACCTTGACGAAAAGCGTGCCGTGATCCAATCGGCCCTCACCGCGCATGGGAGAAAGGGCGAACTGTTGATTTGTCGGCCTGCTGATCTGGCGCGGGTGGCTGCCGAGGCCGCGGCGGCGGCGGTTGCGCGCAGTACGGCTGTGATTGCCGTAGGCGGCGATGGCAGCCTCAACACGGTAGCCCAGGCCGCGCACGCCGCCGGTTGCGCAATGGGTGTTATCCCCCACGGCACCTTCAATTATTTTGCCAGGACGCATGACATACCCACCGAGCCAGCCGCTGCAGCGCGGCAACTGCTGAATGCGATTCCGCTGCCGGTCCAGGTTGGGGCGATCAACGACCGGATCTTCCTGGTCAACGCCAGCCTCGGCGTCTACCCCGAACTATTGCAGGACCGCGAGGCCTACAAAGCCCGCTTTGGCCGCAGCCGCTGGGTGGCGTTCGTCGCCGCCTGTGCGACGATGCTGCGCGCACAGCGCCAGTTACGCCTGCACATCGAGATGGGTTCGGCGGTTCGCGACGTGCAGACCCTGACGCTGTTCGTGGGCAACAACCGGTTGCAACTGCAACAGTTCGGGGCCGAGCCGGAAGACACCGTGCCTGGTACTCCCGGTCACGGTAGCCTGGCTGCGCTGATGCTGCGGCCCATTGGCACACTGTCGATGCTCAAGCTGATGCTGCACGGGGCGATGGGCAGGCTGGGGGAAGCCGCTGGCGTGGAAGGCTTCGAGTTCCAACACATGGTGGTAAAGCCCACCCTGGCCCCCGGCCGCAAGGAGGTCGTGGTGGCGTTCGATGGCGAGGTGGCACGCATGCATTCACCCATCGACATCCGTGTGCTGGATAAACCCTTGTATCTACTCCAAGCCACTGGTGCAGCAGGCACGGCAGACGCGCCCCGAGGTACGGCATGAGTGTCCTGCTGCAGATTTCCGACACCCATTTCGGCACCGAACAGCCGCTGGTGGTCGAGGCCGTCGTCGCCCTGGCAGCACAGCAGCGACCGGATATCGTGGTGCTCTCGGGTGACATCACGCAGCGCGCGCGGCCCGCCCAGTTTCGCGCGGCGAAGGTCTTCGTCGACCGACTGGGGGCACCGGTTCTGGCCGTGCCGGGCAATCACGACATTGCATTGTTCGACCTTTGGGCGCGGCTGACCCGCCCATACGCGCGCTACACCAGGGTTTTCGGGGCGAATCTCGAACCCGTTTTCTCGTCGCCGGATCTACTGGTTATTGGCGTCAACACCACGCGCGCCTGGCGGCACAAGCATGGGGAGGTGTCCACGGCGCAAATCGATCGCGTGGCAACCCTGCTGACTGATGCCAGCCCGCAGCAGTTGCGCCTGGTGGTGGTGCATCAGCCAGCGGCAGTAAATCAGGCAGAGGAACGCTCCAACCTACTGCGCGGCCACCATGCCGCCCTGCAGGCCTGGTCAGCCGCCGGGGCCGACCTCGTGTTGGGTGGACACATTCATCTGCCCTTCGCGCTGGCACTGGATGGCTTGGCGCGGCGACTGTGGGTGCTCCAGGCCGGAACCGCCGTCTCGTCGCGCACACGCCCCAAAGCACCCAACTCGGTAAACATCCTGCGCTGGGGTGCGGCGTCCAGTGCGGCTGGCGATCAGCCGCAGATCGGGTCCGAGACGGGGAAGTACTGCGTCATTGAGCAGTGGGACTTTGCGCGCCACGATCAAGCCTTCGTCCGTACGTCGGTCACACCCGTAATGCCAGAGCGCGCCTGATCGCACGCAGCCACCACCTGCATCACCAAGGGGTGGTGCTGGCCACGGCGTGAGCGGATGGCATAGATTTCTTCCTTTACGCCATCGCAATGCCCGAGCAAACGCAATCCGCGCATCAAGCCTTTGTCACTGGGGCCCAAACGGCTGACCGGGAACACCCCAAGCCCGCGCGCAGCAAACACCGCCATCAGCGCGCTGTCTTCGAACTCGCCGACAATGCGCGGCCGCAACCCCTGGGTCTCGAACCAGCGATCCAGGGTTGGGCGCAACGCCGAATGACCCGTGGGCAGCAGCACCGGCAGTCTGTTCAGCGACTGTGGGAACTGTTCCACGTCGGCCTTGTGCACGTGGGCAGCGGGTCCGTACCAGTCGACCGGTGACTCAACCAAGCGTTCGCTCGTCAGACGCAGGTTCGGATTGCGCGATGCCTGCTGCCCGGCGAGCACCAGGTCCAGGTGATGCAGCGCCAACTCGGCCAGCAGTTGCTTGAATTCGCCTTCGTGGCACACCAGCCGCAACGATGGCGTGGCCAGCACGGGCTTCAGCAGCGCATGCGCGGCCAGCTTGGAAATGCCGTCTGACAGTCCTACCGCCAGTCGGGCGACCTTGCCGCTGGCTGCCTCGCGCACTTCGTCGGGTATGGCCTGGCCGATCTGGAAGATCTCCTCGGCGCGAGCGAAGGCGGCCTGGCCAGCCTCGGTCATCGCCACACCGCGACCGGCAGGCTTGAGCAACTGGTGGCCAAGCGCCTTCTCGAGTTCCCGCACCTGGGCGCTGATGGTCTGGATCGCCATTTCCAGCCGCTCGGCCGCGCGGGCGAAGCCACCTTCCTTTGCAACGACCCAGAAGTAGTACAGATGACGATAGTTGAGCATGTCAATCCCACATCGGAAAACTAGAAGCTTATATCTTCTTTAAACTGGTTTATACGAACTTAGAACGGTGCAAGAATAAATGCTGGTACTGCCCTACAGATAGGAGATGATCGTGCTCTACGCACTCAGTTGGTTTTTGGTGTTTGGCCTTTTTGCACTATGGTCACTGGCAGCCTGGGCAGCGCACGCCGTAGCGGTGTGGGCCGTCTCGAATGCAGGCACGTTGACCGGTGCCACATCGGGTGTCGAGGGTCTTCGTCTGCCGGAGTGGCTGGCGCCCTGGGTGCCGCCGGAGATCGCACAGGCGATGACCTCGCTGCTGGCAGGCTTTGCGCCGGTCGTCGAGAGTCTGCTTCAGACCGCGCCGGCGCTGACCGGCGGCCTGACTGTGGTGACTTGGGTGGTCTGGGGCCTTGGCAGTGCGCTGCTGCTCCTGCTGGGCGCAGGGCTGCATCTGCTCATTGCGATGTGGCGCCGCCACGGTGGCGGTTCCGGTCCGCAGCCGCCAAGTCAGGTGGCCGCATGACGGGAATGCTGTCCTCGCGCTGGCGCGACGCAACGGCTGTGCGGGACGCGGCTGTTCCGACTAGCTGCGTGAGGCGGACGGCCCTGTGTTGGGCAGACGTCTTGAGCTACAGTCTTCGGCCATGAACATGCTCATGTTTCTCGGCGGTCTGATCCTGCTGGTCATCGGCGCCAGCACGCTGGTGCGCGGCGCGTCCAAACTGGCGCTGTCGTTCGGCATCAGCCCGCTCGTTGTGGGACTCACCATCGTCGCCTTCGGCACCAGCGCGCCCGAGGTGGCGGTGAGCGTCGGCGCCGTGCTCGACGGCAAGACCGACATCGCCATAGGTAACGTGGTGGGCAGCAACATCTTTAATGTGCTGTTCATTTTGGGTATCAGTGCCCTGATCGCGCCGCTGGTGGTCAACATCCAGTTGATCCGGCAGGAGGTGCCGATCATGTTGGGCGCAAGCCTGCTGCTGCTGGCGCTCTCGCTGGACGGGAAACTCTCGTGGCTGGAAGGGGGCCTGCTGTTCGCGCTGCTGGTGGCCTACACCGTGTTCCTGGTCGTGCAGTCGCGCCGCGAAACACAGGCTGCGAAGGACGAATTTGCCGACGCGGTGCTGCCCGCCAGGGCCGGCGCCTGGGACAGCCACTGGGCGGTACAGATCGGCCTGATCGCCGCCGGCCTGGTCGCGCTGGTGTTGGGCTCGGACTACCTGGTGCAGGCCTCGGTCAGTTTCGCCAAAGCCATGGGCGTGAGCGATCTCGTCATCGGCCTGACCATCGTCGCTGCCGGCACCAGCATGCCCGAGGTGGCCACCAGCATCACGGCCGCGATCAAAGGCGAACGCGACATCTCGGTAGGCAACGTCGTCGGTAGCAACACCTTCAACATCTTGGGTTGCCTGGGCTTGTCGGGGCTGGTGTCGGGTGACATGGGCTTAGCGATTGCGCCGTCGCTGCTGGCCTTCGACATCTGGGTGATGCTGGCGGTGGCGCTGGCCTGCATACCAGTGTTCATCACCGGCCGCGAGATCGCGCGCTGGGAAGGCGGGGTGTTCCTCGGCTATTACGTCGCCTACGTGGCCTACCTGATCCTGGCGGCGCAGCAGCACGATGCGCTGCCGGTCTTCTCGAGCGTGATGATGGGCTTTGTCGTACCGCTGACCGTGGTGACGCTGGTGGTGGTGGTAATCCGCCGCCCGGCCGCAGCCGGCGAGCCCACATGACGGTGCCCATCGCGCAGCGGCTACGCGAAACAGCCGCGGCCTTATCCAAAAAGAGCGTGTCGGCATCCGGGGTGGCTGCACCAGCGGCTGCGATGTGGCAGGGCCACTCCAAATCAGGCCTTTCCCAGCGGGTGGCCGAACTCGAACTCTCAAGCCAATGGGCTCAGAAAGGACTTCTTCAATGATCTATGCGACCCTCAAGACTCTGCATGTGCTGTCCATCATCGTGTGGATCGGTGGCATGGTGTTCGTGCACTTCTTCTTGCGCCCCGTCGTCACCGAGCTCGAACCGGCGGTGCGGCTGCGCCTCATGCACGATGTGCTCGGCCGTTTTTTTCAGGCCGTACTTGCCGCCTCCTTGCTGACGTTGGCTACCGGTGTGTGGATGCTGGGCCGCGTAGCCAAGCAGGTGGTGCAGTCTGGTGGCAGCTTCGAGATGCCGCTGGCCTGGACCTTCATGGCGGTGATTGGCGTTGCGATGGTGGCAATCTTCATGCACATCCGCTTCGTGCTTTACAAGAGGCTGGGGCGTGCCGTTGCGGCGTCTGAGTGGGTCGCTGGCGGTGCGGCCTTGGCACAGACCCGCAACTGGCTCTCGATCAATCTGGGCCTTGGCGTGCTGGTATTGCTCGTGACACTGCTGCGCTGAACGGCCCGCTCCAAACTTGCCCCAGCCCTGATCACTCGCCTGAACAGTCTGTGGCCTTGCCGCATCTTTGCGTTTTCAAATCAGCAAGGCCGCGCCAAAAATACCCACCATAATGAAAGCCAGCACGACTTTGGCGATGAGCCCCACCATGATCCCGACCCATGTGGCGACGCCGACTTTGACGGCGCGTGTTTGGTCTTTTTGTGCCAGGTACTCGCCCACGGCGGCACCGACCAAGGGCATGAAGAGAACGCCCACCAAGCCCATGAAAAGACCGAGTACCGTGCCCACCGCCGCGCCCAGCAGGGCCAGTTTGCTGGCACCGGCTTTTTTGGCTCCCATGAGCCCGGCGACATAGTCCAAACCCCAGGCCAACACCGCCAGCACACTGATCACCACCACGGTGGACATGCCCACACGAGCGAAGTCGTCTATCCAAGCCCCCAGCACGATGCCGCCCCAAACCAACACGGTGCCCGGCAGCACGGGCAGTACGGTGCCCGCCAAACCCAGCAAAATCAAGGCAGCACACAAGACCCATAAAAAGGTAATTACCAAAATAAGCTCTCGAGGTCAAAATAAACAGTGTACCGACAGTCATGTGGATCTGTCTGATTGAACTTCAAGTGTTGACCTGTATGACGAGATTTGCCGTGTAGCAGTCAGCCAGCGACCACTCGGTGCGACTGCTCCGTTCAGAAACCTGCCGCTGGATCACCGATACGATGAATCTCTCTTCTGAGTCGATAGGGTGAGTAGCGGTTTTCGATAAGCGGCCGCTCGGATTTATCGCCGCTGATTTTTTGTTGGCGATCGTCGAACGGCAGCAATGTGAAGTCGAGCGGCCGCCCGAGTAGCAATCCCCCAATGGCCGTTCAGGCCGAACACCGGCCTGATGACATTCTCACCTGACCGTCTCAAAGTCGGCCGAAGCGGTCAGATGTGGTGAACTCAAGAATTGCCTTGGCGAGCGTCCGCTTTCCTGATCTGCGAATGCATTCTACCGACCGAGGCTGTGTGGAAACGCTTTTCTAACTGCCTTCGACAGCATTGTGGGACCCCTTTCATGCAAGAGTTGGACGGCAGCGATGAAATATTGGTATCTGACGAATTCTGAGGATTTGGTGAGGAGCCAGAGGGGCTATACACGTTCAGGAACGTAAAACGGCCTTCATGCCGCGGCCATTCGGATGGCCTTCATCATGCCCGCAATGCCTAGAATGTTCATGACGCGCCGCAGGTTGTATGCAAGAACATGCAAACTCATCTCCGTTCCAACGTGCTTCAGCGTCTTCATCAGAAAGTGGGATGACCCCATCCAGAATTTCAGTGTCCCGAAGACATGCTCAACCGTACATCGCCTTTGCTTCATCTTCCCGGGAGCAAGGTCCAGACGATTCTGCATGGCATCCAACACCCCTTCGTGTTCCCATCGTTTGACGCGCCGCTCCTTGCCTGTCGTGCATTGCTCCTTGAGGCTACAGTGCCGGCACGTTGCAACTGAAGCGTAGTAACAGTCGATCTTCATCCCATGCTCTATCGAGGAATGACGATAAGCCAGCCGTTCCCGGCAGGGCAAAGATATTCGTTATCCTGCTCGATATAGACGAAGTCACGTTTGTCATAGCGTCCGTGAGCCTTATTGTCGGATGTCATCGTCCTCGGCACAAAGGTCGCAATGCCGGCCTGTTCGCATACCAGTATTTCAGGCCCCTTGTAGTAACCGCTGTCCGCGATCACTTCCAACGTATTGCTCCCAATCGCATCGCGTGATTGGAAGGCCATGTTGGCAAGCTGCGTTCGATCATGTCCAACATTGGTTACTTCGTGTGCAACGATCAAGTGGTGTTTCGCATCCACCGCTGTCTGGACGTTGTAGCCGACCATCCCAGTGCCACGGCCGCTGGTGGCCATGGAGCGCGCATCAGGATCAGTCTGGGAGAGTTGCCCATCCGGTTGCTGCTTCAGGGTCTGCTCGATTTCTCGAAGAGATTGCATCTGCTGCCTGAGCTTGACCAGTTTCTTCTGCAGATGCGCTGTCTTCGCTTCGGCTTCCACCGGCTGCGTCCGGTCAGCCGTGTCCAATGCATTTAGATAGCGCTCGATACTGTCGTCGATCTGCTTCATCCGCTGCTCAAGCTTGTGGGACGTGAAGTTCTTGTCGCGATTGTTGACCGCCTTGAACTTGCTGCCATCAATGGCAATGATGGCCTGGGTGAACAGGTTGAGTTGGCGGCACATCGCCACGAAGCGTTTGCAGACATTGCGGATACCCTTACCGTTGTCACGCCGAAAGTCAGCAATGGTCTTGAAGTCCGGAGCGAGCCGCCCGGTGAGCCACATCAGTTCAACATTGCGTTGCGCCTCCCGCTCCAGGCGCCGGCTGGATTGAATGCGATTCAGATAACCGTAGATGTAGATCTTCAGAAGAAGCGATGGATGGTAACCAGGCCGCCCGGTTGCCGCAGGTGCAGCCCCGTCGAATCCAAGACTGGTCATGTCAAGCTCATCAACAAACAGATCGATGACTCGAACCGGATTATCTTCACCGATGTAGTCGTCCAGGCACTCAGGCAGTAACGTCACCTGGTCACGACTTTCCCCTTCGATGAATCGTTTCATGTCCGCATTTCCCATCCGACACTACTGAAATCAGTTTAGGAAATTGGGGAGCGTTTTCACACAGCCTCGACCCGTTTCTGCCATTGACCCCAACCAAGAGGCAATGACTGGTATGTGCATGCACCTCAGCAGACAGATGCTGAGATCAATTCTGGGGCAATTGCTCGGCCTTTGCTGACGGTCGGAGGGA